>Ga0228703_1000039_pt1 | contig 148248 bp, 153 predicted proteins | sample McNCre217_Aug_MG_3_FD_178020 | JGI IMG/M metagenome (GOLD analysis project Ga0228703, IMG submission 178020) | Freshwater microbial communities from McNutts Creek, Athens, Georgia, United States - 29-17_Aug_MG | ecosystem: Environmental > Aquatic > Freshwater > Creek | place: USA: Georgia... | reverse complement strand
CCAAAGCGTTCCTAAATCAGCCCGTTGTGGGGGAGGTGCGCGCCAGATTCTTCACCGATTCCACGGTGGCGGAACTTCGCGGACCCACAGTTTGTGAAATTTTGACCATCGATGAGGTGCATGCGGTGGAAAACCGCCTCGGACCGGACCCGTTGAACCCAGACAACTTCAAGAAAGACCCGCGTGGCGAGCATTACCTACGCTTTCTGACAAAGGTGCAGAAGAGCGCCAAGGCAATAGGTTTGCTTCTCATGGATCAGACAGTGGTTAGCGGAATCGGCAATGTTTACCGTGCGGAGCTGCTGTTTAGGGCGGGGATTGACCCCTATACGCCAGGAAACCGACTCAGCGAGGAACAAATTCACTCACTGTGGAAAGATTCGGTGGCGCTACTCAAAGTTGGCGTGAAAACCGGGTTCATGATCACTCGAAAAGAACTGTTCACAAAAAATCCGTCAAAAGAAGACCGAAATTTTGTTTACAAACGAGAAAATCAACCCTGCCGAGTGTGCGAAACCAACATTTCAATCGCCATTGAGGCCGGTCGCAAGCTTTATTGGTGCCCGGGCTGCCAGCTTTAATTCCAGGCAAAAAAGTAAGGCCACTGGGAATCCAGTGGCCTTCACTCTTACTCTTTAGAAGCCCTACAGAGGCTCTGCAGAGCGGGTGACGGGAATCGAACCCGCGTCATCGGTTTGGAAGACCGAGGCTCTACCATTAAGCTACACCCGCGTAAAAAATCCACCAAAACTTTTCGGGCTTTGGTGCATCGGTATCTATTCTATGGGATAGACTAACCAAGGTTGTTTCGCCAGGACCTAAAAAATCCGGAAGAAACTTGCTGCGGGATGTAGCGCAATTTGGTAGCGCACCTGTTTTGGGTACAGGGGGTTGCAGGTTCAAATCCTGTCATCCCGACCATCTGGTCACGAATCAGCAATCGGCTCGCAGAAATGCGAGCCCTTTTTTTAGGAGAACAAGTTGAAGACCACCGTTGAGCGCATCAAGCCAACTCGTGTAAAGATCAGCTTTGACATCACCCCAGAAGAGTTCAAGCCTTCTCTGGACCACGCGTACGAGCACATTTCCAAGGATGTTTCGATTCCTGGATTCCGTGCCGGCGCCAAGGTTCCACCAAAGGTTCTTGAGGCTCGCGTTGGCCGCCCAGCCATCTTGGGGCACGCAATCAACGACGGCCTAGACGGTTTCTACCGCCAGGCTCTTGAAGACAACAACCTTCGTCCGCTCGGTCAGCCTGCCGCAGATGTAAAGCAGACTCCAGACGAGAACACTTTTGAAGGAAACCTTCAGTTCGACATCGAGGTAGAGGTTCGCCCAGAGTTCAAGCTTCCTGAGTACAAGGGCCTAAAGCTTGTTGTAGATGAGATCAAGGTTGCACCAATCGAGGTTGACGAAGAGCTAGACGCACTTCGTGCCCGCTTTGGCACCCTAAAGACTGTTGAGCGCGCAGCCAAGAACGGTGACTTCGTTACCGTTGACCTAGTTGCAACCATCGATGGAAAGCAGATCGACGCAGCCCAGAACATCTCTTACGAGATTGGTTCCGGCAAGTTGCTCGACGGCGTAGACGAGGCTCTAGACACCCTCACCGCAGGCGAGACCACCACTTTCAAGAGCAAGCTTGCTGGCGGCGACAAGGCTGGTCAGGAATCCGAGATCACCGTGACCCTAACCGCCGTGAAGGAACGCGAACTGCCTGCCGCAGACGACGCGTTTGCTCAGTTGGCTAGTGAGTTCGACACCATCAAGGAACTCAAGGAAAACCTTGAGAAGCAGATTGGTGAAGCAAAGCTTTACAACCAGGGAGTCCAGGCTCGCGATGTGGCAACCGAGCAGTTGCTCAAGCTTGTGAAGATTGCAGTTTCTGACGAACTAGTTGAGGCAGATGTAAACCGTCACCTTGAGGGCGAGGGTCGTCTAGAAGACGCCGAACACCGCAAGGAAGTTACCGAGCAGAGCACCCAGAGCTTCCAGCTTCAGATGTTGCTAGACGCAATCGCTGAAGAGGAAAAGATTCAGGTAAACGAGCAGGAGCTACTTCAGTTCCTATTTGTAAGCGCTCAGCAGTACGGAATGGACGCAAACGAGTTCATCAAGATCATCGACCAGAACGGTCAGATCCCTTCGTACGTTGGCGAAGTAGCTCGCCGCAAGGCACTTTCGGTTGTTCTCGAGGCTGCAAAGGTTGAGGACAAGAAGGGCAAGGCAGTAGACATTGCCGAGTTCCTTAAGACCGGTGTTGAGGCAGTCGACGAGCACGCCGGCCACGACCACGACTAGAACTTAGTTATTTAGAAAAGCCCGAGCCTTACCGCTCGGGCTTTTCTATTGCTCGGTGCTCGGTGCTCGGTTCTCGGTGCTCGATGCTGGGTGCAACACGCTTAGCCCGTGGCGAACACGCACGGTTCTAGCCGGTCACCCCAAGTATCTTTGACTTGCACCACTGATAGGTAAGAGGAGTTTTGGCCATGGCTGATCACAACCCAGCATCCAACAGCGCGTTTGAGCGTCTACTGAAAGACCGCATTGTGTGGTTGGGTAGCGAAGTTCGCGACGATAACGCAAACGAGATTTGCGCCAAGATCTTGCTTCTCGCAGCAGAAGACCCAGAGAAAGACATCTTCCTTTACATCAACTCTCCTGGCGGTTCCATCACTGCAGGCATGGCAATTTACGACACTATGCAGTACGTTCCAAACGACATCGTGACCGTTGGAATCGGCATGTGCGCATCGATGGGGCAGTTCCTGCTCTCAAGCGGCGCCAAGGGCAAGCGTTACGCCACGCCAAACACTCGCGTTCTGCTCCACCAGCCACACGGAGGTTTCGGTGGAACCGCTAGCGATATCCAGACTCAGGCCGAGCTAATCATGAGCATGAAGCGCCAGCTAGCCTCCCTAACTGCAGAGCAGACCGGCAAGACCATCGAAGAAATCATGGCCGATGGTGACCGAGACCGCTGGTTTACCGCGGAAGAGGCCCTGGAATACGGCTTCATCGACCACATTCAGAAGTACGCAGCCGGAACCACCGGCGTTGGCACCAAGTAGGAGAACCGAGATGACTAACTTCCCTGGATCGAACGTGGCAATGCCGGGTTCGCGCTACATTCTGCCAACCTTCGAAGAACGCACCAGCTACGGCTTCAAGCGCCAGGACCCTTACAACAAGTTGTTTGAGGACCGCATTGTGTTCCTAGGTGTGCAGGTGGATGACGCCAGCGCCGACGACATCATGGCGCAGCTTTTGGTTCTCGAGAGTCAGGACCCAGACCGCGACATCACCATGTACATCAACTCTCCTGGTGGATCCTTTACCGCGATGACTGCGATTTACGACACCATGCAGTACATCCGCCCGCAGATTCAGACTGTGTGTTTGGGACAGGCCGCCTCTGCAGCAGCGATTCTGTTGGCGGCCGGTGCACCAGGCAAGCGCTTGGCACTTCCAAACGCCCGTGTGCTGATTCACCAGCCTTCAACCGGAGACGCTGGTCGCGGTCAGGCTTCGGACATCGAGATTCAGGCCAAGGAAATCAACCGTTTGCGTGACTGGTTGGAAGAGACCTTGAGCAAGCACACCAACCGTTCGGTAGCGGAGGTAAACAAGGACATCGACCGCGACAAGATCCTTACGGCTCCGGAGGCTCTTGAATACGGAATCATCGATCAGGTTCTCACCAGTCGCAAGAACGCTAAGTAGTCGGTTTCCACTTCAAAATCGTTGTAAAAGACACCCAAAGCGGTTCAGCGTTGCTGAACCGCTTTGTCTTTGGGTGAAGGTAGGGTTTTTACATGACCAAACTGGGTGAATCCGGCGATCTGCTGAAGTGTTCTTTCTGCGGAAAGAGCCAGAAGCAGGTGCGCAAGCTAATTGCCGGCCCAGGTGTGTACATTTGCGACGAGTGCATTGAGCTCTGCAATGAAATCATCGAGGAAGAACTCGGTGAGGCGATTGCCAGCGTAGAAGATATTGAGCTTCCGAAGCCCAAGGAAATCTTCGGCTTCCTAGACGAGTATGTTATTGGTCAGGAGCCTGCAAAGCGCGCACTCGCCGTTGCGGTTTACAACCACTACAAGAGACTTCGTTCCCGTGGCACGCTCACCGCTGCCGGCAAGGAACATGATTCAATCGAGATTGCCAAGAGCAACATCCTCATGGTTGGGCCAACCGGTTGTGGCAAGACCTACCTTGCCCAGACTCTGGCCAAGCGTCTCAATGTGCCATTCGCCGTGGCAGACGCCACCGCGCTGACGGAGGCTGGCTACGTTGGTGAGGACGTGGAAAACATTTTGCTCAAGTTGCTTCAGGCAGCCGATGGTGACGTGAAGCGAGCCGAGCAGGGCATCATTTACATCGATGAGATCGACAAGATTTCACGTAAGGCCGAGAACCCATCCATCACTCGCGACGTTTCGGGCGAAGGAGTTCAGCAGGCACTTCTCAAGATCCTTGAAGGTACCGTTGCTTCGGTTCCACCGCAGGGTGGCCGCAAGCACCCGCAGCAGGAGTTCATTCAGCTGGACACCACCAACGTGCTGTTCATCGTTGCTGGAGCATTCGCGGGTATCGAGGAAATAATCTCGGCTCGAGTTGGCAAGAAGGGCATTGGCTTTGGCTCGGAGATCTCCGAAAAGAAGGACATGACCGATCTCTACAGCCAGATTCAGGCAGAAGACCTTCGTAAGTTTGGTTTGATTCCAGAATTCATCGGCCGCCTGCCGGTCATTGCATCGGTGACCGAGCTTGACCGCGCAGCTTTGATGCAGATTCTCACCGTTCCCCGCAACGCGCTCACCAAGCAGTACCAGCGCATGTTTGAGCTAGATGGATTTGAGCTTGAGTTTGAGCAGGCCGCACTCGAAGAGATTGCTGACCTGGCTTTGGTTCGACAGACCGGCGCTCGAGGTTTGCGTGCAATTCTTGAAGAGATCCTTGGGCCAATCATGTTTGAGATTCCTGGCAGCGAGTTTGCTGGCACCGTGGTGATTACCAAAGAGGTAGTCACCGATGGAGCTGCACCGCGCATGCTTCCACAAACCAGTGCCCGCAAGAGCGCGTAACGGTTATCTGCCGTGGGTTTTAGACAAGTTCTTTCCGACCACAAATCTCCAGCGTTAGCTGGCTTGGTTGCCTCGGTAACAGGCACTGCCGCTAGCCTTGGCGTGGCTTTGGCCGCGCTAACCGCGGTTGGTGCAAGCAAGGGCCAAACCGCAACCGCCATCGTTGTAATGGTTGCTCTCTATGGAATTTTGAGCATTGTGCTTTCTTGGAAATTCAAGATGCCAATCAGCATCGTTTGGAGCACACCGGGCGCCGCAATGATGGTGGCAGCGGGAGTGCTGCACCTAGGTTTCGGGCAGTCGGTTGGTGCCTTCTTGGTTACGGGTGTGCTTCTTGCAATCACTGGACTTTGGCCAACACTTGGTCGTTTGGTTTCAGCAATTCCAAAGCCAATTGCCAACGCAATGCTTGCCGGCGTAATCTTCAGCTTTTGCGTGGCGCCTTTCCAGGCTCTGGTGCTGTACCCGGCAATCGTGGTGCCCGCCATTCTGATTTGGCTTGTGCTTTACCGGTACGCAACCGTTTGGGCGGCACCGGTTGCCATTGCGGTCACTTACACGCTTATTTCGCTTTTGATGCCGGCCGACCTTAGCCACGTGCAGATGTGGTCGAGTTTCACGCCGATAATGCCAGTTTTTGACTGGTCGGCAATCATTTCATTGGCGATTCCGCTCTACCTGGTGACCATGGCCAGTCAAAACGTGCCTGGCATTGCCATAATGAACAGTTTCGGTTTCACGGTTCCGTTCAAACCGGTACTAATGACCACTGGTGCGGCCACGGTTGCGGGGTCGTTCTTCGGTGGTTACGCGCTGAACCTAGCCGCCATCACCGCTGCGTTAAACGCCAACGAACACGCGCACCCAAACCCGGCAAGACGCTGGCTTTCAAGCGTTTACGGGGGAGTGGCCTACCTGGTTTTGGCAGTTCTCGCGGCACCAACGGTAGCGTTCATTCTCGAGACTCCAAGGGTGCTGATTCTGGCCACCAGTGGGCTTGCTCTATTCGGAACCATCGGGAACGCCATTTCCGAGGCCACAAGCGACGTAAAACTACGTATGCCGGCCGTGGTGACCTTTTTAGTTGGCGCCTCAGGTATTGCCGTTTGGGGAATTGGTGCGGCTTTCTGGGCGCTTCTGGCTGGTCTCGCGGTTTGGGGAGTAACCAAACTGCCCTCGCGTAAAACCACATAGCAAGGAAACAAACGAAAAAGCCGCGTCCATTAGGTCGCGGCTTTCATCGTTGAACCAGGTTTAGATCAAACCACGGCGCTTTAGTAGGAAGTTGATGTCGGCGTCTGCGCCACGGAAGTCGCGGTACATGGCCATCGCCTCGTTACTACCTCCACGGGAAAGTAAACGCTCACGGAAGCGGGTACCGTTCTCCAGTTTGAAACCACCATTGCTCTTGAACCACTCAACGGTGTCGGCGTCGAGTACCTCGCTCCAGAAGTAGCCGTAGTAACCAGCCGAGTAACCGCCCGCAAAGATGTGAGTACAGTATGTGCTGCGGTAGCGGGTTGGCACAGGCGCGTAGTCCAAGCCGTAGGCTGCGAGTGCATTGGCCTCAAATGCCTCCACGTCTGCAGCTGTGAGTTTTTCTGCCTCGTCAACGCTCAGTTCGTGCCAAGCCATGTCGATAACGCCAACTGCGAGCAGAGCAACGGTGTCGTGCCCCTGGTCAAAAGTGAGACTGCGCTCAAGGTTATCGATCCATTGCTGAGGTAGGGCTTCACCGGTCTTGTAGTGGCGGGCGTAGTTGTTCACAACTTCTGGCCAAAGACCCCACATCTCGTTCACCTGGCTTGGGAACTCAACAAAGTCGCGTGCCACAGAGGTTCCGCTGAAGTGCGGGTACTGAACGTTGCTCAGTAAGCCATGCAGTGCGTGCCCAAACTCGTGGAACAGGGTCTTTACTTCGTCCAGAGTCAGCAACGCAGGTTCGTTACCGGCAGGCTTTGGCACGTTCATGTTGTTGTAGACCACGGGTAGGTTGCCTAATAGGTGGCTTTGGTCAATGAACGAACTCATCCAGGCGCCACCGCGCTTTGAGTCTCGGGTGAAGAAGTCGCCAACGTACAGGCCAACCGGGCTTCCATCGGTGTTTTTGACTTCCCAGACCCGGCTCTCAGGGTGCCAACCTTCAAGGTCTGCTCGCAGTTCAAAGGTCAACCCAAATAGTTTGCCGGCGGCGAAGAACACGCCATTGTTCAGAGTGCGCTCGAGTTCGAAGTAAGGCTGCATTGCTCCCGTATCCACGGCGTACTGTTCAAGGCGAACTTGCTCCGCGTAGAAGTCCCAGTCCCAGCTCTGCAACTCGAAGTTGCCGCCGGTCTTGGCAATTTGCTGCTGCAAAACCTGACCCTCTTTGCGCACGTTTACGTTTGCCGAAGGAGCAAGTTTCTTAAACATGGCGTGCACGTTCTCAGGGGTGCCAGCGGTCTTGTCAAAGGTCTGCTCCGCTGCGTGGTTTTTGAAACCCAACAACTGGGCACGCTTGGCGCGAAGTTTCACAATCTCAACCAGGGTGGCGCGGTTGTCGTTTTCGTTGCCGCGCAAACCCTTGCTCATCACGTTTTCTTGAATGCGCTGGCGCAGTGCTCGGTTGGTGAGCGATGCCATGAAAGGATGACCGGTGTAGTTGATCATCTTGATGAGGTATTTACCCTCCTCACCTCTTTCGGCAGCCGCCGCGGCACAGATGGCAATCTCGGATTCGCCAAGACCGTCTAGCTCCGCAACATCCTCAACCAGAATTCCTAGGTCATTTTGCTCGTTCAGTGCATTCTTGCCAAAACGGGTTTCCAGCAACGATAGCTCCTCGTTGATGGCCTTTAACTCCTCGCGGTCGGCTTCGTTTAATGCGGCACCGGCGAGGGTGAATTCACGGTGGTGACGCTCAAGCAGCCACAGCGACTCTTCGTCGAGCGGCTGACCGTTCACGGTTAGTGTGTCGCGCTTCTGATACAAAGCATCGATGCGGGCAAAAAACTCAGGGTTCAGGGTGATTGAGTCAAAGTGCGCGGTCAGCTTTGGGGAGAACTCTTCATCGAGGGCATCAATGGTGTCGTTGGTGTCGCTTGAGTGCTTGTTGTAGAACACCGACATCACACGAAACAGTTGCTGCCCACTCTTCTCGAACGCAACCAGCGTGTTCTCAAAGGTTGGTTCACCGCTAGCCAAAATAGCTTGGATTTCTGCGTTGTGTTCAGCGATGGCATCCGCAAACGCACCTGCATACAGGTCGTCGGTGACCTGAGCAAAGGGTGGCAGCTGGTAAGGCAGAGTGGATGGCTTGGCAAAAGGATTTGAGCTCATGGTTTGAGCCTAACTCAAGCTAAAAGGGCCAACCTTTCGGTTGACCCTTTTAGCGTTACAACTTGGTTAAGTTAGCCAGCTGGTTTACTGGGCTTCTACAACTGGAGCCAAAACCACGTCTACAACTGCGAGTTCTTCGCCATCTTGGTAGGAAAGGTTTTGAATCTTTCCAACTGCCTTCAGGTCTGCCTCCAGTGAGCGCAGGCTGGTGAGAACGGTTGCCGGGGCCTGCAGGGTGGCAGACTCCACAACGGCCTTCATGCTCACCTTGGCATCGCTCTTGGCCTTGCGAACGCCAATCAGGGCGGTGCTGGCAAGCTCCAAGAGGCCGTGGTTGCCGGCGTCTAGGTCGCCAGTTAGCTCCTCAACCGTTGGCCAAGCCGCACGGTGAATCGAAGCGGCATGATCTGCAGCGGTGTTCTGCCACCAAGACCAGACCTCATCGGTTGCAAATGGTAGGAATGGCGCAAACAGGCGCAACATGGTGTGGAGTGCACGACGCAGTGTGAGCACCGCACTGGCTTGCTGCTCTGCGTTGAACTCGCCTTGACCGTAGGCGCGCTCCTTTACCAATTCAAGGTAATCGTCTGTGAAACCCCAGAAGAACTGTTCGCTTAGCTCCAGCGCCTTGGTGTGGTCGTAGGCCTCAAATGCTGCGGTTGCGTTGCGAACCACGTCTGCAAGCGAAAGCAAGAGTGCCTGGTCGATGGGCTCGGTTACCTTTGCCGCATCGGTTGGAGCCTCGAAGCTGAGCACAAACTTGGCGGCGTTCAGAATCTTGATGCTCAAACGGCGACCAATCTTCATCATTCCGGTGTCGAATGCGGCATCGGTGCCCAAACGTGCGCTGGCAGCCCAGTAGCGAACCGCATCGGAGCCATGCTCAACCAGCATGTCGCTAGGGGTAACCACGTTGCCCTTACTCTTGCTCATCTTCTTGCGGTCTGGATCGAGGATCCAACCGCTGATGGCCGCATTCTTCCAAGGAAGCTGGCCGTGCTGCTGCTCCGAGCGCAAAACTGTGGAGAACAACCAGGTGCGAATGATGTCCTGACCCTGTGGGCGAAGGTCGTATGGGTAAACCAGCTCAAACTTCTCAGGGTCTTCAATCCAACCGCCGGCAAGTTGTGGGGTGAGGCTGGAAGTGGCCCAAGTGTCCATGATGTCCACTTCACCGATGAACCCGCCGGCAACTCCACGCTGATCGGCGGTGTACCCGGCAGGCACGTCGCTGGAAGGGTCAACCGGCAGGCTCTCATACGCTGGCACCAATGGGTGGTCGTGAACCGGGTTGCCATCGCCGTCAAGCGGGTACCAAACCGGGATTGGAACACCGAAGAAGCGCTGACGACTGATCAGCCAGTCGCCGGTGAGGCCGTTCACCCAGTTCTCGTAGCGAACCCGCATGAAGTCGGGCACGAAGTTCAAGTCCTTACCAAGCGCAATCAGACGCTCGCGCAACGAAGCATCGCGGCCACCATTGCGGATGTACCACTGACGCGTGCTAACGATCTCGAGTGGTTTATCGCCCTTCTCAAAGAACTTCACAGGGTGGGTGATCGGCTTGGCTTCGCCAACCATGTCGCCTGACTCCTGCAACAACTCCACGATTCGCTGCTTGGCACTGAAAGTGGTCTTGCCAGCCAACTCTGCATAAGCGGCCTTACCGGCCTCGGAAACGATGGCATCAGGTGCCTCAGAAATCAGGCGCCCGTCCCAGCCAATGATTGCGCGGTTTGGCAGGTCGAGTTCACGCCACCACACCACGTCGGTGATGTCACCGAAGGTACAAATCATGGCAATGCCCGAACCCTTGTCGATCTGTGCCAGGTGGTGCGAAACCACTGGAACCTCCACGCCAAAAATCGGAGTGGTAACGGTCTTGCCAAACAGGTGCTGGTAGCGAGCGTCATCCGGGTGTGCAACCAGTGCAACACAGGCGGGAAGTAGCTCCGGGCGAGTGGTCTCGATGTACACCACGCCACCCTCAACCAGGGCAGGGTCTGCGGCAAAGCCAACTCGGTGGTAAGCGCCAGGCTGGTCGCGGTCTTCAAGCTCGGCCTGGGCCACCGCGGTGCGGAAGGTTACGTCCCACAGGGTAGGAGCCATGCTCTGGTAGGCCTCACCACGAGCCAGGTTCTCTAGAAAAGCCTTCTGTGAAACGGCCTGTGCCGCCGGCGAAATGGTCTGGTAGGTCTGTGCCCAGTCAACGCTGATGCCCAGTTGACGCCACAGCGCTTCAAACTGTTTTTCATCTTCTGTGGTTAGGCGCTCGCAGAGTTCAATGAAGTTGCGGCGACCGATAGGAATCTGGTCTGCGGCCTTGGAGCTCTTGTTGTCGCCACCTTCGAACGGTGGAACGAAGTTTTCAATGTAAGGCAGCGATGGATCGCAGCGCACACCAAAGTAGTTCTGAACCCGACGCTCGGTTGGCAGACCGTTGTCGTCCCAGCCCATTGGGTAATAAACCTCGAAGCCACTCATACGCTTGAAACGAGCCACCACATCGGTGTGGGTGTAGCTGAATACGTGACCAACGTGCAGCGAACCGGACACTGTTGGAGGTGGTGTGTCGATGGAATAGACGCACTCTTTATTTACGGTGCGGTCAAAGGCAAAGGTGCCGGTTTGTTCCCAAACCTGACCCCATTTGGCCTCGAGCCCTTCAACGCCCACCTTTTCGGGTGCGGTTGCTGGTGCAAGAAAGTTGTTGGCTGAGCCGTTTTGGGCAGTAGTCACGCTAAGAGTCTCCAAAAAGTGGGTTTGTATAAGGTTAACATTGACTAAGGAAATCCTTTTGCTGTCTGCCAGAAAGCCTTTCATGTATCCCAAGAATCAAGAGTCAACTTCGAGCGCCTCAAAGAGTGCAGCTGCGGGTGTAAACCCAAGCCCAAGCTTTCCAAAGGTTGAAGAAGGCATTCTGGACTTCTGGGCCAAAGACGGTACCTTCCAGGCATCGATTGACCAGCGCAAGGCAGCCAACGCCGAAGAGTTCGTTTTCTACGATGGGCCTCCGTTTGCAAATGGCCTGCCACATTACGGCCACCTGCTCACCGGCTATGCAAAAGACGCAGTTCCACGCTTTAAGACCATGCAGGGTTACCTGGTTGAGCGCCGATTTGGCTGGGACACCCACGGATTGCCTGCAGAAGTTGAGGCGGAACGCCAGCTGGGAATCAGCGGTCGCCCAGAGATCGAAAAATACGGTGTTGACAAGTTCAACGAGTATTGCCGAACCAGCGTTCTGAAGTACACCAAAGACTGGGAGAAGTACGTAACTCGCCAGGCCCGATGGGTTGACTTCGAAAACGACTACAAGACACTCGACACCCCATTTACCGAGAGCGTACTTTGGGCTTTCCAGCAGCTTTGGAACAAGGGTCTGATTTACGAAGGCTTCAAGGTTTTGGCTTACTGCTGGCGCTGCGAAACCCCGCTTAGTAATCACGAGTTGCGCATGGACGACGAGGTTTATAAGAACCGTCAGGACCAGACCCTCACCGTGACCTTCCCTGCACTGGCGGGACAGGCCGGATTCGAGAAACTAGCCGGAGTGCGCATTCTGGCCTGGACCACCACCCCGTGGACCCTGCCAACCAACTTTGCACTGGCAGTTGGGCCTGAGATTGAGTACGTTGTGGTTCCGGCCGGACCTCTGGGCACGGGCGACAACGCGGTAAACGGTTCGGCGAGTTACCTGTTGGCTAAGAGTTCAGTTGGCGCTTACGCCAAAGACCTAGGCTACGAGACTGCCGAGGAAGCCATCGAGGCAGTTAGTCACAGTGTTCTGGGTAAGGACCTAAACGGTCTGCGCTACGAACGCCTGTTTGACTACTACTCTGATGCGACCAAGTTTGAGACTTCCAACGCATGGCAGGTTTTGGTTGACGACTACGTGGGTGAAGGCGACGGAACCGGCATTGTTCACCAGGCACCTGCCTACGGTGAAGACGACCAGCGAGTTTGCGCTGCTGCGGGAATCCCAACCTACGTGTCGGTTGACGAACGAGCTCAGTTCAACAGCATCATCACCGACTTCACTGGTCAGCACGTGTTTGATGCCAACAAGCCAATCTCACAGATGCTCAAGGGCAATGCGCGCGTGATTCGCCAGGCCAGCTATGAACACCCTTACCCGCACTGCTACCGCTGCAAGAATCCTCTGATTTACAAGGCGGTGTCCAGCTGGTTCGTTGAGGCTACCAAGCTAAAGGATCGCATGCTGGAACTAAACCAGCAGATCAACTGGACGCCTGAACACACCAAGGACGGCCAGTTTGGCAAGTGGCTGGAAAACGTTCGCGACTGGGCAATCAGCCGCAATCGTTTCTGGGGTGCTCCAATTCCGGTTTGGAAGAGCGACGACCCTAACTACCCGCGCATCGATGTTTACGGTTCGTTGGATCAGTTGGAAGCGGACTTTGGCGTTCGCATCGATGACTTCCACCGCCCAACCATCGACAACCTGACCCGCCCTAACCCAGACGACCCAACTGGCAAGAGCACCATGCGACGAGTGCCGGAAGTGCTGGACTGCTGGTTTGAGTCCGGATCGATGCCGTTTGCCCAGGCGCACTATCCGTTTGAGAACCAAGACTGGTTCGAAAGCCACTTCCCGGGCGACTTCATTGTTGAATACATCGGTCAGACCCGCGGTTGGTTCTATACCTTGCACGTGCTGAGCACCGCGCTGTTTGACCGTCCAGCCTTCAAGAACGTGGTTTCGCACGGAATTATCCTTGGCAACGATGGGCAGAAGATGTCCAAGAGCCTACGTAACTATCCAGACGTGAACGAAGTCATGGATCGAGACGGAGCAGACGCAATGCGTTGGTTCCTGATGAGCAGCACCATTTTGCGCGGCGGAAACTTGAGCGTGACCGAGCAGGGCATTCGTGAGGGTGTTCGCCAGGTTCTGTTGCCGCTTTGGAACACCTATTACTTCTTCACTCTGTATGCCAACGCGTCTGGCTATGAGGCAAAGCAATCGGTTTCGAGCACCGATGTCCTAGACCGTTACCTGCTTGCCAAGACCCGCGATCTGATCAACGGGGTAGAGGCGGCAATGAACAAGTTTGACTCCTACACCGCAGCGGGCGAACTCAAGGACTTTGCGGACGTGCTCACCAACTGGTTCGTTCGTCGTTCTCGCGACCGTTTCTGGGAGGGTTCGGAGGAGGCGTTCGACACGCTCTACACCGTGCTCGAGATTGTCACTCGCGTTGCGGCGCCACTTCTTCCACTGGTAACCGAGGAAATCTGGAAGGGACTGACCGGTGGTCGTTCAGTTCACCTGGAAGCTTGGCCAGACGCCAACTCGATTCCTTCGGATGATGCACTGGTGAGTGCCATGGACCAGGTTCGCACCATTAGTTCTGTTTCCAACAGCCTTCGCAAGGGTGCGCAGCTTCGAGTTCGTTTGCCACTGGCAAAGCTCACAGTTGTTGCCGAAAACGCTTCCGCACTGGGTGACTTTGCCGACATCATTGCCGACGAACTTAACGTGAAGAGCGTTGACCTGGTTGAGCTTTCACTGGATTCCGGAGAGAAGTACGGAGTGACTAAGCGGCTCACAGTGAACGCTCGTGCGGCCGGCCCTCGATTGGGTAAGGCCGTGCAGGCAATCTTCGGTGCGGCCAAGGGTGGCGACTGGAGTGAATCCAACGGTGTTGTTATTGCAGGCGGAGTTGAGTTAGTTGAGGGCGAGTACAGCCTTGAACTAGTTGCCGCAGAAGAGTCGGACAACAGCAACCTGGTGGGCATTTTGCCAGGTGGTGGCTTTGTGCTTTTGGATTCCAAGGTAACTGCGGAACTTGCAGCCGAAGGATTGGCCCGCGACCTGATTCGCGCGGTTCAGTCAGCCCGAAAGGACGCCGACTTCGATGTAAGCGACCGCATCGCTCTCACCGTGACCGGTCAGCAGGAAGTGATCGATGCCGCTCAAACCCACGCGGAACTCATCAAGAGCGAAACCCTGACTCTGGAATTGAAACTTAACGTTGGAGATACAACTGGTGGCGCTGTAACTGTTGGCAACGAACTTCCCGCACTGGTTTCGGTGGCAAAACTTTGAGCCAAAACCGTTCGATAGCCGCACACTGGGCGGAACTAGCCGCTCAGGTTGAGCAGGACCTCATGGCTCGCATGCCCGAAAACAAGCTGCGCCCGCGGTTGGAGCCAACCCGCCGCGCGGTGCAGTTGCTGGGTGACCCGCAACACTCCTATCGCGTGATTCACGTGACCGGAACCAATGGCAAGACCAGCACAACCAGGTTCATCGAACGCATTTTGCGCGAGCACGGCTTGCGTACCGGCAGGTTTACAAGTCCGCACCTGATTCGCATCAATGAGCGTATTTCCATCGATGGCGAACCCGTGAGCGACGAAGTTCTGTGGACCCTCTGGCAAGACACCAAACCGATTTTGGAAATTGTGGATGCTCAGTTGGAAGCCGATGGCGAACCCCGCCTCACCTATTTCGAAGCACTCGCAGCATTGGCTTTCAACACATTTGCGGACGCCCCCATCGATGTTTTGGTGCTTGAAGTTGGCATGGGTGGCGCTTGGGACTCCACCAACGTGGCCGACGGTGACGTTGCTGTGTTCACTCCGATTGGGCTAGATCACACAGATCGTTTGGGCAACACCATCACCGAAATTGCCGAGACCAAAAGCGGCATCATCAAGCCGAACGCCATTGTGGTGTCTTCGCCACAGGTTTCAGAGGCGACTGAGGTCATCAAGGCTCAGGCCGCTGCGATTGGCGACGCTTGGGCTCAGTTGGGTGAACACTTTGGTGTGCTCAATAGTGAGGTGGAAGGTTTTGGACAGCGCTTTAGCGTTAAGGGTTTGGCGGGGGAGTACCAGAACCTGTTTCTGCCGATTCTTGGTGACTACCAGGTGGAAAACGTTGCCGTTGCCATTGCCGCGGTTGAGTCGTTCCTTGGAGGCGGCAAGCAGCGAATCATGGACGACGTGCTTCGGGTAGCTCTTGCGGACTCGTCATCGCCTGGCCGGTTACAGGTGGTCAGCCGCGAGCCGCTCACCGTGCTTGATGCCGCTCACAACCCGCACGGAGCTCGGGTATTGGCCGAGACCCTGCGAGAATCTTTCCACGTGGATCGATTCATCGGTGTGGTTGGCGTTTTGGCTGAAAAAGACGCGGCTGGCATCTTGCGCGCACTCGAGCCAGTGCTTGAGGAAGTTGTAATCACCCAGAGCACGTCGGATCGCGCGATCACCGCCGACGAACTTGCAGACCTGGCAATTGAGATCTTTGGCGAACATCGCGTTCGCGTTACCCACCACGTGGCAACCGCAATGCTGGATGCCCAGCAGATGGTTGAAGAGGGCATCGGTCAGGCAATCATCGTGACCGGTTCCATCAGCCTCGTGGGCGATGCCTTGAAGTTGCAGCAGGCTCAGGACCAGGTTGACTTCGATGATGACCTGAACGATGATTTTGATGAAAACAACCCAGACGGTTCTAGTGCCGATTCGGGCGAGATGGTTGAGAGCGAAGGCTTTGAAGATCTAGCCGAAGAGGACTTCAAGGCCCGCGAATCAGAGGGTCTGGACTACACCGATGATGACTTTGATAGCGAAGACGATTCGTTTGATGAGGATTCTGAAGAGAACGAGGACAAGCTAAATGGCTAAGGCAAAACAGGTGAAAATGCGAGCGCCACGTACTCCATCTACCCAACGAACTTTGGCATCGATGCTTCTAGCTTTTGAATCCTTCGTTGTGTTCTTTGCAACGCTGGTTGCGTTCGGCCTAAAGGCCGCCGAGCCGGTTGCCGTTTGGTCGGTTGGCCTCTCGCTTGCGTTCCTAATGATCCTCACACCGGCCGTGCTTCGATCCAAAGTCAGCTACTACTGGGGTTGGACCCTGCAGCTTCTCACTCTGCTAACCGGAATCTGGGTTCCACTCATGTGGCTGGTCGGTGGAATCTTTATCTGTCTGTGGATTTGGGCGATGCTGGCCGGAACTACCATCGATAAGGCGCGAGCCGCTTACAACAAGCTTCAAGAACTCTAAACACGCAGCTGTGCGAGACCAAAGGAAAACGAAATGACCGAAATCCAGAACACACTAGTTTTGATCAAGCCAGACGGCGTGAAGCGCAACCTCATCGGTGAAATCATTCGACGCATTGAAGCCAAGGGCTACACGGTTGTAAACCTGAAAAAGTTCACTCCGAGTGTTGAACTACTTGCTGCCCATTACGCGGAGCACGAAGGCAAGCCTTTCTACCAACCACTAGTTGAGTTCATGGGCAGCGGAGACGTGGTGGCAATCCAGGTTTCTGGCCACCGCGTGATCGAGGGATTCCGCTCGCTAGCCGGCGCAACCGACCCAACCGTTGCGGCACCGGGAACCATTCGTGGCGACCTCGGACGCGACTGGGGACTGAAGGTGCAGCAGAACCTGGTTCACGGAAGTGACTCACCAGAAAGCGCAGAGCGCGAACTACTGCTTTGGTTCTAAACGCTTCATAACAAAACCGCACCTTCGGTCAAAGCTGAAGGTGCGGTTATTGCTTTAAGAACTATTTAGGCACTAAAAGTGATTAGCGCGGCAAAAGTGGCTGGCCAGGCATCCCAGAAGTGAATGGCAATAATCAAAGCAACAATGAGTTCGGTACCAACCGAAAAAAGCCAGGCGCGACGGTGGGCAACGTCTAGGAAAGCGGCCCAGCTGACTGGCGCCTCGATGATGTCTTCCGCAAGCATCCACAACAGCGTGTGCCAGAACAATGGAATTACGGCGATCCAGGCCAGCATGCAATAAGGGCAGAGCACATTGATCACAAAAATGCTCTGGCTACTCAGCCACAGAACAAATACGAAGGCGATGCTAAAACCTGCAAGGAACATGCGCCAGAACCAGTCGGCAAATTTGGCACCAGCCAGAACAGCAACACCAACCACTATTGGTGCCACAAACGCGGCGAGGCCGATGATTGGGTTTGGAAAACCAAAGATGTGGCTCTGCCAGCTGGCCATAACCGATTTACAACTAACAAAAACGTTTAGGTCGCAACTCAGTGCGTCGTTTGGATTCTCCAGAACGTGAATCTTTTCAAGGGTGAGTGCAAGAGCGGCTATCCAACCCAAAACACCAAACACAATCCACTGCCAGGCCATGCTTTTAGTGGCCGAAAATAGGGTGGTTTCTTCATTAGTTGCAATGCTCACAGTTTCAGTATCCCACGCAGTAATACTGACTTTTTGCAACAAAAGTGCCATACTTATTGAAGTTGCTATGGACCACACCCATACGACGAAATTTTCTCGAGCATCAGACGAGGCCGCAACGTAAGACCCTTTGGGCAGTTGGGATCGTAAAAATAGGATGGCTCGACTTTAGTTTTAGTTGGTTGCCGCGGGCAGTCAACATAGGTTTTGAAGGCCTTTACAGGCTGGGATGTGTGGCTCAGCCTTAGGCGGCTTGGAGTATGCCACTCGTGGTAGAGAAAAAAATCCAGTCTGACAACGCAGCAAATAGCGATGCCTCGACTGAAAACAACACTGAGATTTCGGCTAAAAAGCCGGTTCGTTCGCGCGCGCCTCGCAAGGCTGTGGCAACCTCAAGCGCAGCTGCTGCGGTAGAAACAACTGTGGAATCGCCCGAAAAGCCAGCGGCTGCAAAGCGTTCACCTGCAGGCAAGGCTCCGGCCCGCACTGCATCGGCCAAGAAGGCCACCGAAACTAAGGCATCTGCTACCAAGAAGACACCAGCAACAAAGGCCACCAAGGCAAACATCGATGTGGCGTCTGGTGATTCAGCTGCCGATGATGCTGCTAAGCCGCTGGTTCCGCTGGCCGCGACCTCGTTGCTGTTCCAGGCGCCAGACCTGCCAACTCCGGTTATCGACAAGAAGCGTGGCAAGCCTGTTGGGGAGAAACCTGCCAACAACCGTTCGGGTTCCGAACGTTCCGAGCAGCAGGATGGCGACGAGTCGCACCTGCGCCGCCGTTCCCGCCGCCGTGCCGGTGAAGACGCCAATGTTGAAGCCGCACCAAACACTGTTGTAAAGGTCCGCACTCCTCGCGAACCGCGCGAACCAAGCAACGAACCAACTCGCGTTTCAGGCAGCACTCGTTTGGAAGCCAAGAAGCAGCGCCGTCGCGATGGCCGCGATGCAGGCCGCCGCCGTTCGGTTATCACCGAGAGCGAGTTCCTAGCCCGTCGCGAAGCCGTTGACCGCACCATGGTGGTTCGTTCCGCAGCTGGCAAGATTCAGATTGGTGTTCTGGAAGACGGCGTTCTAGTTGAGCACTACGTTGCCAAGGCACAGGAAGCATCGCTGATCGGAAACGTTTACCTGGGCAAGGTTCAGAACGTACTCCCATCCATGGAGGCAGCCTTTGTCGACATCGGTCGCGGGCGAAACGCCGTGCTGTACTCGGGTGAAGTTGACTGGGAACTGGCCGAAACCGGAAACCAGCCGCGTCGTATCGAGCTCGCGCTTAAGAGTGGCGACACCGTTTTGGTTCAGGTAACCAAAGACCCGGTTGGTCAAAAGGGTGCCCGCCTAACTTCGCAGGTTTCACTGCCGGGTCGTTACCTGGTTTACGTGCCAAACGGCAGCATGAACGGAATTTCTCGCAAGCTGCCTGACAGCGAGCGTGCCCGCCTCAAGAAGATTCTCAAGGAGATCCTTCCGGAAGACGCTGGTGTGATTGTTCGCACCGCTGCCGAGGGTGCCACCGAAGAGCAGTTGACTCTAGACGTGCAGCGTTTGCAGGCTCAGTGGGAAGCAATCAGCAAGAAGGTTGAGAAGGCTCAGCCTCCAGTTCTGCTTCACAGCGAGCCTGACCTACTCATCAAGATTGTTCGTGACGTCTTCAACGAAGACTTCCAGAAGATGGTCATCAGCGGCGACGACGCTCGCAGCACCATCGAGGGATACCTGGAGTCTGTGGCTCCTGATCTGCTGGAGCGCGTTGAGAAGTACGAAGGCAGCAAGGACGTATTTGACGAATACCGTGTTGGCGAGCAGATTGCCAAGGCTCTAGACCGTAAGGTTTACCTGCCATCGGGTGGTTCGCTAGTTATCGACCGCACCGAAGCCATGACCGTGGTTGACGTGAACACCGGAAAGTTTGTTGGTTCGGGTGGAAACCTCGAAGAGACCGTGACCAAGAACAACCTGGAGGCTGCCGAGGAAATCGTTCGCCAGCTTCGGCTGCGTGACATCGGTGGAATCATCGTTGTGGACTTCATCGACATGGTTTTGGAAAGCAACCGCGACCTAGTTCTTCGCCGGTTGATGGAATGCCTAAGCCGCGACCGCACCAAGCACCAGGTGGCAGAAGTCACCTCGCTCGGTTTGGTTCAAATGACTCGAAAGAAGTTGGGCATTGGCCTGCTTGAAGCGTTTAGCGAGCCTTGCGAGGCTTGTGCTGGCCGCGGAGTGATTGTGCACCACGAGCCTGTAATGCGCAGCAAGCACATCAGCAGCGATGAGGGTGCGCCAAAGCAACAGCAGGGCAACAACAAGAACCGCAACAAGGGCAAAGACCGCAATCGTCAGATTGAGGTCGCCAAGGTTGTAACGGCCGAAAGCGCCAGCCAAATCAACAGTGTTATCGGCAAGATCGCCGCTTCCACTGTTGCGGCACACGAAGCAGCGGGGGAGCCTTCGCCAATCGTGTTGCCAACTGGGGCTATCGGATCAAAGACTGCAAACCGCGATTCGGGTAAAACCGGGTCAAACGGTGCAGGCGCATCAAATGATGCAAAAGCCCCAGACGCCGAAAAGCTTTTGGAAAGCGTGCTAGACGCGCTGCCAGAGCCTAAGCCGGCAGGTCAGGGTCGTCGCAAGTCGCGTCGCGTTTCAACCGGAGGCAACATAACGCCTTCTGCTGGCGCCCAGGCTAGCGGCGAAGCTTCGCAAGAAAACTAATCCAAGTTCGGTGTGAAAACACGGGTCAAAATGGTTTGACCTAACGGCTTGGGCAATGTAGACTAAATCCTTGTTGCCCGCTGTGTATTCGCGCTGTAACATTCCAAGTCTTTAGAACAAAGGGTAGATCTGTGGTTTACGCTGTAGTCCGCGCAGGCGGCCGTCAAGAGAAGGTGTCCGTAGGCACCATCGTTACGCTCGACCGTATTAAGGCCGACGCCAACGGCAACATTGAGCTTGCCGCTCTGTTGCTAGTTGACGGCGACAAGGTCACCACCGATGCCAAGGCTCTTGCCAAGGTAAAGGTAACCGCAGAGGTTCTGAACGACCTCCGTGGCCCAAAGATCATCATTCAGAAGTACAAGAACAAGACCGGTTACAAGAAGCGCATGGGCTTCCGTCACGAGCTAACTCGTGTTCAGGTCACCGAGATCAAGTAAAGGACTGAACCCAAATGGCATCCAAAAAGGGCGTTAGCTCCACTCGAAACGGTCGCGATTCCAACGCACAGCGTCTAGGCGTAAAGCGTTACGCTGGCCAGACTGTAAACGCAGGCGAAATCCTCGTTCGTCAGCGCGGAACCCACTTCCACCCAGGTGCAAACGTGGGCAAGGGCAAGGATGACACCTTGTTCGCTCTCTCGGCTGGTGCCGTAGAGTTCGGCGTTAAGGGTGGCCGTCGCGTTGTAAACGTGGTTGTTGCCTAAGCACACCTAATCTTCAACAACGATGGCGAGCCTTTGTGCTCGCCTTCATTGTTTTCATCAACATTTCTGTAAGGAAGGCGAATCATGGTCAGTTTCGTAGATCAAGTGACCCTTCACGTGCGCTCCGGCAACGGTGGCGACGGCTGCGTGTCCATCAAGCGTGAAAAGTTCAAGCCACTGGCTGGTCCAGACGGCGGCAACGGCGGCAACGGCGGTTCAATCTCGCTGCTAGCTGACCCAAGCGTTACCACCCTGTTGGACTATCACTTCCAGCCTTACCGCAACGGAGGAGACGGCTCCGCTGGCGCCGGCGACTACCGCAACGGTGCAATGGGCGAGGGGCAGATTCTTCCAGTTCCGGTTGGAACCGTTGTAAAGAACGCCAAGGGTGAGCTTCTCTGCGACCTCGATGAGCCAGGCATGGAGTTTGTTATTGCCGAAGGTGGAATCGGTGGGCTCGGAAACGCCGCCATTGCATCCAGCAAGCGCAAGGCGCCAGGTTTCTGCCTGTTGGGAGTTCCAGGTTGGAGCGGAGACATTCGTCTCGAACTCAAGACCGTGGCAGACGTTGCTCTTGTGGGTTACCCAAGCGCGGGTAAATCATCGCTGATTGCAGCCATGAGTGCCGCCCGCCCAAAGATTGCGGACTACCCGTTCACAACTTTGCACCCAAACCTAGGTGTGGTTCAGTCAGCAGACGTTCGCTACACCATTGCCGATGTGCCTGGGCTAATCGAAGGCGCCAGTGAGGGTAAGGGCCTTGGCCTGGAGTTCCTGCGTCACGTTGAGCGCTGCACCGCACTGCTTCACGTGCTGGACTGTGGCACCCTGGAGACCGATCGCGACCCGATTAGCGACCTCGACAAGATTTTGATTGAACTTGGCAAGTACCAGGTTCCAGAAGGCGAAAAGCCGCTGCTGGAGCGCCCTCAGCTCATTGCTCTAAACAAGGTTGACCTGCCAGACGCTCTGGACATGGCTAACTTTGTGAAGGCAGACCTAGAGGCTCGTGGCTACAAGGTTTTCCTGGTTTCTGCTGCAAGCCGCGAAGGCCTAAAGGAACTTAACTACGCTCTGGCAGACCTGGTTACCGAGGCACGCAAGGAACGCGAAGCGATTCCGGCTAAGCCGAGAATCACTCTGATGCAGAAGAAGCGCAACGAAGGCTCATTCACCATTACCAAAGAACAATGGGATGGCGAAGACATGTACCGCATTGTTGGAGTCAAGCCTGAGCGCTGGGTGGCCCAGACTCAGTTTGGCAACGAGGAGGCCGTTGGTTACCTGGGTGACCGTTTGGCCAAGTTGGGTATTGAAGCCGAGCTTTACAAGGCTGGAGCGATTGCTGGTTCCACCGTTGTTATCGGTGAGGGCAAGCAGGGCGTTATCTTCGACTGGGAGCCAACCATTGCTTCCGCGGCAGAGCTAATTACCGGTCCTCGCGGAACCGACATGCGAATCGATCAGCGCGACCGCCGCACCACCCCGGAGCGTCGTCGCGAGTACAAAGAACTTATGGATGCCAAGGCCCGCCTCCGCGCCGAAATGGAAGCAGAAGGCAAGGCTGGTTTTTGGCGAGGCGACGACGAGGGCGTATAAAACATGCGAGCGGAAATCACCAACGCAAAGCGCGTTGTTGTAAAGGTTGGTTCGTCATCGATAAGTGGTGCAAACGAAGCCAACATTGAGAAGCTCGTTGCCGCTTTGGCTGCCTCCCACAATCGTGGTGTTGAAATAATCCTGGTTTCGTCCGGAGCCATCGCAACGGGAATGCCACTCTTGGGGCTTACCACTAAGCCAGAAGACCTTCCAACAAGTCAGGCTCTTGCCGCGGTTGGTCAGAGCCGTTTGATTGCCCGCTACCAGTCCAGCCTTGAAAAGTTCAACTGGATAGCCGGTCAGGTGCTGTTAACCAGTGATGACCTTGGCGCTGAGGAAACCCGCAACAACGCCCGTCACGCAATGGACCGCTTGGTTTCGCTGGGTGTGCTGCCGATTGTGAACGAGAACGACACCGTGGCAACGGCGGAGATTCGCTTTGGCGACAACGACAAACTGGCCGCACTGGTTGCCGTGTTGCTTGAGGCCGACGCCTTGATCCTCCTCAGCGATGTGGACGCGCTTTACACCGCTCCGCCAAGCACTCCTGGTGCCCAACGCATCGATGTGGTGCCATTCGCGCAAGACCTGTCTCACATTGAGGTGGGAGGCACGAGCACTGGCGTTGGCACCGGAGGTGCCGTGACTAAGGTGGCCGCCGCCAAGCTGGCAACCGAAGGCGGTGCGGCCGTTGTGCTAACCAGCATTGAAAACGTTGCCGAAGCCCTTTCTGGCGCCGCTGTGGGCACGCTATTTGAAGCGCGCAGCTCGGCAAACTAACCTTTCGGAAGTTAGGCTTAACCCATGGCTACCGCATTAGACAAAATCCAGCTGGCAAAGCAGGCGTCAGACTCGCTCGGTCAGTCCAGCACTCTGGTAAAAAACGCAGTTCTGGCAAACATCGCAGACTTGCTGCCGCAGCGTGCTCAGGCCATCATCGCTGCAAACAAACTTGACTTGGAGCGCGGTGTGCTGGAGAGCCTATCCGCCGGTCTTCAAGACCGACTGCGCCTTGACGAGGCCCGAATTGATGCTCTTGCCGCTGCGGTGCGCGACGTGATCGAACTTCCGGATCCAGTGGGCGACGTGGTTAGCGGCAAGACGCTACCAAATGGCCTAAAGCTTACCCAGGTTCGCGTGCCATTCGGTGTGATCGGTGCCATCTACGAAGCTCGACCAAACGTGACCATCGACATCGCATCGCTGGCAATCAAGAGCGGTAACGCCGTTGTGCTGCGCGGTGGAACCGCCGCGGAGAAAACCAACGCTGTTTTGGTTACCCTATTGCAGGACGCACTTGAGGCTGCGGGTGTAAACCGCAACGCCGTGCAGACCGTAGACGAATTTGGCCGCGCCGGCGCCACCGAGATGATGCAGGCGGTTGGCCTCATCGATGTTTTGATTCCTCGTGGCGGAGCCGGACTTATTCACTCCGTAGTAAATGACTCCAAGGTTCCAGTGATCCAGACTGGCGATGGTGTTGTACACGTATTCATCGATGAAACTGCGCGACTCGACTGGGCTGTGGACATTGTGATCAACGCCAAGACCCAGCGCACCAGCGTTTGCAACACCCTTGAGACGTTGCTGGTCCACAAGAATGCCTACGCAACCGTTTTGCCTGCCGTGATGGATGCCCTGAAAGCCAAGAGCGTTACCGTGCACGGCGACGAGCAGATTGTTGCCGGTTATCCTGAGGCGGTTGCCGCCACCGAAGAAGATTGGAAGACCGAGTACTACTCGCTAGACCTTTCGGTGAAAGTAGTTGCCGATCTTGACGAGGCGCTTGCGCACATTGCCCAATACTCAACCAAGCACACCGAGAGCATCATCACCGAGAGCAACAGCAATGCCGAGCGCTTTTTGGCTGAGGTTGACGCTGCTGTGGTCATGGTGAATGCTTCAACCCGCTTCACCGATGGTGGTGAATTCGGTTTTGGAGCCGAGGTTGGCATCAGCACACAGAAACTTCATGCCCGTGGACCTATGGGCCTTCCAGAACTCACCAGCACCAAATGGCTGGTTCGTGGCTCTGGTCAGGTACGTTCCTAGGCTAATCTGGACTAAACAAGGAGAATCATGCACCACATCATCCACCTCGCAGAGGGCGCAGCAGCTTCAGAGTTCCCAGTTCCAACCTGGGTTATGGGCGCAATCGCAATGACAGTTTTCGTATTGCTTGGCGTTGTTACCTGGAGCTACCGTGACGTAGCTAACCGCCACGACCACAAGGCAAACAACCACCACGACCACCACTAATCTTCACGGCGCTAAACCGCGATGAAGATTGGCGTTCTGGGTGGGTCGTTTGACCCTATCCACAACGGTCACCTCGTGGCGGCGCAGCAGGTGGCAAACCAGCTTGATTTACAGCAGGTGCTCTTTGTACCGGCTGGAAATCAGTGGCAAAAAACCAAACTCGCTGGTGTGCAGCAAACCGATGCCAAGCATCGGTTGGCAATGACGCAGCTGGCAATTGCCGGCAACCCACTTTTCGCCCTAAGCCACATCGATGTGGATAGGGGAGGAGCCACCTACACGGTGGACACACTCACAGAACTTCGGGAGGAAATCCCGAACGCCGAACTGTTTTTTATCCTCGGCGCCGATGCCATCTCCGGTATCGAATCCTGGAAAGACAGCGAAAAACTGTTTGACCTCGCAACATTTGTAGCGGTTTCCAGGCCCGGTTATCAGTTGCAGGTGCCTGAGCGATTCAAAGACCGAGTGATTCAAATCCAAATGGAATCCCTCGATCTGTCCAGCACAGAGTGCCGTGACAGAGCACTTGCGGAGCAAGATCTAACTGGTCTGGTTCCAGACGCCGTGATAACTTACATCAGGGAAAACAACCTTTATCAGGAAGCCAAATGACCGAGAGACCGCTGACTCGCCGCGAACTTCGCGAGCTTGAGCGTAGCCGCAACGCCGGCAGTGAGTCAGTCGCAATCGAGGCAATGCCGGATCAGCAATTCGTGCAAGGCTCCCAGGTTGATTTCAACGAACCTGAAGCCATCGCCTCTGCGTCGCTGCCCTTCATCGATGAGAGTCTTGGCGGCAACCAGCCACTCAACGTTGCTAGTTTTGAGGCACCTGCGGCAGTCGAGCCAGAGGTGGTTGACCTGTTTCCGCGTTCGGGCCCTATCGACATCGTCACTGACACAAACTCCATAGTTATCGAGATGCCGAAGGATATCACCAACTCAACATTGGTGATTGCGGATTCTGGTGTGGTACTCACCACAGGTTCTATCACCCTGCCAAATTTGAAGGCCGACACCGGCGAGATTTCCGTGATTGCCGCCGCCGAAGCAGCGGACACCGCCTTGAACAAAGAGAAGCGCGACTATTCGGTGGAGGGCATTCAGCCGTTGCCGGCTCGCGTGCATATGCGCAGTCGCAAGCGCTCAAGTGTTTTTCCTACCCGCCTCCGCAAGGGTATGGGGCAGGTTTACATGGTGCTGTTCAGCGCCGTGATGACGGCAGCAGTGCTGGGTATTCTGGTGGCTGCGTATATGCTTGGAATCATTCACCTCTAACCAAAAGGACCACTTGACCGCTACAGCCAGAGCCATTGAAATCACCCAAATCGCCGCACAGGCGGCAAGTGATAAGCAGGCCGAAAACATCATTGCTCTAGATGTGAGTGAGCCACTGGCTCTAACCGACGTCTTTTTGATTGCATCCTCACGTAACGAGCGCCAGACCGGTGCCATCGCCGATGAGATCACTGACAAGTTGCACCTTGCTGGCGTGAAGCTGCTTCGCCAAGAAGGTAAGGCCGGTGGCCGTTGGATTCTCCTCGACTTTGGTGACCTGGTTTGCCACATCATGCACGAAGAGGACCGCATGTTCTATTCGATTGAGCGCCTTTGGAAGGACTGCCCAATCATTCAACTCGAAGTTGAAAACGCCTAAGCAAAATCGTGTAAACTGTTCAGGTTGCCTCCCGAAAGGGTAGGCAGCGGAACGGGCCTGTGGCGCAGCTGGTAGCGCACCTGCATGGCATGCAGGGGGTCAGGGGTTCAAATCCCCTCAGGTCCACAATCAAAAAGACCACTCGAAAGAGTGGTCTTTTTAGTTTCCGGCAGTCGATTCTAGCCGCCCGATTTAGCAGCAATGGGCTGCATCGATGTCCTTAACTTTCTGAACGCGGCGAGCGTACTTTGGCTCGGTGGTGCCTAACCATTCAGTTTCCATCCAGACCCGCACGATTTCGAGTGCGATGGCTGAGCCGATAATCTTGCCGCCCAGACAGAGCACGTTGGTGTCGGAGTGTGAGCGAGCAAGTTCAGCACAGAAGCTGTCCTGGCACACCGCGGCGTAGACTCCGGATACTTTGTTGGCAATCATTGCGCTGCCGTAACCCACGCCATCTACAAAGATGCCTCGATCAACCTCGCCTTTGGAAACGGCAAGGCTTGCGGGCAAAACGTGATCTGGAAGGTCAGCGGCCTCATCGGTGTCGGTTCCAAAGTCCACAATCTCGTGCCCAGAGGCTCGCAGTAGGGACTTGATCTCTTCTTTGAGTGCCCGGCCGGCGTGGTCACTTGCAACGGCAATCTTCATTCTGATTTCCCTACTGCCGGCACAGGTGAGCCGGCTCCTTGTATTACGGTTGTGAAAATTTCTTCTGTTTCGAGCCAAATCACTTCGGTCCGCTACTTAGACTAAATCCAATCGCACAGTGAGGTTCGAATTGGTTTCAAATACGGATGCTGCCACAAGTTTGCCCGAAAGCGGCTTACCCGCTAAAGACTTGGCCGCAATCAACCTAGTTGGTCTTGAAAAGAAGTTTGGTTCCACCACTGCTGTTGAGCACCTGGATCTACAGATTCAGGAGGGGGAGTTCTTTAGCATGTTGGGACCGTCCGGTTCCGGCAAGACCACGGTGCTGCGCCTAATCGCTGGGTTTGAAACTCCAACTTCCGGTCAGGTTTTCCTTCAGGGAGCAGATGTCACTAAAGCAGCGCCATTTGACCGCAATGTAAATACGGTTTTCCAGGACTATGCACTGTTCCCGCACCTAAACGTGCAGCAGAACGTTGAATACGGGCTGAAGGTTCGTGGCGTTGGTAAGGCTGAACGTGCCGCCTTGGCACAAGAGGCTCTCGCTACCGTTCGACTGGCGGAGTATGGCAACCGGAAACCAAGTGAGCTCAGCGGTGGTCAACGCCAGCGTGTAGCGCTCGCTCGTGCAATTGTGGTGAAACCGAAGGTGCTACTGCTGGACGAACCACTTGGCGCGCTGGATCTTAAGCTTCGAGAGCAAATGCAAATAGAGCTAAAGGACCTTCAGCGGAAGCTTGGCATCACTTTCATTTTTGTTACCCACGACCAAGAAGAGGCGCTCACACTCAGCGATCGAGTGGCCGTTTTCAACCAAGGTCGAATCGAACAAATCGGCACCCCGCGCGAGCTTTACGAGACTCCAAAGTCGGCTTTCGTTGCCGGATTCGTTGGCACTTCAAACATTTTCAGCATCGATGAAGCGACTCAGGTTTTGGGGCTGAATCTATCGGTTTCCATCCGACCCGAGCGCATTCAAGTCACCGCCAAAAAGGCGTCTGGCTCGGGCATCACCAGTTTGCCTGGCGAAGTCATCGAGGTGATTTATCTTGGAGCGGCAACCCGAGTGCTGGTGCAGGTGGCTGGCAAGGTGCTCACCGTACTTCACCAGATTGACGACGGCCCAGCTCCAGAGCGTGGGGCAACCGTCTTTGCCAGTTTCAAATCAACAGACCTAATCGAGTTAGGCGGTCAGCGATAACGCGTTGTGGCGTTTTGCTTGACCAAGAAAATAAGGGAGAAAACAATGAACAAGAAAGCACTGCAAATTGCTGCACTGTTCTCGGCCGCGGCACTTTTGCTCACCGGCTGTGGCACTGCAACTCCATCCGCGAGTTCTTCGTTGCCTACTAAGTTGGGAGCGAACGAGAAGTCCGTTTCACTTCTGGGCTGGCCTGGTTACGCAGAAGACGGCAGCAACGACCCAGCGGTTGACTGGGTTACCCCATTCGAGAAGGCCACCGGCTGCAACGTCACCTTCAAGAGCTACGGAACCAGCGATGAGGCAATCAGCCTCTTCAAGACCGGCGACTACGACGTAATTGCCGCTTCGGGCGACGCCACATTGCGTTTGATCGCGTCGGGCGACGTCACCGCAATCAACACCGACCTGATTCCTAGCTACAAAGGCGTTTACCCGTTCCTAAAGGGCAAGGCTTGGAACACGGTTGATGGCAAGACCTATGGTGTACCTCACGGTTACGGTGCCAACCTCTTGATGTACAAGAAGGACACCGTAAAGCCAGCACCAACCAGCTGGGATGTGGTGTTTGACAAGTCCAGTGCCTACAAGGGCAAGGTCACCGCATACGACTCGCCAATCTACATTGCGGACGCAGCGGTTTACCTGATGGCTCACAACCCTGAGCTTGGCATTAAGAACCCTTACGCACTAGACGAGAAGCAGTTGACCGCAGCGGTTGACCTACTAAAGGCGCAGCGCGTAAATGTGGGTGAGTACTGGAGCGACTACCTAAAGGAAATTCAGGCATTCGAAACCGGTGACTCCGTTGTTGGAACCACCTGGCAGGTAATCGTGAACTCCATGAGTGCCAAGGCCAACGTTGGTTCGGTACTTCCTTCGGAAGGCGCCACCGGTTGGAGCGACTCTTGGATGATTTCATCCAAGGCAAAGAGCCCTAACTGCGCTTACGCCTGGTTGGACTACATTGACCAGCCAAAGGCAAACGCTGCAGCCACCGAGTACTTCGGTGAGGCTCCTGCCACCGCCGCCGCTTGTGACTTCACCGCTAGCAAGGACACCTGTGCCAGCTACCACGCTGGTGACGTGAGCTACGCCAACAAGATTTGGTACTGGACCACTCCTATTGCCAAGTGTCTTGACGGCCGCACCAATGTTCAGTGCACCGATTACGGTCGCTGGACTCAGGCCTGGCAAGAAATTAAGGGCTAACGGCTCAACATGACAACGAGTACGACGGTGCAGGCTAAGTCCCAAGTGGGGCTTAGTCCTGCCCGCCGTATCTCGAGTGTGCTTTTTGCTAGACCCAAATTGAGGCTGGCACTTCTTCTTTCGGCACCGCTCACCTGGCTGGTGCTCATCTACATTGTTGCTCTGGTTGCATTGCTGATCACTGCCTTCTGGACTGTGGATTCGTTCACCGGCCAGATCCACATGACCTGGTCACTAGACAACATTCAGAGCGTGTTCACGCAGGCTCTCTACAGAACAGTCACGCTAAGAACTCTTGGTATCGCAGTGCTGGTCACGGTGGTGGACATTCTGATTGCCCTGCCGATTGCGTTCTTCATGGCAAAGGTGGCATCCAAGCGACTGCAAAGAATCATGGTCATCATGATTTTGATGCCGCTCTGGGCAAGTTACCTGGTCAAGGCATACGCTTGGCGCTCGGTGCTGAGCCACGAGGGAATTCTGCAGTGGCTGTTGCAACCGTTCGGTTTGGCAACCCCCGGATACGGTCTCACCGGCGTAATCATCGCTCAGGCTTACCTGTGGCTCCCATACGTGATTCTGCCTATTTACACGGGGTTGGAGAAAGTGCCAAACTCGCTACTTGAGGCCTCTGGCGATCTGGGCGCCAAGAGCTTCAAGACCATTCGCTTAATCGTGTTACCTATGCTGGTGCCCTCCATCGTTGCGGCATCCATTTTCAGTTTTTCGCTAACACTTGGCGACTACATCACAGTGAACATTGTTGGTGGAGCCAACCAGATGCTGGGCAATCTGGTGTACACAAATGTGGGTGCCGCCAACAACCTGCCACTTGCGTCTGCGATTGCTCTGATTCCGGTGCTTTTGATGTTTGTTTATCTCACCGCGATTCGTAAAACCGGTGCATTGGAGAACCTCTAATGAGACTTTCCAGAAGCGCGCGGATCCTTCTAGGTGCACTGAGTGCTCTGATTCTGACAGTAATCTATCTGCCATTGGCTGTGGTTGGAGTTAACTCGTTCAACACCAACCGCAACATGGTTTGGCCACCGCCGGGATTCACCACCGACTGGTGGGCCAAGGCATTCCACAGCACAGGTTTGTGGGATTCGGTTCTCACAAGCGTTGAGGTGGCTGTGGTTTCCACTACAGTGGCTTTGATTCTGGGAACTTTGGTTGCCATGGCGTTGAGTCGGTACAAGTTCTTTGGCCGTCAAGTGGTCAGCTTGCTAGTTGTGCTGCCAATTGCGCTGCCGGGTATCGTCACCGGTATTGCGCTAAACAATGCCTTCCGCACAATCATTGGCGTGCAACTGACACTCGGCACTGTAATCGTGGCCCACGCCACTTTCTGTGTGGTCACGGTTTACAACAACGTGATGGCTCGCCTCAGCCGAGTGAACCCAAACCTGGCGGACGCTTCCGCAGACCTTGGTGCGGGCCTCTGGACCACGTTCCGCCTCGTAACTTTTCCCCAACTTCGGTCGGCCCTATTTGCAGGCGGCCTCCTTGCCTTCGGTCTTTCATTCGATGAAATTATCGTGACCACGTTCACGGCGGGTGCGGGCACGGTGACCCTACCGATCTGGATTCTCAACAACATGTTCCGCCCCGGACAAGCACCGGTGGTGAATGTGGTGGCAGTAGTTTTGGTGCTGACCTCGGCGGTGCCGATCTACCTTGCCCAGCGCATATCTGCAGTGCAGGACTAGTCAGTAACCCTGATTCGCTTGATGCGGCTGGTGAAGCCGGATTCAATTTCTATGTCGCTTTTGCGCACCCCAAAGTGGTCCGCCAAAACCTTGATTAGCCCCTCATTGGCGGCGCCGTCCACGGCACGTTCCTTTAGGAAAACCGTGAGTGCGCCATCGTTGCCCACTTCAACAAGTGGCCCCTTTTTGGAACCGGGCTTAACCATCACTGTGTAACGCACAAAACAAACTTAGACTGAAAGTATGAGTAAGACTTATCGCGGATACACCTTTGAAGAAATCGCCGGCGCACTCGACCACTCGGTTTTGAAGCCAAATAGCACCATCGATGAAGTGCTCGTAGGAGCTCAGGTTGCTGCCAAGTACCAGACCGCTTCGTACTGTATTCGACCGATGGATGTGCCCGCCGCCGTTGAGGCTCTAAAGGGAAGTGGCGTACCGGTTTGCACCGTAATTGGTTTCCCGCACGGTACTACCACCACGGCAACCAAAGTTTTTGAGAGCGTTGAGGCATTGCGCTCTGGTGCCGAAGAACTAGATATGGTTTTGAATGTTTCAGAGTTGGTCTCGGGTAACCTCGCCGCGGTTCAGGCAGACATTGCTGCGGTGGTTGAGGCAACTCGTCCGTTGGACTCCGAGGCCATTGTGAAAGTTATTTTTGAGACCGCGCTGCTAACCGAGGACCAGATCCTGGAGGCCTGCAAACTAAGCGAGGCCGCTGGGGCCGACTTTGTGAAAACTTCGACCGGATTCGCCGCCGCTGGTGCAACCGTTGAGCACATCAAGTTGATGAAGGGTGCCGTGGGCGACAGGCTGCAGGTAAAGGCCTCGGGTGGCATTCGCACGCTGGATCAGGTAATTGACCTGCTTGATGCCGGTGCCGATCGTTGCGGCTGCTCGGCCACCGAGGTAGTTCTGGCGGAATTTGTTGAAAAGGCCTTGTAAGTAAAGCCCCCCTAGACTATTCTGAAGTCATGGAACTTCCCGCACTCTATTTATCGCACGGCGCACCCCCACTTCTAGATGATGAAATCTGGAAGGGCGAGCTTCGTGGCTGGTCCAGTCAGTTGGCTAAGCCAAAGGGCATTCTGGTTATCTCTGCACACTGGGAGAACGCCCCAATCGCAATCAGCAGCACCGATGCCAATACTCCGCTGATTTACGACTTTGGTGGATTCGCTCCCAAGTTTTACAACGAGAAGTACGAAACTCCCGAAGCCGCCTGGATGGGGCAGCTGGTTGCCTCGGTAATGCCCGACACCGAGCCGCTTCACCAAAGTGCTCGTCGCGGACTAGACCACGGCGCCTGGGTGCCAATCAAGATAATGTACCCGGATGCCGACATCCCGGTGATTCAGCTTTCACTGCCAACTCACGATCCTGTCAAACTCATCGAACTAGGAACCAGACTCCGCAGTTTGCGCAACGAGGGGATTCTCATCGTTGGATCTGGATTCATGACCCACGGTTTGCCATACCTACGCGATTTCCGCATCGAGGCCGATGCTCCTGGTTGGTCCAAGGACTTCGACATCTGGACTAAGGAGATGCTGGCCGCTGGAGATGTGGACAGCCTCATCAACTACCGAACCAAAGCTCCTGGCATGCCTTACGCTCACCCAACCGTTGAGCACTTCACGCCGTTGTTTGTCACTTTGGGTGCCGCAACGCAGGCAGATGCGCCGGTGGACCAGAAGATTGACGGTTACTGGATGGGCCTCAGCAAGCGTTCGTTCGAAGTTATTTAGGAACAGGTATCAAGTGAACGATAAGTTAGCACGCAGCCTAAAGCGCCCGCATGTTTTCAAGCCGGCGGCGGACCCCGCTAACTCGTCAACCATTGTTCTGCTGCACGGCACGGGTGCCGACGAGAAGGATCTGCTTGGTCTGGCCGCTCCATTGGACCCAAACGCCAACGTGCTTTCGCCACGAGGCATGGCCCACTATCAGGGAATGGATCGCTTCTTCATTCGTCGCGATGACGGCACGTTTGATCAGAAGAGCCTGTTTGAGGGAATCGACCAGCTTTACGAGTTTTTGCAGAACGCGTTCTTTGAATACGGCATCGATGAAAACCGAGTCTGGTTGGTTGGCTTCTCCAACGGTGCCAGCATGGCGCACTCATTGCTGCAGGTGCATCCCGAGGTTGCTCTTGGCGTGGTGGCTTTTGGCACCAACAAGGTGATGGAGAAGCCGCTGGTTCCAGCACCAAACCTTGCCGGCAAGAAGGTTTTTATTGCCAACGGTGCGGCCGATGCCTACTCGCCAGCGGATACCGTAGCCGAACTCATCGCTCAACTGCAGTCCTACGGAGCCGAGGTTGACTACAAGTTGCACCCCGGCGGTCACACTATTGCCATGGAGCACGTGCGTGCCATCGGAGCGGAACTGGTCAAGTAGCCCGAGTTTTTGGGCCGCAGTTCCTTAGCTGGCTTGCTGCTGTTCTTTGGGCGCCGCCAATTCGGTCTGCTTACGTTTCTGCCACTCTTTGTAGAGGTCTTTCAGGTCCCAAGCGTTTTCGGCCATCACCGAAACCCCCTTGATTCCCGTGCGTCTGGTTTTGCCAGCGATGAGCATGAGTCTGGTGTTGAACAAAACGTGGCTGCATCGGTTCTGTGCGTCTTCAAAGAACGTGGAGTCGCTGCAACCGCTGCCATCGTCCAGGCTCACAAAAACCACTCGCTTGCCCGAGCGCATCGGCGGGGTTTGGGTGGCAACTCGAACGCCAGCGATTAGAACCTCGGTCTTGTTGCGTAACCCAACCAATTCGCTGGCGGCCACCACTCCCATCTCGTCCAGCATCGGTCGATACAACTCAATCACGTGCTGGCTTACGTCAAGTTTCAGCAGACGCAACTCGTTCTGAACCTTGTTTTCCAGGCTCGGTTCGGGGTTTCCGCGCGGCAGCGTGTCGCTAAAGTCAAAGTCGAACATGGGCTGTTCGGCATCGATGCGCGGCCGCTTCTTCACCGCGTTCAGCTGCCGTACCTTGGCCAGCACGTCGCCTCTGGTTGCTGCCAGCTGTTGCGGGTCGTTGCCGGCGCCTCCGTTTGTTGCAATTGCTGCGCCTGCGACTCCGGCGATCGCGTCCAGCGCGCCCACCTGCGCCAGGTTCTCCAGCGTGCGCCGGTTGGGCTCGGCCCGCAGGTAGAAGTCGCTCAGGTCTTGGTACGGCGCATTCTTGATGATGCGCTTGATCTCTGTGACGCTGATGCCCTGTAACTCTGTGAGGGCAAGCCGCACCGCCAACTTTCCATCGATGGTTTTCTCCACCAGGTATTCGTCTGTGGAACGGTTCACGTCTAGCGGCAGAATGTTCACGCCGAGTCTGCGGGCTTCCGCCAGTAACAGCCGGCGCGGATACATGCCGGGGTCGTGCGTGAACAGGCCGGCCACAAACTCTGTGGGGTAGTGGGTTTTGAGCCACGCGCTCTGGTAGGTGGGCATCGCAAACGCGGCTCCGTGCGCCTTACAGAAACCAAAACTGCTGAAGCCCTCGATGGTGCCCCAGACCTCATCTATAACGGTTTGGGAGTAGCCGTTCTGCGCTGCTTTCTCGCGGAAGAACTTTTCGATGAGTGGCTTCTTGCGCGGGTTTTCCATGGAGCGGCGCATTTCGTCTCCCTTGGCCAACCCGCACTTGGTCATCTGGTTGAAAATGCGCAGCACGTGTTCGTGGAAGATCACCACGCCAAAGGTCTCGCGCAGGATGGGCTCCAGATCTTTGTGCGGGTAGATGGCCTTGGCAAATCCGTGCCGGGCGTCCAGGTACGGCGCAATCATGTTTCCCTTCATGGGGCCGGGGCGAAACAGCGAAATCTGGATGGTGAGGTCGTTGAACACTGTGGGTTGGTGCTTGCCCGTGAGTTCGCGCTGCCCGGGGCTCTCAATCTGAAAGATGCCAAGAGTGTTGGTGGTGCGAATAGCGCGGAAAGTTTCCGGGTCGTCCAGTGCAATGGCGTCTAGGTCTAGTTGTTGCCCGCTAACTCTTTCAATCTCGCGCACCGCATAGGCCATGCTGCTCTGCATTCGCACACCAAGCACGTCTAGCTTGAGAAGCCCCATGGGATCCATGTCGTCTTTATCAAACTGGCTCATGGGTAGGTCGAGTCCACTGGGTTCCACGGGTGTCAGGTTCAGCAGCGAGGTGTCTCCCAGAATCACCCCGCACGGGTGCATGGAGATGTGCCGCGGCAGTCTGTCGAGCCGCTCTGTGATGTCCACCAGCAGGTTCATCTTGCGGTCGCTCTCCAGAGCCTGCGCCACCTTGGCCAACTCGGGTTTCTTGGCGGTGGCGTTTCTGAAACTACCCGCACTGAAGCGCCACACGCTCTTGGCAATCTCGTCGATTTCGTCGTCTTCAAACCCCAGCGCCATTCCGCTGTCTCGCACAGCGCCGCGCCCCCGATAGGTGGATTGCATCGATAGCAAGGTCACGCGATGACTTCCGTAGCGCTTGAAAATCGCTCGGTATATTTCGTGGCGGCGCGCGCTTTCCACATCGATGTCAATGTCCGGCAGGCTGGTGCGCTCCGTGCTCAAAAAGCGCTCAAACAGCAGGTCGTTTTCTATCGGGTCAACTCCACTGATTCCCAATAGGTAGTTGACCAGAGAGCCCGCGCCACTGCCTCGAGCGGCGGTGCGAATCTTCATGTCGCGGATCATCTGCGCCACATCGGCCACGGTCAGGAAGTAGGTTGCAAAATCCAGTTTGTGAATTGTGATGAGTTCGGCAGAGAGTCGGTGCTGCACCTGCTGAAGCTTGGCCTGACTGATTCCCGGCCAGCGCCAATGGATGCCGTCTTGGGTTTTCTGGCGGAGCAACTCAAATGGGTTCCCATCGATGCCCAATGCAGACTTCTCGGGAGTTTTTGGGCGACCCCAGTCGCAGTCTGCCACCGGATTCAGTTTGCAGCGGTTTGCCAGCGCCGCGGTGGTTTCCAGTAGTTTCTGAGCGCGCTTGAACTCGCGGCAAATTTCCTTGGCCAGGGCTTCCATTTGGTGATGACCCTTGAGCCATGCCTGCGCATTTGGTTGCGGTTCAAACATGCCAAGCGGTTCCAGGTGACGAGCGGCGTCCAGAACATCGGCGGTGAGGGCGTCGTCTGGTTGCAGGTAGCGCACCGAGTTGGTGAGCACCGCGGGAATGTTGAGGTGGTCTGCCAGGTCCACCAACCTGGTGGCCTGCGTGGTTGACCACGGGGTGCCCGGCTCGGTGAGCAGGGTCACGATCTCAATGGCTAGGGCGCCGGGGGCCACAAAGTGTTGCCGCCAGTCTGCCAGGGCGGTGAGGGCCGCCGACCGGTTGCTGGTGAGCGCCAACCGCCCAAACGGGTTGTCGGGGGAGAGCAGCACGGTGGCGGTTGCCACCAGCCCGGTTTCGGCGTCTCCCTGCTGCACCAGCGCGGCCAGCTGCTTCACGGTGAGACCAACGGGTTGCCGTTTGCCGTGCTGGTGAGCCACCGACACCAAGCGGCACAGTGTGGCCCAACCGGCCCCGCCATCGTTTCCGTGCGCCAACACCGTGGCTCTGCCCACCGGCACGGCCTGGTCGTCCAGAATCTCAAGGTCTACCCCCACAATGGGCTGCAACCCCAGCTGCAAACAGGCACCGATGTGTTTCACGGCACCGTAGAGCCCGTTTCGGTCTGTAATGGCAAGCGCATCCGCACCCATCGCCTTGGCGGCCTCTGCCAGGTATTCCGGCCGGTTCACGCCGTAGTGCCCCGAGTAGGCGGAAGCCACGTGCAGGTGCGTAAACATGGTTAGTCGAACACCTTGTTTAACTGCCACTGGTTGGTGATTGCGTTGCGGATCAGCTCGAACTGCTGAACCACCGAGTTGTCGCTAGCGGAGAACCGCCACATTTCTGTTTCTAGAACGCCGGCGCCAATGCCGCGTTGAGCGCGAGCGGATTCCACCCACCACTCCTTGCGTGCAAACCAGCGCACCGGCTTGCTGGTGACCAGATAGCACTGGTCTCGCCACCGGAAACCGATTGGTTCTCCGGTTTGATTCACCGAAACCGTTACGGTTTCGCACACCCTTGTCATGTTGCCTCCCTAACCCCTCATTATTCGAACAAATGTTCGAACGTTAAGAGTGTATGGCGAGGGTAGGACATTGCATATTTTGGGTTCAAGCAGTGCTTGAGGGTTGGCCACTGGCGGGCCACATCGGTTTTAGAGCGATGCCGTTTCTAGATGGCCCGAATCAACTGAGCTCCCTGGCTGGCAACCTTGCCAACCTCGGACCCAACCTTGTAAAAAAGTGCGTCGCCGGCAACCTGGTCAGACTCTTGAGCAATCGCGCGCAACAGATCTTCGTCGCCCTCAATAGAGGAGTCCAGCCACACGTCCAGCGTGTCTCCACTCAAGAACACGGGATTGCGTTCGTGGATGTGCGCCAACTCCGGGGCAGAAGGCTTGGTGAGAATGGTTGTGGAGAGCAGCCAACGAGCCGGATCTCCCGCCGCCTTGGTTGGGTCTGCCCACCACTCAAAAAGGCCGGCAAAACCAAACATGCCGTCTTCTCCCGCGTTCACGTAATAAGGCTGCTTGGTGCCGTCGGCTGCAACCACCCATTCGTAGTACCCGGAAGCGGGCACCAGACAGCGCCGGCGAATCACCGAGTCTTTGAAAGACGGCTTCTCCAACACGGTTTCCATGCGGGCGTTAATCAGCGGCGCACCGTCGGCCGGCCCACCCTTGCTCCAGCGTGGCACCAAACCCCAACGAGCGGCGTGCAGTTCGCGGCTGATGTCGCCCAGCGGAGCGCCGTCCTGATCCTTCTCAAACGCGCGATCCACCACGATTGACACCCGGTTGGTTGGCGCAATGTTGTAAACGGGTGGCAACTCATCGATGATTTCATCCACCTCAAAGATGGTGGCAATCTGCCCACTGGTCTTGGCAACCACAAATCTTCCGCACACGGGTTACTCCAACTCCAGATCCGGTTTTGCGGCTTCGATGGCTTCCTCGGCCGCCACTTCCGCCTCAGTCAGCTGAACACCGCCGGCAACCGAAGCCCTAGCCGCCTCACCCTTGGCAATCATGCGTTCCGCGGTTCCGGCCAAACGCTTCTTCACCAGCGAAATCACCAGGAACACCACGGCAACCAAGCCGGCAAAGACGTAACCGCCCACCTTTAGATTGCTCAGGTAGCGGTCGTAGGTGTCGTGCGCCCACCAGCCCAACCCAACATAGGCTGCACCCCAAACCGCGCAGGCTCCAACTGTCCAACCAATGAAAGTCTTGTAAGCCATCTTGGTCATGCCTGCGGTCACCGGCACAAGCGAGTGAAGAATGGGCAGGAAGCGACTAACCGCAATGGCAATGCCGCCACGAGTCTCCACAAATTCGTCTGCGATCAGCCAGTTTTTCTCACCGATGCGTTGACCCAACTTGCTTGCCCTAATACGCGCACCAAAGTAACGACCAACCCAGAAACCAACAGATTCCCCGATGAGCGACCCAAGCAGAACAAACCCCAGCAGCCCTAGGAAGTCCAACGCGTTTTGCACACCGGTGGCGGCAACCAGAACCACGGTGTCACCGGGCATGATGAGGCCAACAAACAGTGAGGTCTCCAACATGATGGCGAAGCCGGCAATCACGTCTCGCAGCAGCCAGTCCACGGTGTGCACCGATGTAATGAGCCAGTTGAGGAAGTTGTTCATGCTTATCGTGAACCTAACGAATCTGAGTTGCAAGTAAGCGTAGGCGCTTCTGGAAAGACTCAGCATGACGAATTCCACCTACGGGACTACCCAGGTTGACCCAGTCGGTTACCGGTCTAATGCCGTGCAGCGAACTCAGGGCCCAGATCTCAAGGCCAACCAGGTCGCTCGGCTTGGCGCGCTCAAGTCTGGTCTGAAAGCCCATTGCAGCGGCAAGGCCAAATACTTCGTCACGGGTAACCGAGTGCAACCAGGGCACGGAGTCGTCTGGTGCACAAAGCACGTCGCCACTCTGCGAAGTGCGCCACCAAACAATCGAACTCAGCGCACCCTCTTCCAAGTAGCCATCTGCAGTTAGCAGCACCGCTTCGTCGGCCTCGTGAAAAATCGCCTTACGACGCAACTGCATGCCCAGACTCAAGTCCGGACCCTTCACACGCGGATTGGCTCGAGGGTCGGGCTCAGGAAGCGTCCACAACACAATCTCGCCGGCCTGCTCGGGAGCCTCACGAAGCCGTAGGTAGAGGGCGGGCAACAAATCATCGATGGCGGTATCGCCAACCGGAGTGGTCTCCAGGTGCAACTCAATGCGCGGGAACCAGCGGCCCTCAACCGGAATGGCTTCGCGCACCAGTTCAAAGAATCGGGGGAGGTCAGCAGCCAACTTAGGGCAAGCCGCCTCTACCCAGGCGGCAAAGCGGTCAAAGTGGGCCTGAATACTGCGAGAACGCCCATTTTCAACCAGCCAAGAATCCGCGGCGGCGAGGCGAACCTCTTCCACTACATCGCTGCACGCAACCAAAGCACCCGCGTTGGTAGACCCCGCTTCAAAGCGGAAGAACTCACCACTTAGCATCGGATCCTCGTTACTCGGTTAGCGGGGCAGTTGGCGGGGTAGGCGGCGTTGCGTTTAACCTATAGGTTAATCGCTTTTACCCAGCAGTTTTGCCAGATAGCCTGAGCGTTAGCAGTTAATGCCCCACCGTTCCTGAGAGAAACCCGTTAGAGGTGACAATGCAGCTTTACAGCCATGAGATGCGAGGCTGGATTCACCCCGCAGACGCATTCGTAACCCTTTACGGCAGCGATGAAAACGCGTTCTGGTTGGATAGGGAAAACCACTGGAACCCGTATTCGGTCATGGGGCACGCGTACGGAAACAAAGTCACCGGCACAGCCGAGATGTTCAAGGCGCTCGCCGCACGCAAACATTGGAACAGCGAAGCGCTGGAGAGCGCGCCGCGACTGGAGCCGGGCACTCCCGCAAACCTGCCGTTTGACTATCGGCCCGGATTCGTTGGTTGGTTGGACTACCAGCAGGATCCGCTGAACCCTGAAAACTCCGGCACCTGGCTGGAGGTGCGTGAGGCTCTGGTATTCGATCACGCTGCTAAGAGCATCTTTTTCATTGGTTACTTTGAGACCGAGTACCAGTTCCAGCACTGGCTGCAGGCCGCGCTACTAAGACTTTCGCTCTGCGGCGGGCAGCAAATCAGTTACCGAATGCGAAATGCGCCAAAAGGTCCATCGGTGCCAGTTTCTCTGGCGCATAGCGACACTGAGTATCTGGAGCTAATCGCGCAAACCCAGAGCCACATCGCACTTGGCGACGTGTATCAGCTTTGCCTCACCAACCAGATTCGACTCAGTCACCAGAGCGATCCGCTCGAGGTCTTCCTCCGACTACGCGACACCAACCCAGCACCGTACGCGGCGTTCATTCGCGCGGGAGAGCAGGCGCTGGTTTGCTCATCGCCCGAGCAATTCCTCAGTCTGAGTGCAACCGGCAAACTTTCTACTCGGCCAATCAAGGGCACGCGTCCGCGGCACACAGACCCTGTCATCGATGCGGAAATCGCCGCCGAACTCGCTCAGAATCTCAAGGAGCGAGCCGAGAACTTGATGATCGTTGACCTCATGCGCAACGACCTGGGTCGCGTTTCGGAGCCAAACTCCGTTACTGTGACGGAACTGTTCAAGGTTGAGCCTTACGCAACCGTTCACCAACTGGTTTCCACCGTGGAGTCGCAGTTGGCGCCAGAGTTTGAGCTGCAAGACGTGCTAGCCGCGGCCTTCCCTGGCGGTTCAATGACCGGTGCCCCCAAGATTCGCGCCATGCAGCTCATCAACCAGCTTGAGAGCGTTCCTCGCGGCGTATATTCAGGCGCAGCGGGCCACATCGGCATCGATGGGAGCGCGGACCTGGGAATGGTGATTCGAAGCCTCCTGTTCAGCGGGCGGCAGGATTCACCTAACAAGACGGTTTCCATCGGTGTTGGAGGTGGCATCACCATTGACTCCCAACCGGCCGCCGAACTGGAGGAAACCAAACTGAAGGCATCGGCGCTTCTTGCTGTTTTGGGTTCGTCAGATCCGTGGAGCGCACCGCTGTAGAGAGTTGGGCTGAGGCCCATATGGCGGCTGGCTTGGTAACCTATTACTTTGGGCTTTGTTGCCGCAATTTTGATTCGAAACAAGTGAGTAAATGACTAATTCTCCAGAGCACTCCGAAGAGAACGGTTACAACGTAACCGCCATTCAAGACAAGTGGCTGCCGGTCTGGGATGAGCTGCGCCCGTTTGCATCTGGCAAGCCAGGCGACACTCGCCCTAAGAAGTACGTTCTGGACATGTTCCCTTACCCATCTGGCGACCTGCACATGGGTCACGCTGAGGCCTACGCACTGGGTGATGTGATTGCTCGTTACTGGGCTCAGCGTGGCTTCAACGTAATGCACCCAATTGGCTGGGACAGCTTTGGTTTGCCTGCCGAAAACGCCGCAATCAAGCGCGGACTGGACCCTAAGGGCTGGACCTACGACAACATTGCTCAGCAGAAGGCATCGATGCGTCGGTACGCGTGTTCCTTCGACTGGGACCGTGTGCTGGTTACCAGCGACCCGATTTACTACCGCTGGAATCAGTGGCTGTTCCTTGAGTTCTACAACAAGGGTTTGGCCTACCGCAAAAACTCCAACGTGAACTGGTGCCCAAGTTGCCAGACCGTGCTTGCCAACGAACAGGTAGTTCAGGGCCTTTGCGAGCGTTGCGACAGCGTTGTTACCAAGAAGGCTCTAACCCAGTGGTACTTCAAGGTCACCGACTACGCAGACCGCCTACTTGACGACCTAGACACCCTTGAGGGCAACTGGCCAAGCAAGGTTCTGTCGATGCAGCGCAACTGGATCGGTCGGTCCTACGGAGCCGACGTTGAGTTCGAGATTGAGGGTCGCGCCGATGCCGTGACCGTGTACACCACGCGTCCAGACACCCTGTTTGGCGCAACCTTCATGGTTGTTGCAGTGGACAGCGCACTTGCGGCCGAGCTCGCAGAGGGCAGCACTCCTGAAATCCAGGCCGAGTTCGGTAACTACCTGGACATTGTTAAGCAGAGCAACGACATCGAGCGCCTGAGCACCGACCGCGAAAAGACTGGTGTTTTCCTCGGTCGCTACGCCATCAACCCAGTGAACGGCGAAAAGCTGCCAATCTGGGCGGCGGACTACGTTCTCGCTGACTACGGTCACGGCGCAATCATGGCCGTGCCTGCACACGACCAGCGCGACTACGACTTTGCTAAGACTTTCAATCTGCCAATCCGTACCGTAGTTCAGCCCGCGGAAGCCATCGATGGGGCTGTTGAAGGTCCTTTCACCGGCGAAGGCGTGATGGTCAACTCCGGAGAGCTAGACGGACTGGGCAAGAAGGAAGCCATCGCCAAGATGGTGGAGATTCTGGCTGCCCAGGGCAAGGGTAAGAGTTCAAAGAACTTCCGCTTGCGCGACTGGCTAATCAGCCGCCAGCGTTACTGGGGAACCCCAATTCCAATCATCCACTGTGATGACTGCGGCGAAGTTCCAGTTCCGCAGGATCAGTTGCCGGTGAAGTTGCCTTCGGCCGAGGGACTTGACCTTTCGCCAAAGGGAACTTCGCCACTCGGTGGAGCAACCGCTTGGGTGAACGTTGCCTGCCCTAAGTGCGGCAAGCCAGCGCTTCGCGACACCGACACCATGGACACTTTTGTGGACTCCAGCTGGTACTTCCTGCGATTCCTTTCGCCACAGAGCGAAGAGGTTGCCTTTGACACCGAGCAGGCCAAGCAGTGGGCTCCGGTTGACCAGTACGTAGGTGGCGTGACTCACGCCATTCTTCACCTGCTTTACGCGCGTTTCTTCACCAAGGTTCTGCACGACCTAGGTCACGTGGACTTCCAGGAGCCATTCACCCGCCTGTTGAACCAGGGCATGGTTCTCATGAACGGTTCAGCAATGAGCAAGTCTCGCGGCAACCTGGTTGCACTCAGCGAGCAGCTTGACGAACACGGAGTAGACGCAGTTCGTTTGACCATGGCATTTGCTGGTCCACCTGAGGAAGACATCGACTGGGCAGACGTTTCGCCCGCCGGATCGGCTAAGTTCTTGGCGCGAGCCTGGCGTGTGGCCAACGACGTAACCAGCGCTCCTGGAGTTGACTTCGCCGGCGGAAACAAGGACCTGCGCAAGCTGGTACACGGTTTCGCTAAGGACTTCTCGGTTCAGATTGAGTCGTTCAAGTTCAATGTGGGTGTTGCCAAAGTGATGGAGCTCGTGAACGCGCTTCGCAAGGCCATCGATGGTTCTGTTGGCCCAGCCGACCCAGCGGTTCGTGAGGGTGCCGAGGAAGTAGCCAAGGCCCTGAGCCTGTTTGCTCCTTACACTGCCGAGGACATGTGGGCAAAGTTGGGGCACCAGCCAGGCGTTGCGCTTGCCGGGTTCCTAACCGTTGACGAAACGCTTTTGGTGGAGAGCAACATCACCGCAATCGTTCAGGTAGACGGCAAGTTGCGCGACAAGTTTGATGTGCCGGTTGACATCACCCCCGAGGCCCTCGAGGCACTCGCCATGAAGTCGGATGCGGTGGTTCGAGCCATTGGAGACAAGCAGGTGGCAAACGTGATTGTTCGGGCACCAAAGCTCGTGAACATCGCTACTAAATAGCGCGGCTACCAAATAGCTGCTTCTTTTCAACAGTTTCACCTAGAACGCTCGGGCCAGTGGCTCGGGCGTTTTAGTTTTGCCAGATGTCCTTTGCACAAAGAATCATCGATGAATACTGGCGACCGCTTCAGCCCGCGGTCCGCAAGATCATCCTCGGGTTAGCGCTTTCGTTGGTGATTTTGGTGGTTGCGCTGGCAACCATGAACCAGACAAACCCGGTGGCACAGCATTCTGGCTTCAGTGTTTTTTCAAGCGCCGCGCCTGTGGGCTCTGGTGGTTCCGCTGACATAGGTGATTCGGGTTCCACAGAGTCGGGGCCGCCCAAGTTGGAACAAACCTTGTTGATCCACATAGTAGGTGAGGTGGTAACTCCGGGGGTTTACCAACTCAACTCTGGTGCTCGGGTGTTGGACGCGGTTGCCGCAGCGGGTGGTTTCACCAAAAAAGCGGACCAATCCAGCATCAACCTGGTTCGGCCAATAAGCGACGGCGAGCAAATCATCATCACCCCGAAGGGTGCCAACGGTTCGGGCTTTTCCGAAGCCGGGGGAGGTGCAGGGGATTCAGGGTCAACCAAAATAAACATTAATCGAGCCACGGCTCAACAGCTAGATGCACTTCCTGGTATCGGTCCAACACTGGCGGCTCGAATTGTTGATTATCGAAACGCCAACGGTGGCTTTGATGCCGTTTCCGATCTTGGTCAGGTTGCCGGTATCGGAGTGAAGTTGCTGGCTCAAATTGTTCCATTGGTAACGCTCTAATGGCACTAGTTCTTGTTGGCTTGCTTTGGCTGGCCATGGCCGCTCGAGAGTTTGGCCTTGAGGCCGCACAGCTGTTTTGGCCCGCGCTAATAGTCGTGGCCGCTCTCTGGTGGAAGAAGCGGAAACCCAGCTTCCGGGCAATGGCTGCTGCACTGATTCCCGTGGCACTGGTATTTGGTTTTACTGAAGCAACGTCCATTCAAAACCCTAGACTCGCTGAAGCTGCAAACCAGTTCACAACCCTTCAGCTCGAGTTGCAATCATCTGGTTCACCAAGGTTTGGGCATCTGCCAGTCAGAGTGCTGGCCCCAGCCAAATTGGCCGGCAACGGAGAGTTGTTGGTAAAGCAACAACTTCCAGAATGCGCAAGTCTTTCAATGCGTGGCGAATTCCTAATGGTTCCTCCGTCGGGCCATTCCACAGCGATTAATCAGTTTCTGTTGAGAGCCCAGGGTGACACCAAAATCAAATGCCGAGAGAATATTCTCGACAGGTTAAGTTCGGCTGGAATAACCGCAAGGAACAACACGGCCCAAGCTGTTCTTGGGATTTCACAGGATGCTAAGGCTTTGGTTTTGGGCCTTACCGACGGTGATACCCAGTTTTTGAGCAAACCCTTAAACGCTCAACTAAAAACGCTATCGCTCACCCATTTGAACGCAGTATCAGGTGCCAATTGTGCCATCGTGGTCACATCGGTGTTCGGACTCCTTGCGCTAGTCGGTCTCGGTCGTCGCAGCAGGACTTTTGGTGCTCTTGTTGCTCTGTCGGCCTATTTGGTTCTGGTCGGCAATCAACCCAGCGTGATTCGGGCCGCCGCCATGGCATGCATCGCCTTGTTTGCGTTATCAACCGGCAAGCGCGCTCTGGGACTAAACGTTTTGGCGTTGGGCGTGCTGCTCCTGTTGAGCGCGTTCCCCGACCTTGCGGTGAACTTTGGTTTCGCGCTCTCAGCGCTTGCAACCTGGGGAGTGATTCAACTGGCGCCAGCGGTCCAGCTAAAACTCCAAGCGGTGATGCCTAACTGGCTGGCCTTGATGGTTGCCGTTTCACTCAGTGCACAGTTGGCATGCCTTCCGGCTTTGGTGCTGCTCCAAACCAACTACAGCTTGTTCTCAACTGTCGCAAACGTTCTGGTGGAACCTGCCGTGCCAATCATCACTGTGCTCGGAGTTCTGGCAGCTCTTGTTGCACAGATTTGGGCACCCCTGGCAACTCCGTTGTTTTGGTTTGCATCGATTCCTGCACAGTATCTGGTTGGCGTTACTCGCTACTTCAGTTCCATTCCTGCGGCTATAAACTGGCCGGCTGGTGCCCTCGGTGTAGTGCTCGCAATCGCCCTGGTTTGGGCGGTGGCCCAGTTCGCACTCGGTGCTGGAAAGTCCCGATGGTTGGCTTTAGCAGCCGTTTTGGCAATCTTCATAGGTTTTGCATCTTCGGGCGTTGCGGGTTTCTTCAAATCCTCAGGTTTCGCCTCGAGAGAATGGTTCTACGTGGCATGTGATGTGGGTCAGGGTGACGCAACTGTAATCCGCTCTCAGGGGCACGTGGCGGTCATCGATGCCGGCAGGGAGCCCGAACCCGTGAACTCGTGCCTCCGGCGGTTGGGGGTGCAGCAAATCGATCTTTTGGTGTTGACCCACTTCGACCTAGATCACGTTGGCGGAGTTGCGGGTGTGCTTGACCACCGCCAAATCAAGCAGGCATTCTTCACGGCATTCATCGATGACAGACCTGGCGCTCAGGCAACTCAAAACACGGTGGTTTCGGCGGGAATCCCGATTCGTCAGGTTTCACAGGGCGATTCAGGAACCCTCGGTGAGTTCCAGTGGTTGGTACTTTCGCCACACGCCGGGGGAGCGGATGCATTGGATTCCAACGACGGCAGCGTGACCATGTTCTTTCACTCGGCTCGCGTAAACATCTTCACGCTGGCGGACCTGCCTGAAACTGGGCAGATGCGGTTGGCAAAGGAGCGATTCACCTGGTGGCGGTCCGAATACAGGGAGCAGCCGCTAATCCTAAAGGTGAGTCACCATGGTTCCGCAGATCAGTTCCCGGAGTTCATCGAATGGCTACGGCCGCAGGTGGCCACCATTTCGGTTGGCTTAGGCAACACTTACGGCCACCCAACAAAGCGAACACTCGACTTACTTCATGACACTGGCGCGCTCGTTCTTCGCACTGACCTTCAAGGTGCCTTAAGCCTGAGTTTTGTAGACGGCAAACTGGTGTGGGGTGCGGCAGGCGCGAATTAGATTTACCTATGGTTGTAGCGCCATCGCGCCTAGACTCTCGTCACGGCAAGGGGATCCCGTCCAGGCCAAAGCGAGGGTGGTTTGGTTTAGGCTTTACGGGTGGGCAAGGCAAAGAAAATCAACTGGAACGGGCAGGCGACTAGCCCCGTTATTTTGATTTCCGGTCCCGAGGATTTCCTTGCCAGTCGCGTAATTCGCGCACTCAAAGACAAGTTGCGAGTGAATGATCCGCTACTCGAGATCAGTGAACTCGATGCTGGTGAATACACGCCTGGCTCAATCTACAATCTGGTTGCGCCTTCGTTGTTCAACGAACCCCGCCTTCTGGTAATCCGCGGTGTAGAGCGCTGCACCGATGCCCTCATCGAAGATGGTGTGGTGTACCTCAATGAGATCACGCCCGAGTCAACTGTGGTTTTCTATCACTCATCTGGCGTGCGCGGTAAGAAACTTCTCGAAGCACTGCGGTCCAGCGACCACGTAACCGAGGTTTCAGTTGACAAGATCACCAAGGACGCAGAGCGCGTTGCTTTCGTAAACTCTGAGTTTTCAACCGCCGGTAAAAAGGTGACCAACGCCGCCGTGCGTGACCTGTGCAATGCATTCACCGATGACCTTGCCGAGCTGGCCTCAGCCTGCAGTCAGCTAATGCAGGACATCGCCGAAACCATCGACGAAAAGGTGGTGGAGCGCTATTACTCTGGGCGAATGCAGACCAACTCGTTCACTGTGATAGACGCCGCGCTTGCAGGCAACGCCGGTGAGGCTTTGAAGCTGTTCAGGCATGCAATGGGCAGTGGCGCAGACCTGGTTCCCATGGTTTCTGCCGTCGCTGCCAAAATCCGAGTGATGGCAAAGGTCTACCAAAACCGCTCGGTAACACTTGGCCAGGTGGGCGGCCAGGCTTGGCAGCTCGACAAAGCCAGACGCGAGGTTGCCAGTTGGTCCGAAGAAGGTTTGGCCAACGTTATCCAAGAGGTTGCCATTTGCGATGCGGCTTCAAAGGGTGCAGAACGCGATGCGGATTTCGCAATGGAACGACTTTTGATGCTCATTGCCGCCAAGGGTGTGCGAGTTGCAAAGTAGCCACAACCGTGCGCGCCACTTCTGGGCATTCCTCTCAGTCATCTTCATAACAGTGATGCTGCGACCAGCGGTTTCCGGCGTGGGCCCAATCCTTGGCGACATCTCGCATTCGCTCAAGATTTCAGCAACCCAAACCAGCCTTTTGGCATCTCTCCCAGTGCTTTGCTTCGGTTTAGGGGCATTCGCCAGTCCGTGGTTATCCAAACGCTTCGGCCTGACACGCTCTTTCACCTTGGTCCTGGTTCTCCTCACTTTGGGAATTGCACTTCGCCCTTGGTTCGGGTTTAACTTCCTTTTGCTCGCCTCGGTTCTGGTCACCTTGGGAATTGCGGTTTCTAACGTACTTTTCCCATCGATGATTCGAGCTGAATTTCCCAACAACATCGCACGCATGACCGCGTTGTACACAACTTTGCTTGCAGTGTTTGCCAGTGTGGCCGCCACCGTTGCCGTGCCGCTCGAGCAAGCGGTTGGCGGCTGGCAGGGCTCAATCTTCTTCTGGGCCATTCCAGGTGTGTTCGCAATTGTTGCCTGGCTGATGACCGCCCGCGAGGTGGCACAGGCGCAGCCGGCTGTGGTTGAGGTTGCCACGGGGGACAGGCACGTTTGGGTGCACCCAATCACCTGGAGTTTGGTTGGTTTCTTTGGGCTTCAGAGCATGAACTTTTATTGCGTGCTCAACTGGTTGCCTGCAGTGTTGCAAGAACGCGGCTTTAGCCAGGCTGAAGCCGGAGGGCTGCTCGGTCTGGTCACTGTGGTTGGAGTTCCATTTGGCATGTTGATCACAGCCAACCTCAAGCGTTTCAAGAACATCTCCGTGTTGGCTTTGGTCATCTCGCTGGTGACTGCGTCTGGTCTGGCGCTGTTGCTTGGTCCCGGACCTTGGGCTGTAACTGGCGGCATTGTGGCGGGTCTCGGTCTGGCTTGCTCGTTCCCGCTAGCTCTAGCATTGATTGCGCTAAAGGCACATAACGAGCAACAGACCACTTTGCTTTCCACCATCGCCCAGGGTGTGGGCTACCTGATCGCCGCGGTTGGTACGTTCGCAATGGGCTTGAGCTTTAGTGTCACGGGTTCGTGGCAGGTTGGTATTTCATTCCTTTCAGTTAGCGCTGTTGTGCAGGCGCTGATCGGTCTCTACGCCGGTGGTAAGCGAACCCTTTAGGGCCTACTGCCTGCAGACTAAAATCCCATCGATGGAATGGGCATAGATTCGGGCATAAAAAAAGACCGCCGCAGCAGCGACGGTCTTTTTATAAAACTCTTTAGAGAGCGGCAGCCTTCTTGGCGATTGCCGACTTCTTGTTTGCAGCCTGGTTGGAGTGGATTACACCCTTCGAAACTGCCTTGTCTAGCTTCTTGCCGGCTAGTGCAACAGCTGCAGCAGCCTTTGCCTTGTCTCCGGTAGCAATAGCCTCGCGTGCAGCGCGAACAGCGGTGCGTAGCTCACTCTTTACAGCCTTGTTGCGCTCAGTAGCCTTTAGGTTGGTGCTGATGCGCTTGATCTGCGACTTGATGTTTGCCATGTTTCACTTTCTAAATTTGCCGCGCAAGTTTGCCCGACTTGAAAAGATTGTTGGGTTTTGGTGGAGACACACACCCGTTACCGACTTCCAACTTTATCAGTTTGAGCAGATTTGGGCAACTAAAACGGGGTGTTTTCAAATCTTGTGGCAAAATATGACTGCTGCCATCGCAGCCATCAAGCATTTACGAGGTAACCGTTGTCGCCACGCGCCACCACCAGACTCGAACCAGCCAAGACTAATCCTGAGCTGATTCGAAACTTCTGCATCATCGCTCACATCGACCACGGTAAGAGCACTCTGGCAGACCGCATGCTTCAGCTAACCGGTGTGGTTCAAAACCGTGACATGCGCGCCCAGTACCTAGACCGCATGGACATCGAGCGCGAGCGCGGCATCACCATCAAGAGCCAGGCCGTTCGTATGCCATGGGAACTCGACGGCAAGACTTACGCGCTGAACATGATCGACACGCCTGGTCACGTTGACTTCACCTATGAGGTTTCCCGCTCCCTAGCTGCCTGTGAGGGTGCAATCCTCCTGGTAGACGCGGCACAGGGCATCGAGGCACAGACGCTGGCCAACCTTTACCTGGCCATGGAAAACGACCTCACCATCATTCCGGTTCTCAACAAGATCGACCTCCCGGCGGCTCAGCCAGAGAAGTACGCAGAAGAAATCTCCGAACTGATTGGCTGCGACCCAGCGAGCATTCTGAAGGTTTCCGGCAAGACGGGATTTGGCGTTGAAGAGCTGTTGGACCACGTTGTCCGCACGCTACCCGCTCCAACCGGAGACCCAAACGCTCCGGCTCGCGCAATGATCTTCGACTCGGTTTACGACTCATACCGCGGCGTTATCACTTACGTGCGAATGGTGGACGGCCACCTGGCATCGCGCGAAAAGATTCAGATGATGAGCACCAAGGCGGTTCACGAGCTGCTTGAGATTGGTGTCTCCTCGCCCGAGCCTGAGCCAACCAAGGGACTTGGTGTTGGCGAAGTGGGCTATCTCATCACCGGTGTGAAGGATGTTCGGCAGAGCAAGGTGGGAGACACCATCACGCTCAACGCAAAGCCTGCCGCCGAGGCACTAACGGGTTACTCGGAACCGCTACCAATGGTTTACTCCGGCGTTTACCCCATCGATGGCAGCGACTACCCAAACCTGCGTGAGGCGCTAGACAAGCTCAAACTGAGCGACGCGGCACTGGTTTACGAACCGGAAACCTCCGTTGCTCTAGGTTTCGGATTCCGCTGTGGCTTCCTGGGTCTGTTGCACCTGGAGATTGTTACCGAGCGCCTTGAGCGCGAATTCGGCCTGGATCTGATTGCAACTGCGCCAAGCGTGGTCTATGAAGTCACCATGGACGACGGCAAGGACATCACCGTCACCAACCCGAGTGAGTTCCCAACCGGCAAGGTAAAGAAGGTGCTTGAGCCTATGGTGAAGGCAAACATCCTTGCTCCAAAGGACTACGTTGGAGCCATCATGGAGCTCTGCCAGGGTCGCCGTGGCACCATGATCGACATGCAGTATCTGGGTGAAGATCGCGTTCAGCTCCGCTACAACCTGCCGCTAGCCGAAATCGTTTTCGACTTCTTTGACCTGCTGAAGAGCCGCACCCAGGGTTACGCATCGTTGGACTACGAAGAGGCTGGCCTCGCCGAGGGCGACCTTGTGAAGGTGGACATTTTGCTGCAGGGCGAGCAGGTTGACGCATTCAGCGCTATCGTGCACAAAGACAACGCCTACGCTTACGGCGTGAAGATGACCACAAAGCTGCGTGAGTTGATTCCGCGCCAGCAGTTTGAAGTTCCAATCCAGGCAGCCATCGGTGCCAGAATTATCGCCCGTGAATCAATTCGCGCCATGCGTAAAGACGTTCTTGCCAAGTGTTACGGCGGTGACATCAGCCGAAAGCGCAAGCTACTCGAGAAGCAAAAAGAGGGTAAGAAGCGCATGAAGATGGTGGGCCGAGTTGAGGTCCCGCAGGAGGCGTTCATCGCCGCTCTTTCCACCGATGGTGAGAAGAAGGAAAAGAAGAACTAGCAATGGCACAGCTGCCGCTTGGCGATCCGGCACCCATCGATGGGTTGCTGCCCAAATCCGTGGCAGAAGCGCAGGGTAAGTCTTTCCACGCCTATGTGCACATTCCGTTTTGTTCGGTTCGTTGCGGCTACTGCGATTTCAATACCTACATTGCAACTGAACTTCGCGGCATCACTCAAGCCGGGTTCTTACGGCACCTGATAACCGAAATCGAGTTCAGCAAGCGCGTGCTCGCCGAGTCTGGTTTCAAGCCGCAGCCGTTGAGCAGCGTGTTTTTTGGTGGCGGAACCCCGAGCCAACTTCCTGCATCGGATCTGGCTGCTGTGCTGCGTGATCTCATCGATGCGTTTGGAATTGAAACTGGAGCAGAGGTGACCACCGAGGCTAACCCCGACGACGTTACTTTGGAATTCCTGCAGGAGCTGAAGGCGGCCGGATTCACCCGGGTTAGTTTTGGGATGCAATCGGCAGTGGCTTCGGTTCTCAAGGTCCTCGATCGGGGACACGCGCCTGAGAGGGTTCCGCAGGTGGTTGCCTGGGCTAAAGAAGTTGGCTTGCAAACTTCTGTTGACCTGATTTACGGCGCGCCAACGGAGACCATTGCCGACTGGCAGGAATCAATCGATGCGGCTCTAGCGCTCAAGACTGATCACATCAGCGCTTACTCACTAATTGTTGAGCCGGGCACCAAGATGGCGCGCCAGATTGCCAGTGGCGATCTACCTGAACCAGACGAAGACGAACAGGCCACAAAGTATGAAATCGCAGATGCCGCCTTTGCTGCTGGCGGTCTTGATTGGTACGAGGTGAGCAACTGGTCAACCAGTACCGAAACGGCAAGCCGGCACAACCTGAGTTACTGGCAGGGCAAGAACTGGTGGGGTTACGGCCCCGGCGCTCACAGCCACGTTGGGGGAGTGCGCTGGTGGAACCAGAAGCACCCAGCCAGCTATGTTGCGCCACTGTTGCGCGGAGAATCACCAGCGCTGGGTCGCGAAACTCTTAGCAGCCAGACCCAGCTTGAGGAGCAGGTGCTCCTGGAGATTCGCACTCGTACCGGACTTGCCATCGATGTTTTAAAGCAGCTTGGCGTATATCAGGCCAAAGTCGTGGCCGGTCTGATTGCCGACGAACTGGTGGATCCAAAGTTGGCTATCCAGGGTCGCCTTTCTCTTACCCAAAAGGGGCGTTTGCTGGCAGACTCCGTGGTGCGTTCGCTACTTGTTTAGTGCTACTACTTCACGAAGTTGTAGCTGTAACCAAACTTGAACTCGCGGCCCTCGCTAGCGGCAACAGCGGCCAAAATGATCTGAATGAATGCGTAAATCGCGATAATCGGCCAAAGCAGCAAACCAACTATGGTGATACCGGTTAGCAGGTAGGCGCAGATCAGAGATATCTGAAAGTTGAGCGCCGCGGTGGCGTGCTGGGTGATGAGCGGACCACGGCCGCGAAATGCAAGGTAGGCAACAAAAGGTGCCAGGAACGGAAAAAAGAAGCTGAACACGTGGGTGAGAATGGCGAGAGTGCGCTCGCTCTCTGGAGTCAGTGGGGTCATCGATGGTGTGTCGCTCATGGTTTTAGCATATCGCCAAGGCTCAACTCGGGGTAAAATTGGCACTCAAGATACCAGAGTGCTAACGAGGTGACCATGATTCCAGACAGAAGTGCAGAAGTGCTTCGCGCCATTGTTCAGGACTACATTGCCACTCGCGAGCCGGTGGGCTCAAAGTCGCTTGTTGAACGTCACGGTTTCGGTGTTTCTGCGGCCACAATTCGAAATGACATGGCTCTTCTCGAAGAGGAAGAACTTATCGTTGCGCCGCACACCTCGAGTGGGCGAGTGCCAACCGACAAGGGCTACCGCATGTTTGTGGATCGGCTCAATGAAGTGAAGCCACTCAGCAGCGCCGAGCGTTTTGCGATTGAGAGTTTCTTGGCTAACTCAGCCGATCTAGACGAAATTCTGGGTCGAACCGTGAAGTTGCTTTCTCAGCTCACCAACCAGATGGCGGTGGTTCAGTATCCAACGCTCGGTCGCTCAAAAGTTCGCAGCGTTGAGCTGGTGCCGGTCTCTGAGTCACGCGTCTTGCTCATTTTGGTCACCGACTCCGGTCGAATCCAGCAGCATGTATTGGACCTCGGCATTCACGCCGACGCGGTCTTCCTTGGTGAAGTTCGAGCCAAGTTGATGACTCAACTTTTTGACGTGCCACTTTCATCGGTGGCCTCCAAACTGGCTGCGTTTCAAAAGGAATTTGTTCCGGAACGTCAGGCCATCGCGGCGGATTTTGTTGGCAACCTGATCGACTTGGTAGACGCCAACCGCAGCGAAAAGATTATTGTTGCCGGTGCTTCAAATTTGACCCGCCGAGAGAATGATTTTATGGGTGGAATCACTCCGGTTTTGGAAGCCATTGAGCAGCAGGTGGTTTTGCTCAAACTCTTCAGTGAGCTTGAGGAACAACAAAATGGCGTTTCACTGTTGATTGGTAAAGAGAATCAGTACAACCAGTTCAGCAACACCTCAGTTTTGGTCAGCGGCTACCAGAACGAGGGCACCGAGATGGCCAAGGTTGGTGTGATTGGCCCAACCCGCATGGATTATTCGACCAACATTGCCGCGGTGAGCGCCGTTGCGAGTTACCTAACCAAGTTGCTTGGCAACTAAAGCATTAGAGAAAGCAAGACTTTGGCAGACCATTACGAAGTATTAGGCGTTAGCAAGCAAGCCACCAGCGATGAAATCAAAAAGGCGTATCGCAAGTTGGCTCGTGAACTTCACCCAGATGTGAATCCTGCACCTGAGGCTCAAGAGAAGTTCAAGTTGGTGACGCACGCCTACGAGGTACTGAGCGACGAAAACCAGCGCCGCAACTACGACATGGGCGGTGCCGGTGCCGGTGCCGGTTTTGGTGGAGCAAACTTCGGATTTGGCGACATCTTCGACACTTTCTTTGGCGGAGGCGGTCAGCGTGGCCCTCGCTCGCGCGCCGAACGAGGTCAAGATGCACTGCTAAAAGTTGAATTAACACTTGCCGAAGTTGTTTTTGGCGTGGCCAAGAGCCTGGAAATAGACACCGCCGTGATCTGTGGAACCTGCAATGGAACCACTTGCCGCCCGGGCAGCCAACCGGTTACCTGTGACATCTGTCGCGGTGCCGGCCAGGTTCAGCGCGAGGTTCGCTCAATGCTGGGCAACATCGTGACCAGCCAACCTTGTAACGCCTGTCGCGGATACGGGCAGGTTGTGCCTGACCCTTGTGTTGATTGCCGCGGTCAGGGTCGAGTTCGTGCCCGTCGCAACCTCGACCTAAACATTCCTGCCGGCGTGGAAGACGGCCTTCGACTGCAGCTTGCCAGCCAGGGCGAAGTTGGCTTTGCGGGCGGACCTAACGGTGACCTTTACGTTGACATTGTTGTGAAGAACCACGATGTGTTCGGTCGCCGAAACGACGACCTAACCTGCACCATCGAGGTGCCACTGCACGATGCCGTATTGGGCCGTCACACTCGCATCGAAACCTTTGATGGTGAGCAGGAAGTGGTGTTAGAGCCAGGCGTGCAAACCGGAGACGTGATTACGCTCAAGGGCAAGGGTGTAACCAAGCTTCGGGGCCACGGTCGAGGCGACCTACTGATCAATGTTCAGGTGCTGACTCCAACCAAGTTGGATTCCAAGCAAAAAGACCTTTTCAAGCAGTTGGCCGCGCTCCGCAAGAACGACACCATCGGCTTAAAGAAACAACACGTGGGCTTCTTTGGCAAGGGCAAAGGCCGCTAATTGGTAACCCCGCTCTTTGCACACCCGCTTACCGGAGTTCCGGCTGGTGTTAACACCGAGGCCAACCACACTGCCGGCATCGAAATTGTTCTCTCCGGAGCGGAGGCAAAACACGCAATCTCGGTTCGCCGCATGAGGATGGGCGAGGCCATTCAGCTGGCAAATGGCTCCGGTCTGCGTGCCGTTGGTGTGATCTCTTCCATCGATGATTCAAAGGGCGGACAAAGCCTGATCATGACCGCCCACTCCGTGGTGCAGGAGAAAAAGCCCGACCCGTCGTTGGTTTTGGTTCAGGCGCTGGCCAAGGGCGACAGAGACGAGTTGGCGATTCAGGCTGCAACCGAGCTAGGGGCATCCGTCGTGATTCCCTGGCAGGCAGACCGCAGCGTCTCGCGTTGGGAAGGCGCCAAGATTGCCAAGGGTGTAGAACGTTGGCAGAGCATCGTCACTGAAGCGGCAAAACAGGCACTTCGCGCTTTTAGTCCGGTGGTTGAGCAGCCAGTCACTACAAAGCAGTTGGCAAGCAAACAGGTCGCGGGAAGCGCAACTGAGTTCGCTCAGGTGTTGGTGCTTGATCCAACTGCGAGTCAGTCGCTTTCAACCGTTGAACTTGCAACAAGTGGTGCAATCGCAATCGTGGTTGGACCAGAGGGCGGAATCACCGATCACGAACTGGACCTGCTTGAAAAAGCTGGTGCCAGGCGCGTACACCTCGGCGAGTCCATTCTGCGCACATCAACCGCTGGAATGGCGGCAATCAGCGTGCTGCAGAGTCGCATGGGCTCTTGGCAGTAGCCCAACTAAACTGGAGCAAAGAGGAACAAATGGACTGTATTTTCTGCAAGATTGTTGCCGGTGAAATTCCCGCCACCCTGGTTGGCGAAACCGAACATGCCATTGCGTTTAACGATATTTCCCCTCAGAAGCCGGTTCACATTTTGGTAGTACCAAGGCACCATCACACCGATGTGGCCGACTTGGCGTTCAACGACCCAACCGCACTTGTAGACCTTATCCAGCTTGGTTCCAACCTGGCGCGCGAGCACTCCACGGGTTCTTTCAGACTTACCTTCAACACTGGTTCCGAGGCCGGACAGACCGTGTTCCACGCTCACGGTCACATCACCAGTACCACGCCTTCTGGCCTAGCCAGCACCTCGGCAGACGAAAAAGTAAGCGGCCCAGTTGACTCCGAATAACTCCGCTGGCAACTCCTCTTCTGCCCAGAAGCAGGGTTGGCTTCAGCGCAAGGTTGACCTCAACGATTCGCAGCTGGTCTCGCTCTACGGTCCAGAAGACCGCCTGCTAAAGGCGTTGGAACTAACGCTTCCAGACGTTGAGGTCATGGCTCGGGGAAATCAGATTCAGCTCAGTGGCCCGGCCGCATCGGTGAAAAAAGCGGAAGATCTGGTCTATGAACTGGTGAAGATGCTGGAGACCGGCCAACACCTGACCGAACAGGACCTGCAGCGCAGCTCGCGCATGCTAGACAACACCGATGGACCTCGCCCAGCAGAGGTGCTCAGTCAAAGCATCCTGAGCTCACGAGGCAAGAGCATTAGACCAAAGACGGTCGGCCAAAAAGAATACGTTGACGCCATCGATGAAAACACAATCGTGTTCGGAATCGGACCGGCTGGTACAGGTAAGACCTACCTGGCCATGGCCAAGGCTGTGCAGGCCCTGCAGCGTAAGGAAGTCAGCCGTATCATCCTCACTCGTCCCGCTGTTGAGGCAGGGGAGCGCTTGGGATTCCTTCCTGGAACTCTTACCGACAAGATTGACCCGTACCTACGTCCACTATTTGACGCGCTGCACGAGATGCTTGATCCTGAGTCGGTCCCCAAGCTCATGGCGGCAGGAACCATTGAGGTTGCTCCGCTGGCATATATGCGCGGGCGCACGCTAAACGATTCATTCATCATTCTCGACGAGGCCCAGAACACCACTCCGGAGCAGATGAAGATGTTCCTTACGCGTCTTGGTTTCAATAGCAAGATGGTGGTCACCGGTGACATCACCCAGGTGGATCTGCCAGCAGGAGTTAGCGGTCTTCGCACCGCCGAGGGCATCCTCACTGGTGTAACCGACATGCACTTCAGTTACTTGAGTGCGGCAGACGTAGTGCGCCACAGCCTGGTTTCGAGGATTGTGGATGCCTATGCAAAGTTTGATGAGAAGCAATTGGCCAACAGGGCCAGCGAAAAAGCTAAGCACACTTCCGGAGGCAAGCGATGAGCATTGAAATGAGCAACGAGACCGAATGGCCGGTTGACGAAGATCGCGTTTACAAACTCGCCGAATTTGCCATGGACCGCATGCGTCTGCACCCGAACACAGACCTATACCTGCGCTTTGTAGATTTGGAGACCATGACGGATTTACACGTTCGCCACATGGATGAGCCCGGACCCACCGATGTGCTTAGCTTTCCAATGGACGAACTCCTACCTGGAGATAATCTTTCAGTGACTCCCGAGGGCATCCTGGGTGACATCGTGATTTGCCCGGAATTTGCCGAGGCTCAGGCAGAAAAGGCCGGTCACCCGGCAATGAATGAAATCCTGCTTTTGACCACCCACGGAATCCTGCACCTGCTGGGATTCGATCATGCGGAGCCAGACGAAGAAGCTCAGATGTTTGGCCTGCAGCGTGAAATCCTTGAGGCGTTTTACGCTCAGGAAGCAGTAGCTTGATCCCAGCAATAGCAGCCACAATCTTGGCTCTAGTGACCATTCCCGTGACTATCGTGGAATCGGCTCTACAGCGGGAAGACAAAGCGGACCTAGCCGAATCATGGGGCTTTCTAAAGGTTCTGTTCAGTAGCCTATTTGCGCTACTACTCGGTCAGGCACTGGCTCCGCGCGGCCTGCTTTGGTGGGTAAACGTTTTGGTGGCCATCCTGGTCACCCTCGCCATGGTTTTTGCTACCCAACTCTTAGCCAAAGTGCTATCCCACGGCAAGGTGGGCAAGGCACTCATCGGTGCTCTAGAACCACTAATCAAACGAGTGAACCTGGCATTTACTCCGCTGTCTGGGCCAAAGATGGTTCAAGACGAGTTCGAGCAAGAGCTCATTGAATCGGTTGACGATTTCACAGAAACTATTGCGCGCGAAATCATGGTTCCCCGCATCGACATGGCCACCATCGCATCGGATGCCACACTGGCTAAGGCAATGACACTTTTTCTGCGCACCGGATACTCAAGACTTCCGGTCACAGGCAAATCCATCGATGACATTGTTGGCGTTCTCTACGTAAAAGACGTTTCACGAATCAGCTTTGAAAATCCGCAGCGCCTGACTGAAACCGTGACCAAGTCAATGCGCAAGGCAATCTTCATTCCCGAATCCAAGCCGGTGGACGACCTGCTGCAGGAGATGCAGCTCAGCTCAACGCATATTGCACTAATCATCGATGAGTACGGCGGCGTGGCCGGTCTGGTAACCATGGAAGACGTTATCGAGGAACTGGTTGGCGAGATCAGCGACGAGTACGACCGCGAGGTTTCCGATGTGGAAAAACTTGAAGACGGAAAGTTTCTGGTGAACGCCCGCTATTCGCTGTTTGAACTAGGCGAACTTTTTGACCTTGAACTGGAAGACGAAGACGTGGACAGCGTTGGCGGATTAGTTGCCAAGGCGCTAGGACGGCTGGCAAAGCACGGCGAGGTGGTTACAGTTAGTGGACTGCGCTTTACCGTGAACCGGGTTGAACCGCGCCGAAAGCGCCTGGTTTCGGTTTTGGTGGAACGAACCTCTGAACTGGCAGACGCCGAATCAGTTTTTGATAGCAAGGAAAACAATGAGCTTTAGATCTGGATTCGTGTCGTTTGTTGGCCGCCCAAATGTTGGCAAGTCAACCCTCACCAACGCGCTGGTTGGGCAGAAGATTGCTATCACCTCTGCCAAGCCGCAGACCACACGCCGCGCCATTCGCGGCATTGTGCACCAGCCTCAGGGCCAGTTGATTCTGGTGGATACACCTGGGTTGCACCGCCCGCGCACCCTTCTTGGTGAACGGCTGAACGATCTGGTTGAAAACACGCTTGGCGACGTGGACGTGATCTGTTTCTGCGTTCCTGCAAACGAAAAGATCGGTCCGGGAGACAAGTTCATCAACGAGCAGCTTGACCAGTTCCGCAAGGCCAAGAAGGTGGCGATTGTCACCAAAACCGAACTTGTGGACAAGAAGGCTGTTGCCGAACAGTTGCTTGCGCTGAGCATGCTTCGCGAGTTCGAGGCCATCATTCCTGTTTCGGCCCTTGCCAACGACCAGTTGGACGTGCTCACCAAGGTGCTCATCGACCTGCTTCCTGAGGGACCTGCACTTTATCCAGCAGACGCGGTAACCGACGAATCCATCGAAGACCGAATCTGCGAACTGATTCGCGAGGCTGCTCTGGAAGGCGTTCGCGATGAACTTCCGCACTCGCTAGCCGTGACCATCGATGAAATCAACAAGCGACCAGACAAGGACATGTTTGACGTTCACGCCAACGTGTTTGTGGAACGCGACAGCCAGAAGAGCATCATCATTGGCAAGGGCGGTTCTCGCCTGCGCGATGTTGGCACCAAGGCTCGCCCCGAAATCGAGGTTTTGCTCGGTTCGAAGGTGTTCCTCTCGATCCGCGTGAAGGTGGCGCAGGACTGGCAGCGAGACCCTAAACTTCTTGGCAGACTTGGCTTCTAGCGGCAGTTTGGGCTAACCTGAAAACGTGTTCTGCTTGCTTCTACTTAGCGGCCGCAACGAGGCCTAACCAAGGCCCTCCTCGTTGCGGTGCTTGCTGTTGGCTTTCAAAACCCCAAATCTTTTAGAGGACACAAAATGCAGAATTCACAAAAGCCATCCGGCATGCCAGTGCACAAGTACGTGCCATTCCACGAGCAGATCGACGTATCGCTTCCGGACCGCACCTGGCCTTCAAAGCGAATCACTCAGGCCCCACGCTGGTGTGCGGTTGATCTTCGCGATGGTAACCAGGCGCTGATCGACCCGATGAGCCCCGAGCGCAAGCTCAAGATGTTCCAGTTGCTGGTCAACATGGGCTACAAGGAAATCGAAGTTGGATTCCCTTCGGCATCGCAGACCGACTTTGATTTCGTACGCGAGCTCATCGAGGGCGGTCACATTCCTGATGACGTGATCATCCAGGTTCTGACTCAGGCTCGCGACCACCTGATTGAGCGCACCTACGAGAGCATCAAGGGTGCCAAGCAGGCCATCGTTCACTTTTACAACAGCACTTCGGTGTTGCAGCGTCGCGTGGTTTTCAACCAGGAACGAGACGGAATCAAAGAGATAGCACTTCACGGTGCGCGCAAGTGTCTCGAGCTGGAAAAGACTATTCCAGATACCAAGGTTTACTACGAGTACTCACCAGAAAGCTACACCGGAACCGAGTTGGAGTACGCGGTTGAGGTTTGCAACGCGATCATCGATGTGATCCAGCCAACCCCAGAACACAAGATGGTCATCAACCTGCCTGCAACAGTTGAAATGGCAACCCCTAACGTTTATGCCGACAGCATCGAGTGGATGCACCGCAACCTTGCTAAGCGTGACAGCGTACTGATCAGCCTGCACCCGCACAACGACCGCGGAACCGCCGTGGCCGCCGCCGAGTTGGGCTACCTGGCTGGCGCCGACCGCATCGAGGGATGCCTGTTTGGCAACGGTGAGCGCACCGGAAACGTAGATCTGGTGACTCTTGGTATGAACCTGTTTAGTCAGGGAATCGACCCACACATCAACTTTGGCGACCTAGACGAAATCAAGCGCACTGTTGAGTATTGCAACCAGTTGCCGGTTCCAGAGCGCAGCCCGTACGGCGGAGACCTGGTTTACACCGCATTTAGCGGTTCTCACCAGGACGCTATTAAAAAGGGTTTCGAGCTGATGAACAAGCAGGCTCAGGCAGAAGGCAAGAGTGTGGATGACTTGGTTTGGGCCGTTCCTTACCTGCCAATCGACCCTAAAGATGTTGGTCGTAGCTATGAAGCCGTGATTCGAGTGAACTCGCAGAGCGGAAAGGGTGGCGTTGCCTACCTTTTGAAGTCTGACCACAACATCGACCTGCCTCGCAAGTTGCAAATCGAGTTCAGCCGCGTGGTTCAGAACGTGACTGATAGCGCCGGCGGTGAAGTTACCAGTGAACAGCTGTGGGACATTTTCAACGATGAGTACCTGCCAGCTCCTGCGGACAAACTTGAACTCAAGTGGGGCCGCTTCGAGTTGAAGCGCATGCGCACTGCCAGCGAGATGGACGGTCAGCTCGACCTCGACATCGTGCTGCGCGATGGTGCCAATGAAGTTGCCTGCAAGGGAACTGGAAACGGCCCGATCAGCGCCTTCCTCGATGTGCTTACCCAGTTGGGTGTGCAGGTTCGTTTGCTTGATTATGTTGAGCACACTCTTAGCGCATCGAGCGATTCTCAGGCGGCAGCCTACATCGAGCTTGAAGTTAACGGTCAGACCCTTTGGGGTGTTGGCATCGATGGTGACATCGCCACTGCCTCTCTCAAGGCAGTTATCTCAGGAGTCAACCGCGCCTTGCGTGCTTAACCGAAGACTAAGTTCAGGGCGCTCCTGGCCTAGCAGCTAAGCCACAGCGTTGCCTCCATCGATGTAGCCGAAGCATGGCGGATACTTGACCCGTGCCCCTTTATCGAGACGAAGCAGTAGTTCTGCGCACCCACAAGCTGGGTGAAGCAGACCGCATCGTCACGTTTCTTACCAAGCAAAATGGCCAGGTTCGCGCCGTGGCAAAGGGTGTGCGTCGCACCGCTTCAAAGTTTGGCTCGCGCCTGGAACCTTTCATGGTTGTGGACATCCAGTTTTTCGAGGGGCGAAACCTGGACACGGTGAGTCAAGTGGAGTCAATCGGTTCGTATGGCCGAGAAATCATGGCCGACTACGCGTCCTACACAGCCGCGCACGCCATGGTTGAGGCGGCGGAACGGCTCACCGGCCAGGCCAACACGCCACAACAGTACATTTTGCTCGTGGGAGCCCTTCGATCGCTATCGCGCGCCGATCACGACCCTGGACTCACGCTCGACTCATACCTGCTTCGAGCACTATCGCTCGCCGGTTGGGCGCCAAACTTCGATGCCTGTGCCAGTTGCGCGGCACCCGGACCGCACTATGCGTTTGTGATGCAGACCGGTGGAGTAGTTTGCTCCAACTGCAAGCCGGCAGGTGCGGCAACGCTTGACGGCGAATCCGTGGCGCTTCTCGGTGCGCTTCTTGCGGGCGACTGGGAGTTTGCGGAACAAGCTTCCGACCGCGCCAAAGCATCCGCATCGGGTATCGTTGCCGCATACAGTCAATGGCACATCGAGCGTGGTTTGCGCTCACTGACACACGTGGAGCGCACATGAGCCAGTCCAACAAGAGCACCGATGGCAGCCTTCCGCTGGACTACACCGGGGTGAGCGCGCCAGCCTTTCGGGGTTTGGTTCCGCAGCACGTGGCAATCGTGATGGATGGAAATGGCCGCTGGGCCAACGCTAAGGGGCTTACCCGAATTGAGGGTCACAAAGCCGGCGAGGAAGCGCTGCTCGACGTTGTTGCGGGTGCAATTCAGGCAGGCGTGAAGTACCTGACCGTTTTTGCGTTCTCAACCGAAAACTGGAAGCGTTCACCGGATGAGGTGCGTTTTCTTATGGGATTCAATCGCGAGGTACTTCGTCGCCGACGCGACCAGCTAAACGCCTGGGGAGTTCGTGTGCGCTGGGCCGGTAGAAAGCCGAAACTTTGGACATCGGTGATTTCAGAACTTCAAGAGGCCGAGCGAATAACAGCCAAGAACAACACCCTGACGCTCACAATGTGTGTGAACTACGGCTCCAGAATCGAGATAGTGGATGCTGTAAACCAGATTGCCCAGTTGGTTTCCGACGGCAAACTCAAGCCTGGCAGCATAACCGAGAAGACCATTCAGAAGCATCTGCTCACCTCGGACCTTCCAGATGTCGACCTGTTCCTGAGAAGTTCGGGGGAGCAGCGCGCCAGCAACTTCTTGCTCTGGCAGAGCGCCTACGCCGAGTTCGTGTTCTTGGACACGCTTTGGCCAGACTTCACCCGCAAGGACTTGTGGGAGGGAATTGAACTCTTTCAGAACCGCAACCGCCGGTTCGGTGGCGCTAAAGATACGCCCAAGCCAGGCAAGGCTTAGGTAAACTTATAACTTCGAACGGGCGCCGCATCCAGCAGTGTTCAGCATTCCGGCATTGTCCAGAAAGACGTGATTTCATTGGCTACCCCAAACCGTCTAGATTCAGTCATTTCCCTCGCTAAGCGTCGCGGCTTTGTTTTCCAAGCCGGCGAAATCTACGGCGGAAGCCGCAGTGCCTGGGACTACGGACCCTTGGGCGTTGAGCTAAAGGAAAACATCAAGAAGCAGTGGTGGCGAACCATGGTGAACAGCCGCGAAGACGTGGTTGGTCTGGACTCGTCGGTGATCCTGCCTCGCAAGGTCTGGGAGGCATCTGGTCACGTTCGCGAATTTGCCGACCCACTCATCGAGTGCACCAGCTGCCACAAGCGTTTCCGTCAGGACCACCTGGAAGAGGCTTTCGAGGAGAAGAAGGGTCGTGCTCCAGCGAGCATGGCGGACATCGCATGCCCTAACTGTGGCGGCAAGGATCAGTGGACCGAGCCAAAGAGCTTCAACGGTCTGCTACAGACCTTCCTGGGTCCGGTTGCAGCCGAAGAAGGCCTGCACTACCTGCGCCCAGAAACCGCTCAGGGCATCTTTGTGAATTTTGCCAACGTTTTGGGTTCTGCCCGCATGAAGCCACCTTTCGGCATTGGCCAAATCGGTAAATCTTTCCGCAATGAGATCACCCCAGGAAACTTCATCTTCCGCACTCGCGAGTTTGAGCAGATGGAAATGGAGTTCTTTGTAGAGCCAGGCACCGATGAAGAGTGGCACGACTACTGGATTCAGCAGCGTCTCAACTGGTACATCGATCTCGGCATCGATCCAGAAAACCTGCGCCTTTTTGAGCACGCTCAGGAAAAGCTTTCGCACTACTCAAAGCGCACCGTTGACATCGAATACAAGTTCGGTTTCCAGGGCAGTGAGTTTGGTGAGCTTGAGGGCATTGCCAACCGCACCGACTTCGACCTAAAGACCCACTCGCAGGAGTCGGGCAGCGACCTGAGCTACTTCGACCAGGCAAAGGGAGAGCGTTGGTTCCCGTACGTTATCGAGCCTGCCGCTGGCCTAACCCGCTCGCTAATGGCGTTCCTAGTTGACGCGTACCACGAAGACGAAGCGCCTAACACCAAGGGTGGTGTTGACGTTCGCACCGTGCTTCGCTTGGACTACCGTTTGGCTCCTGTGAAGGCGGCGGTTCTTCCGCTTTCGCGCAACGAAGATCTTTCTCCAATCGCCCGCAATCTGGCTCAGGAATTGCGCGGTCACTGGAACATCGACTTCGATGACTCAGGCGCAATTGGTCGCCGTTACCGTCGTCAGGACGAAATCGGAACCCCGTTCTGTATCACGGTTGACTTTGACACCCTCGACGACCAGGCGGTCACCGTGCGCGAGCGCGACACCATGGCTCAGGAGCGCGTATCACTCAGCAAGTTGCGCGAGTACCTTGGTGCCAAGCTGGTCGGTTAGTCATGACTGAGTTTGCCTCCGCCTCGGCGGTTGAAGCCACCCTTCCAAGGGCGGCTCAACCGTTGAAGTTTGGCAAACTCACCATTGGCACCCCGGTGGTTCTTGCTCCAATGGCCGGCATCACCAACACCGCTTTCCGCAGGCTCTGCCGCGATTTCGGTGGTGGCCTTTACGTTTCCGAGATGATCACATCGCGCGCACTGGTGGAGCGCACCGATGAATCTATGCGATTGATTGGGCACCACCCCAGCGAGAACATTCGCTCGATACAGCTTTACGGCGTGGACCCTAAGACCATCGGTGATGCAGTTCGGATGTTGGTTTCCGAAGACCTAGCGGACCACATCGACCTTAACTTTGGTTGCCCCGTTCCCAAGGTCACGCGTAAGGGTGGAGGCGCGGCGCTTCCTTGGAAACAAGACCTGTTTGCCAGCATCGTGCAGTCGGCGGTAAAGGCTGCCGGAGACACTCCGCTAACCGTAAAGATGCGCAAGGGCATCGATGGCGATCATTTGACCTACCTAGACGCGGCAAAGTCGGCCCGCGACGCCGGTGTTGCAGCCATTGCGCTGCACGCCCGAACCGCGAGCGAGTATTACTCGGGTCACGCCGACTGGAGCGCAATTGCCACCCTCCGCGAGACCATTCAAGACATTCCAGTTCTTGGCAACGGTGACATCTGGTCCGCTTCAGACGCAATCAACATGGTTCGTCAAACCGGCATCGATGGAGTTGTTGTGGGTAGAGGCTGCCTTGGCAGACCTTGGCTGTTTGCCGACCTGCAGGCGGCCTTCGATGAGTTCCAGCGCGACCCCAACAGCGACGCGGCAATCAACCCGGTGCAGCCAACCTTGGGTGAGGTGGCTCAGGCGTTCAAGAAGCACACCGAGCTGCTAACTGAGTTTTTTGAGGACGAGGCAAGGGCCTGCCGCGACATTCGCAAACACGTGGCTTGGTATTTCAAGGGCTACCCGGTTGGCGGTGACTTCCGTGCGTCACTTGCCCAGGTTCAAAATCTGGAGCACATGGACGATATTTTGGCCACTCTCGACTGGGCGGCGCCCTATCCGGGGGAGGGCGCTGAGGGTCCACGCGGCCGTCTAGGTGGAGCCAAGCAATGTTCGCTTCCGGAACATTGGCTAGACTCACGAGAGTTGCAAGGCGATCAGCGGGCGGTTCTGCTTGACGCCGAACTGAATGTTTCTGGGGGATAGCCAATGAGTGAGCACGGCTACAACGACTTTGATCAGCAGCGGTTTCTGAACGAAGACCGCCGTCCTGGAATCCTTCGAAGTGAGTTCGCTCGCGACCGAGCTCGGGTTCTTCACAGCTCCGCGCTTCGTCGGCTTGGTGCCAAGACTCAGGTCTTGAGCCCCAGCACCGGTGACTTCGTTCGAACCCGCCTAACGCACTCGCTAGAGGTTGCCCAGATTGGCCGAGAGATGGCGAGCGACCTAGGCCTGAACCCGGACTTGGTTGACCTGGCCTGCTTGGCACACGACCTTGGTCACCCGCCGTTTGGGCACAATGGTGAGCAGGCTCTCAATCTTTGGGCAGCGGACTTTGGCGGCTTCGAGGGAAACGCTCAAACGCTTCGACTGCTCACCCGAATTGAGCCCAAGGTATTTGGCAACGACGGACGTTCACTCGGCCTCAACCTAACCAGAGCCTCGCTCGACGCCACCTGCAAGTACCCCTGGAGTAGGAGGGAGGCAATTCTCGATTCCCAACTTCACGGAACCGAGGCTAGCGACCGAGCGCCAAAATTTGGTTTTTACGAAGACGACAAACCAGTGTTTGACTGGATGCGCATCGGGGCTAAAACCGGCATAAAGTGCGTTGAGGCTATGGTCATGGACTTTGCCGATGACGTTGCCTATTCGGTACACGACTTCGAAGATGCCATCGTTGAAGGCTATGTAGACCTCGGAGTTCTGGCCGACCCTGCCGCGGAACACGAACTGCTTGCTAAGGCCAGCGAGTGGAGTGGTGGTAGCTTCAGCGTTGAAAGTTTGAAGGCAGGTTTGAGCCGACTTCGAGAGTTGCCTTATTGGCCGGTTGCTTATGCCGGCACCGATGTTGATCAGGGGCGCCTCAAGAATCTGTCTTCGGCTCTAATTGGTTCATTTGTGTCCCGGGCCACCGAGAGCAGTTATCAGGCCACTCCAGACGGATCACTATCTCGCTACCAGTCTTCGCTAGTAGTTCCTGAACAGGTTGAAACCGAGATTGCTGTGTTAAAGGGTCTGGTTGCCGCATTCCTTATGACTCAAGAGAGTCGTCGCCCCTACTACGAATGGCAGCGTGCGATTCTCACTGAACTTGCAACCGCTTTGCTAAATTCCAATGGCCGCCACCTAGACGGCTATGCGCTGAAGGCCTGGAACACCGCTTTCACCGACGAGCAAAAACATCGCGTTGTGGTTGACCAGGTTGCCTGCCTCACAGACCAGAGCGCTATCAAGCTGCACAACCTGCTGGTCACTCAGGCCAAGTAGCGTAGTCCGCGCAACTTAGGATTGTTGGTATGGCAGGCAAAATCCGCGCGAGCGATATTGAAGAGGTAAAGGCTCGCGCCAACATTGCCGACGTGGTGGGCGAATACGTTCAACTCAAGCCAAGCTCCGTGGGTTCGCTAAAGGGACTGTGCCCTTTCCACGACGAAAAATCTCCGTCTTTCAACGTTCGCCCATCGCAGGGTTTTTATCACTGTTTTGGTTGTGGCGAAGGTGGCGACGTCTACAAGTTCATCCAGCAGATGGAGAGCCTTTCCTTTACCGACGCGGTTGAGCGTCTGGCCTCTCGTATCGGTTACACGCTCACCTATGAAGCGGGTTCAACTGCTGACACCGGTTCGGGAGTCCGCAACCGTGTTTTGGAAGCCAATCAGTTTGCTGCGGAGTTCTTTGAACAGCAGCTATACACCGATGAAGGGGCCTTTGCGCGAGACTTCCTCAAAGGGCGTGGGTTCGACAAAACCGCCGCCGAACACTTCAACATCGGTTACTCGCCCAAGGGCTGGAGCAACCTCACCGAATTCTTAAAAACCAAAGGTTTTTCCATCGATGAGTTGGTGACAGCCGGTCTTGCTGCTCACAGCGAAAAGGGTGGTTACGACAAATTCCGTGGACGTTTGATGTGGCCAATCCGCGACGTTGGCGGAGCCACGATAGGTTTTGGCGCCCGCAAGCTTTACGACGATGACAACGGCCCTAAGTACCTGAACACCTCGGACACCCCCGTGTACCACAAGTCACAAGTACTCTACGGAATCGATCTGGCTCGCAAGGACATCACCAAGGGGCAGCAGGTTGTGGTGGTTGAGGGTTACACAGACGTGATGGCTTGCCACCTTGCAGGCGTGACCACCGCAGTTGCCACTTGTGGAACCGCCTTTGGCGACGACCACATTCGAATTCTCAATCGAATGCTGGGCAACACCAGCACGCCAGCCGAGGTTATCTTCACCTTTGACCCGGATGCCGCCGGCCAAAAAGCTGCCATGCGTGCGTTTGAAGACAGTCACAAGTTCACAGCACACACTTTTGTTGCCATCGGCCCAAACGGCCTAGACCCAAGCGATTTGCGCCAGGCTCAGGGCGATGAAGCCGTGCGCCTCATGATTCAGAATAAGAGACCACTGTTTGAGTTTGCTATTCGGCAGAAGTTGAGCCTTTTTAACCTAGATTCCCTCGAAGGTCGAGTTTCGGCAACTCGTGCGGCTGCGCCAGTGATTGCAAGCATCCGTGACGAAGCCCTGCGCCCGGCATACGTTCGTGAACTTGCCGGTTGGGTGAATCTGCCGCCAGACGAAGTTTCGCGCATTACCAACGAGGCCATTAAGCAGAAGAAGTCCGAGAACGTGGCTGGGCTTCGAACTGACAGAACTGCCATCGATGGAAATGCGAACGCGCCCCAAACTTCAACGGATCCAGGCGGATCAGGTCTGCAAGGAGCACTGGCGCAGGCAGCGGGGGAGCAGCAAGTCTCTTTTCCACCAGTGGATCTGCGAGACCCGATGAACATTGCGGAGCGCCAAACACTGGAGGTCTTGGTTCAGTGCCCGCAGGCGTTCAATCAGGCCCAACTTCAGCGCATCGTTGGAGCTGGAATGGGAGCGCCCGCTCACAACGCGATTCTTGCGGCCTTGATTCCAGCGCTCTCTATTGAGTCAGACACTTGGTTGGGGCGCATAGAGAAGGCTGTGCCGCAGAGTTTGATACCGGAACTTCGGTCGCTAGCGGCCAAGGAATTGCCGGTGCTAACCGATGCGCAATTAACTGCCTACGCGGCGGGTGTAATCGGTAAAGCAATGGAGCGTTCGCTGGCTCGCGAGAAAGCCGAACTTCTGGCAAAACTTCGCCGAACCGATGCCGCGCAGGAACCACAGGTTCACAGGCAGGTTCAGGAACAACTTATGGCGCTGGAGAACGAGCGACGCCAACTTATGGAGGGCTAAAAGTGGCAATCGACCCAAAGCTGGTGGCAATTGAGCCAAAGAGCTTCCCTGACTACGAAGAAGCCGTAACTGCCTCGGGAGCCACTCCAACAGGCATGGCGCCTAACGTTGGCGCACTAGTGTGGACCGATTACTCGCAACCAGCAGCGTTGGCCGAAATGCTAGATGCGAACCCACAACTTACCTGGGTCCAGTTGCCGTTTGCGGGAGTCGACGCATTCAGTCAGGTGTTGAACAAGCCAGTGCGTTTTACATCTGCCAAGGGTTCTTACCGCGAACCGGTTGCAGAACACGCCCTCATGCTCTGCATGGCCATGGGTCGCAAGATTCCAGAACGCGTACGCGCCAAGAGTTGGGCTGCTAGCTTTGCGGTTTCCCTGTACGACGCAAATGTGCTCATAGTTGGAGCTGGCGGAATCACCGAGGAACTGGTCAAACTGCTTGCACCGTTCCGAAGCAACATTACTGTGGTCAGGAACCAGAAGAAGCCCATCGATGGGGTAAATCGGGTTGCGGGTATCGCAGACCTCAAGCAGTTATTGCCTGAGGCGCAGTTTGTGGTGTTGGCTTGCGCGCTCACCGAGCAAACTCGCGGTTTATTCAACGCTGAGTTGATTTCGTGTATGAATCCGGAAGCCTATCTGGTGAACATTGCCCGCGGACCGGTTGTGGTGACCGATGACTTGCTCTCGGCGCTTCGCAGCGGCGTGATCGCCGGAGCAGCCATCGATGTGACTGATCCAGAGCCACTCCCAGACGGTCACCCGGCCTGGGACGAACCGAATTTGCTGATTACTCCGCACACCGCTGACACCAAAACCATGGTGAAGCGACTGTTCTCCATTCGTCTACGTGAAAACGTGACAGCGTATTTGGGGGAGGGTTCCTGGGTTGGCGAGGTCAACCCGGAACTGGGTTACTAGAAACTAATCCTTCCCACGTATTCCCCCAGTTCTAAGAGGCTTTTGCAAAAATCAGGCGGATTGATTTGGGTTTGTTCGGCTTTTTTGCTAATCTATTTCAAGTGCCGAAAGGCACAATTCCTCGATAGCTCAATTGGCAGAGCATTCGGCTGTTAACCGGAGGGTTCTTGGTTCGAGTCCAAGTCGGGGAGCAAAGCACCAGGAGGCGGTCCGTCAGGGCTGCCTTCTCCTGTTTTAAGCCACTCTAAATCAACGTTGCTGGCCATTGCCCACTTGATAAGCAGCTCTTTTCCTGCCTTGGTTACACCTGTTTCTACGTTTCCAACTTGCTTGCGGGTTAGGTACATCAAAGACCCAAAGTCGGTCTGTGTCATACCGGTTATTTCTCTTGCCTTGCGAAGACGATCGGCAACTGTCCATTGCGGAACCATGCGACCCCCCCGTTCTGGCTTTATCATTGCTTCCATAATGTCTAAGGTAGGACATTTGGCCAGAATGTCAAGAGATTTGGGCATTTGATATGCAGAAACTTTTTTGCGACACGCCCAATAAGAATGTCCAAGTTTGGACATTTGGACAATAATCCCACTATGTTGTCCTTATGGACATCACATCAAACGCCGCTATCGGAGTAGCTGAAGCCTCCACACTACTGGGCCTCAGCCGCAGACACGTGTTACGACTCATTCAGCGTGGCGACTTTTCCCAGGTATACAAGCACGAAGGCATTCGTGGGCCATACCTGCTAGATCGTCGCGAAGTTGAATCACTGGCAGGTCAGCGCAATGACTAACTTGCTACTTGCCATCGGCCTAGTATTCGGCATCTGGCTTCTTGCCCTCGGAACCGTAGTGGTCCTCCTTGGAGTGGTAAACCGCTACCTGGAAGCAAACGGGGAGCCAGCACCATCGGTAACCGAAACCATCTTGTTTAGTTCCGGGCCGAAGGAATACTAATGAGCGCCCTAGACGAACTGGTAACCCTCATCGACCGCCAAGGCTACAAAGTCAAGGTCTACGCAAACAACCACGCAGTGTTTGGCTTTGGCATTTACCACCCGCTAGATGGCACACACACCGTTCAAATCGGGTTCGCCGTCTTCAACACAGCCACCGAATCCGGACTCGCAGAGTTCACCAACGGTTCCGTGGGTGTCCGCAACTTCCAAGTAGGGGAGTTCAACTCAACAGACACCCAGGCACGCTTCGCAAAAGCCCTAGCCCAAACATTGGAGCTGAAGTGAGGAAAACCACCAACTGGATTGAGTGGTTGCAAGACCTATCCGAACAGAGACTCCGCGACATCTACGACGGAATCAACACCCATGAAGCAGTGCGCGGTGACCTAACTGCAGCCGACCGCTTCCTCCGAACCATCCTCAAGCAAGAACTAGAAAAGAGGTACAACTAATGTCTCTTCGCATTACAAACCCACAAGCTCCCGGTCAAGTGCTCTGGCGCAAGTTCGGTCTCTGGCTCGGTGTCTGGCTGCGCGTTGCCGCAGTAGTTGCAGGCATTTGGCTATTCCTCGTTGCTTCTGCCTTGTCTTTCTAACGATGAGTAGAAACCGCGCATCGGCTAAAGCCGCAGGTTCGTCTTTCGAGACTCTTGTGGCTGGACACCTTGCCTCAACAATCGACGACCGCATCGAGCGACGCCGCCTAACTGGATCTAAAGATCGGGGCGACATTGCTGGCCTCCGCGTTGCAGGTCAACGAGTGGTTGTTGAGTGCAAAAACTATGGTGGCCAGATTCAAGCTGGTGCGTGGCTGAGTGAAACCGAAGTGGAGCGAGTGAACGACCAAGCGTTGGCTGGCTTCGTAGTCGCTAAGCGACGCGGCACCACTTTACCGGGAGACCAAATCGTTCTCATGACCCTAAGCAACCTAATCGCATTACTGAATGGACACAGAAATGACTAAAGCAATAATTCGTGTTGGAGACCTTTTGAGCCTCCGTCACGACGGCACAACAATCCAAGGGCGAGTCGTAGAACTGACGACTGGGCTAAACCCTCGCTACAACCCTGAAGGCTCAACGCCTTACTACAGCCACACTGTGCGCATTGCAGGCATCGCCTACGACTTCAACTTGACCGTATGGCAGGCATTTTCTGTTCTGCCGAGCGCGGAGGCTCACGCATGAGCACTGCACGCGAAGTAGTCCTCAACGTAATGGCTGACGTTCAGGGCGTAGCCAAAAAGGACAAGAACACTAGCCAGGGGTTTAGTTTCCGTGGCATTGATGCTGTTTTGAACGCTGTGGGGCCAGCCCTGCGCAAACACGGCGGATTCATTGTCCCCAGAATCCTTTCCAACGAAACCGCCGTTGGCGCAACCAAGTCTGGCGGGGCTGTAAACATTGTTCGCCTGCACGTCGAATACTCTTTGTTCGGTTCCGAAGGCGAACCAGTCGTTGGCAACATCGTCAGCGAATCAATGGATCACGGCGACAAATCAACAGCCAAAGCCCTCTCAGTGGCGCTCAGGTCGTTTCTAATCCAGTTGCTGGCTTTGCCAACAGACGAACCAGACCCAGACCACGACGTTTATGAGGCAGTGCCTGTTGCCGGGCCGACCATTACCGAACTGAAGTCCGCCATTGCAGCGCATTTCCCTGGCGAACCCAAAACAGCCATCACCGCTGCGTTGAGCAAGGCAACTGGCAAGGCTTCCGGTTGGACTGCTGAAGAGTTGGCTGGCTTCCTTGATGTTTTGGAGGCCAAAAAGTGAGCAACCTCAAATGGGATCAGTTGAATGAAAACGAGCTCACTTGGCTAGACAACTACCTAATCGAGAAAGAGCTTGTAAACGAGCACCAGCGAACCGCCTCGTTCCTTCAGGAGCACATTTGCCGTGAGCGTGCCATCAACATGGTTGATTTCGTGAACCTTGTTGTGAACCGTCGCACCTGGCTGACTACGAACCCTTGGGCGCGTGCTGTGGTCGACAAGAATGTTGACGAGCAGGCGTGGCTTGAAGCAAGGCGCAAGGGTGTGACCGCCACTGAGGTTGCGAAGTTGGCGAAAGGCCAACCAGCAGAGCGCCTAAAAATGCTTCACGAAAAATCCACGGGTGAACGTTCATTCTTTGGGAACAAATACACCCAGTGGGGTTTGGAACGCGAACCAGTTATTTGCAGCGAGTTGAGCGTTGAATACGAGTTTCAGTCCTCGGACATGCTTTTCCACGCGGCGGGCAACGACAGGCATTTAGCCACCCCAGACGCCATTCACACAAACAAAAATGGCCTTGTCACAATTGCTGAAATCAAGACCTCCAAGAACGAGCTTGACCCTGGCACCCCATTTTTTCAACGGTCCGGATACATGGATCAGATGCAGTGGCAAATGTATGTCATGGGGGAGCAGTGCAACCGTTGCCTTTTCGCTTGGGAGCAGCACGACAACGAATGGGTTCTGGGCGCTGATGGTGTCGAACGCCCAACCCCGATTTACTTCGGTAGGCATTGGATTGAGCGCGACCAGAAACGAATCGACTATTTGATTTCGGTGGCCGACGAGTTTCTTGCAGAGTTGGAGTGGTCGCTATGACTGATGTTGTAAGCATTGAACAGCTCATCGCCGAGATTCGCACCATCAACGAGCGGACCGCACGCGGAGTTTCAGTAATCCATGACCTTGAACTGGCACTTGACCAAGCCTCCCGTGAATACGACTGGGCCAAAGCAAACGCAATGCTTCAGGCAACCGGAAAAGTGGCTGAAAAAGAAGCAACAGTTGAACTATCGACCAAAGCCCAAAGAATCGCCTACGAGGTCGCTAAGACCGCATTGAGTTATGCGAAAGCGCAGGCTCGCAACCTTGAGTCGCAGCTAATGTCTACCCAGTCGCAGTTGTCGGCGGTAAAGGCAACCTACATGGTGGGTGGCAACTAATGGCCGTATTTCTTACATACGAAGAGAAGTACCCGGCTTCCTTATTCATCATCAATGGCACAAAAGCGCGTATTACGTGTAAGCGTTGCGGAATCTTTGAGGAGATTTGGCGAGCCACACTCCACAAAAGGATTGAGCGCAAAAGCCCGACAACTTTTTACTGCAACGAATGCAGACGAATCGAAAGACTAAATCGTGAAAGTTAAGCCACGCCTAATTTTCGCCCGCGACCACTGGACTTGTGCATTGTGTGCGCAAGAGTTCCAAGACGGCTCACTGGTGCCTCACCACCGTGCAAACCGTGGCATGGGCAGTAATCCTGAAGCTGAGAAGCCATCGAACGTTCTCAGCCTTTGCAGCCTATGCAACTTCCTTTTGGAAGCAGACGCAGTGGCCGCAACTCGCGCACGCCGTTTTGGAATCAAGATTTCCAAATTCGACGCCGCACTAGCTGGAGACATTCCAGTCGCCATTCCCCTAACTGGATCTAAAGCCCGCACCTGGGTCATTTTGACCAACGACTACAAAACAACTCCAGCAACCGAAGCGCACCTAGATGCCATCGAACGCATGGAGGAAAACTAATGGCTTGGTTCAAAGTAGATGACAACCTGCTGTCGCACCCAAAGGTTTTGATGATGCCAAGAGGTATCAGAATGCAGTGCCTAGGGCTGTGGATTCTGGTTGGTTCTTGGTCTTCAAGCCACCTAACTGATGGGCACGTGCCCGGCTTTGTTCTTGAAGATTTGGGTGGCATACCGGAGCTGCGCGACGAGCTCATTCGCGTCGGTTTATGGGTCTCTGACGGCGCTGAGGGCATTGTTTTTCACGATTGGTGCGACTATCAACCGACCCGCGAAGAGGTTTTGGCGAAGCGCGAAAACGTTTCAAAAGCCCGTTCTGACGCGGGAAAAGTAGGCGGCATCAAGTCTGGTGAAGCAAGAGCGAAGCAAACGCGAAGCAAAACCGAAGCAAAACCGAAGCAAAACGAAGCCCCGACCCGACCCGACCCGACCCGACCATCTACTTCTAACGAAGTAGATAAGGGCCGCGCTACGCGCATCCCCACCCCATTTTCAATAACAGCAACAATGGTCGACTGGTTCACTTCGAAGGACCTCACCGTGGACATCGAGCTTGAAACAGAAAAGTTCGAAAACTACTACCAGGCTCTCAATGGATCTAAAGCTCTGAAAAAGGATTGGGCCGCTACTTGGCGCAACTGGATGCTTCAGGCTCAGTCGTATTTGCCTGCGAACGCTAAAACTGACCCTTGGGCTGGTAAAGAACATTTGGGGTTTGCTGAATGAACGCCGAACAAGCCCTAATCGGTGCCGTACTGCTCAGCAACGGCCGAGTCTTAGACACGTTGACTTTGAAGCCTGAGGATTTCCCTTCGGTGATTGGTGAACAGATTTACCGCAAGGCACAGGAGATGCACCGCAACGGCATCGGTGTTGATGTTGTTACTTTGTCCGCTGCGTTGCCTCATTTGACTTTGCAACTTCACGAAGCCATGTCGGTAACACCGACTGCAGCGAACGCAGAGTTTTATGCCCAAAGCATCGCCGATGGCGCGTTGCGTCGCCGCCTCATTGCTGCGACCACAACAGTGCAGGCACAAGCAACTAACGCTGAATCCCGTCTAGTACCGGATGAAGTGCGTAAAACCATTGACGACGCATTGGGGAGCGTCACTGGCTCGGTCACGTTTATGGGTGACGAGATTGGCAACACTATCGCCCAGTTGGGCACAAAGGCGCAGTTCTTTGATAGCCCATGGATCAACTTGAACAACATCATTGGCGGGTTTAGACCCGGTGCGTTGTATTTGGTTGCTGCAAGACCAGGCGTTGGTAAGACCGTTATCGGTTTGCAGTTGGCGTTGCATTTGGCAAAGCAAGGGAGCGTTGCTTTCAGCTCGTTGGAGATGTCCCGCCAAGAATTGCACAAACGTGTAATGGCGCAGACTTTCGAAATCCACATGGCGGAGATGTCTGGCCAAGACGCTTTTTCGAAGGTTTCAAGGACGCGCATCGAAAGCGATTTTGCTTCGCTGAACATTCCTCTTGCGATTGATGACAGGGCTGGTGTCAGCGTCTACGACATTCGCACTTTCGCACGCAGCGTCCACCACCGGGCACCCTTATCCGCTGTGGTTGTGGACTATGTGGGGTTGATTCAGGACCATTCGGGCCGTGAACGTTCCAAATACGAAACAGTCACGTTCATTAGCCAGCAGTTGAAAGTTTTGGCACGTGATTTGAATGTTCCGGTCATCGCCTTGGCTCAACTGAATCGTGAAGTTGAAAACCGCAAAGAGCAGAAGCCATTGCTTTCAGATTTGCGCGATTCGGGTTCGCTGGAGCAAGACGCCGACGTAGTCATTCTTTTGAAGCGTGACCTTTTGGGCGATAAAAACAAGATTTCCCTTGACGTTGCAAAGAACCGTCATGGGGAGACGAAAACATTCGACTTGGGCTTCCAAGGCGAGTTTTCGAGAGCAACAAACCACGAAATAAGGAGAAAGTAAATGGCAGTAATCAAGGTGCAGGGCACCATCGAGAAGTTCTACCCGTCGGGTAAGGGCTTCGTTGTCGCGGAGACCCGCGAATACAAGGACAAAACGTTCACCGACAAGTTCAGCATCTGGACTGAAAAGGCTGAGGGTTTGGCTGTTGGTGACAAGGTGACTGTTACGGGTCGCCCAGCAGCTTCAGGTTTCGCAGGTGACGACGGCAAGATTCGCGCAACCATCGGCGTGAACGAGCCAAACATCACCAAGGCAGACGACGTTTTCTAATGCTCATCGTTGTGGTTGAGACGGAAACCTTTGAGGCCGAGTTTTTGCATACCAGCGAACTCCCTGAAGAGGTTTTCGCTCAAATCCGCGAGGAGGGCAGGGGCTTGTTCAGCGAGTCCCTGCTGCTCCTGGGCAAAGCGTTGCTAGATCCAAAGAAACGCGAAGAGTTTGAATCGTTGCGACTCTCCGAAGCCATCAAGGTTTGGAACATTTACCGTTTAGCAGCGCCGGAGGACAGGGAGGTTCCAGATGGACTGCCAGAGGGGTTGTAAGCAAAAAGACCGCCACTTGGATTCGTGCCTGATTTCTGAGTGTTGGGGTTGTAAACCGCGCGCAGCTCGCGATGGCTGGAATGTTTGTGCTCGTTGTGGCGAGGGCTTTGTTCAGAGTTTGGCCAAGATTGTGAAGTTGTGGCCTGACCTCGATGGCCGTTTGGGTAAATCAACGGATTACCGTTTCCGAGACCGCGTTTCGGGGACGCCTGATTTTGGTTTGGTTTTGAATGACCAGGTGATTGCTGTTGAAGCATCGGTTCGCGAGTGGGTTGTGTTTGTTGTTCGGGTTCTGGTGACCGAGAAAGGCATTTTGAACCCTCCGAAGGACAACAGCACGGTTGCGTTGTTGAGGTTTGTTGCTCACCATGCTGAGTGGCTTATGGGGCATGAGCTTGCAGCGGATTTTGTAGCTGACGCCAGAAATTTACTCAAAAAATCAACCAATGTTGCGTTTCCCGAAGATAGGCCACGTAAACGACTTCGTGGCGGAAATTGTCAAGTTGAAACTGAAAAAGGTGAATGCGGGGGAAAGCTCTTTTCCATCTCAAGAAAAACTGATGGGTCTAGTGAACTTGAAATTTATTGCGAAATCGATTCGACACATCGCCTTCAAGCACACCAGTATGTCCCGCTTTCCAAAGAAGCACGGACAGATTGGCTTGCACTTGACGAAGCTGCAGTTTTTTTGAAAGTGCCAAAAGATTACGTTCGGGTATTAGCAAGTCGACATAACTGGGAAATCCGTGGAACTGGAAACAGAAACCAGTATTCATTGGCAAACATTCAGAGTTATTTAGCAAAAAAGGAGAAAAAATGATTTGCACCAGATGTCTAGCAGCGATACATAACGGGCCCTGCAACAAAGCAAAACTTGGCGAAATTATTTCACGCGCAAATGAGGCGCTTGGGTTGGATGAAACGTTTGAGCAGGCTGTAGCGGACAAGTTTGATGAGTGTTTGGCCATGTTGTTGAGCAAGCACAAGGATTACGGCCCAAAGAACATTAGCCAGTCACCGGGTGGTGCGTTGAACGGGTTGCGTGTGCGTATGCACGACAAGCTGGCCCGCATCAACCATTTGTTGGATTCGGGTAAGTCACCTCAGAACGAGGCATTGGTTGATTCCTTTTTGGATCTAGCGAACTACGCCGTTATTGGCATGTTGGTTTTGAACGGGCAGTGGCCAAATGAGTGAGCTTATCGAAATGCCGGGTGAGCGGGTTCGCGAGTATTACCGAAAGCAAGGGGATGCCCGAACTTTGGCTTTGGTTGTGGCCAAGTTGGAGGAGATTGTCATGGAATGCCCTGATTGCAAGTGTTGGGTCGGTTTGGATGGCGCGGTTGAGATTTTGAAAGGTTTGAAGTGAGGAAACTTTTCGCAAGTGTCACCGCGTTTGTTGCTGAAAACTTTTTGACTCGGTTTACCGAAGCTGCTTACGAGGATGGCATCAAGTTTGGGTTGGCTTTGAAGAAACGGCTCATTCTTTGGGACATTGAGGCTGTGCACAAGAACAAGACTCATTCCGAGTCTGGGGTTTGTGATTTTTGCCAGGTTGTTGCTCTTATCAAAGGAGAGAACAAGTGAGTGAGTGGAAATACCTAGTAGCGGACATTGAAGTTAAAAAGGGCTCATTCTGGCACTACTTTTTAGGCAAAATACGAGGCTATTTCTATGTTCGCAAAATCAAGAACCGTATCAAGGGAAGAAACAAATGAACGCTCACAAAGGTAAGTGTTGCGGGCAATGCCTATGGGATGGCGTTCCAAACAAGTGCTGCTGCAAGGCAATCAAAGGAGAGAACAAGTGAGTTGGTTATGGTTTGGAATCGTGACAGGAGCGATTATTGCTGTCACTTGGACTTTACGTGAACACCGCAAAATGTTGAGGACAATGGCTCAGGTTATTCAAATCCACGAACACAACTTCAAACTTCTTATCAAAAGAGAGAACGAGAAGAACCCTTGGACTAGCAGACCTCTTACTGAAGAAGATAAGGAACACTATGGGCAAGAGGGGGAGAACAAATGAAGCTTTTAAATGCAAAAAATGAAGTTCAAAAATTGCACTGTAACTTTACCGGATCAACCCTTACTAGCAAGGTTCCGTATGTGTGGCGATGCAACAAGTGCCGCCAATCGTTCATGGAGTGGTTTGTGCAATCCCCAAATTTCGAAACGGAACACGCCCAGATTCACCAGGAGAAAGGCAAATGAAAAAACTTACCCCTGAACGCAGGGCGCTGGCACAGCTTCACATCGTTTTGGCACAGGATGCTATGGCCAATGTCTCCGGCTTGAGTAACACTTCCGAACCTTGGCGCAAACTCATGCGTATCCGTTGGGATGCTGAACGAATCATCCAAAACGAACTTGGTTTAGCAATGACCAAAACTTGGGCTCTGCTAGATGGCTCCAAAACTTTCGAAAACTTTTGGCACCCAGACGGCACACCGAAAGCATTGGCAGAGCAATGAAGTCATGCGATACCGTGGGCTGCCAAGTAGCCAGCCGCGCATCAGGCATGTGTATGAAGCATTACAACGCATACCGCAACCAAATCCGCATGCAAAGTGCTTGGGATAAAAAAGTGGACAAAGACGACTTCTGGGAGTTCGTCAAACAAGAGTTGGGAATCACAGCATGAGCGCAGCAAGAAACCAACGCCTTCGGGCAGAACGCAAAATCAAAAACATAATCAGCAAGTTGACTCCCGACCAGGTGAAGCAACTTGAAGCCGAGTTGGAAGGCAAAAAAGCAAATGGCGAAAAGTAAGTTTCGATTTGGCTTGAAGTATCTTCAAAACTGCCGCTTTGGCATGGCCATAGTCAAGGGTGAACAGTTCTACTGGGTCACCGATGGTTACACCAAATGGCTTTTGACCGATTTCGACCCGAAGGTCGGCCCTTCAAGCTGCAGGTTCGAAGTTTGGCGCAGACTTGACTGAAAGAACCATTTGGACTTTTGAATACGCCACCGGATACCAGGCTGGTTTAGCAAAAGGCATGGAAATCCACGCTTCAGCGATACAGGCAAGCAGAGAAGCAGAAAAAGAGTTCGAAGAGACTTTTGATAACGCAATAACCAAGGGTTATCAGCTTTTGCTGGCAGAACTTGACCAGATCATCCTCAAAACCATCGAAAAGGGCGACACGCCGAACTAATTTCAATAATTGGACAATGTGGTATGCGTTGTTACGGTGGTAAATAGACGATGGCGAGTGCCATCCTCGCAGACACCTCCACTTGTTGGGGGTGTTTTTGTTTAAGGACCCTGGAGGACAACCAGATGTCGCTATTGAGCATCCCAAAAACCCCGGTAAAAGCCACGCCAAAGTGTTTGGCTTGTGCGTGGGTTGCCACACTAGACGCAGAAGAGCAACAGTATCTAGCCCAGCTAGTAAAAAACTACTCCGTAGCTGGTCTCTACAAAGAGCTCACCCCGTTAGGGGTAACGTTTGCAGAATCGACCCTGAGAAACCATGTCGCTTCGGGTCACTGACGTTCCAGTAGCACCGCAACAAGTGCACGAAATCCCCAAAGACTGGCGACCGTCAGCGCAATGGAATGGCGTCACAGGCGAAATAACGTCGGAGCCTCTCGAAGGTGCCCCAAACTTTGAAGAGTTGCTTACCGAGCACGGCCACAACCCCGATGAAGTGGAAGTTGTCGGTTCGGTTCGCACATCACGTTGGCAAATGGCCAGACGCGGCGAAGAGCCCACCTGGCTAACGTCATACCGCTTCACGATCCAACGCAAAAAGACGGCAATAGACTTGCCCGCACTTTTCGCTGAGGTTCGCAAAACCAAAGTGAAACCAGCACCAGTTTTGAAAGGCGAAGCCCTAATAGTTGTTTGGGCAGACCCACAAACAGGCAAAACAGACCCAGGGGCGGAACACAGCAGCTCATCCAGCGCGTGGAAGAAAAACTTCATGCTTTGGAACGTTACATCAAAACCCAAAAACCATCGCGCATGGTATTCCTCAACGCTGGCGACAGCATTGAAGGTTTTGAAAACGTTGAATCGCAAATGTTCACCAACGACCTCTCGTTACCCGAGCAACTCGACCTCGAAGCAACCTTCGAATGGAAGTTCCTCCGATTACTCCGCAAATACTCCGAAGACGTCACCGCGGCAACAGTAGGCTCCAACCACTGTGCCTGGCGACGCGGAAAAGCCACGCTAGGCAAACCCTCAGACGACTGGGGAATCTACCTGCAACGGCAACACCAAAAGTTCAGTGAAGAACTCGGCATGGGAATCAAGTTCGCAGAACCAGACCCACACCAAGAGTCACTCGCATTGGATATCAATGGAACCATCCTCGGCCTAGTACACGGACACCAAGCGTCGCCAGGCAAGTTCACCGACTTCTGGGCTAAACAAGTCCATGGCGGTGCCCCACTAGCCCACGCAGACATTGTGGTCTCAGGTCACTACCATTCACTGCTCATTCAACCATCCGGTCGCAACCCATACACGGGGAGATCTAAATGGCATCTGCAAGCACCAACCATGGACAACGGTTCATCATGGTTCGCAAACAGAATGGGCGGGTCAGATAGCGACCCAGGCTTACTGGTATTCACAGTGGGAGACCAAGGATTAAACCTCCAATCCCTCGCTGTGCTCTAAACGTGCTGCGGCGTAACACCTTTCATTGTCCATAGGTTGTGCACCGCCTGCTCCCCAATATGCGCAACCCCTGCATGGGTCGAGCCAAAGGGCGGGCGTCGCAGCACCCAACTTGGCGTGGCAAGTTGTTTATAGACCACGACGTATCAGAGTAGAGCAGTTCGGTAGCTCGCCAGGCTCATAACCTGGAGGTCGTAGGTTCAAATCCTGCCTCTGAAACTCAAGTCTGTACCTCTGTCTGGCACCGCCGCTTTGGCAAAGTTAGTTCATGTGCAGGCGAATATTCGGCTCATGGTTAGATGGGCGAATCGGCGGCAGAGTCGAGAAGTCTGCCAAGGGAGTAAGGCGACCTAACCGTTACCCCTCCCATTTATGGTCTAAGTGTTACGGAAGCACGACGGTCTCCAACACCGTAAGCCTGGGTTCGACTCCCAGAGACTGTGCCAACAGCAATGCCTCCACCCTGCAACGCTTCTGCCTCGGTAAAGAAACCTCTGAGTGCCAGCGCAAGACCTGCGGGCTCTACGCACTGCTGGTCCTGTTACCCATTGCTGCGGCAGGTAGCAGGGCAACACCTTTGCCGAATAGAAAGAAAACACTATGGCCGATAAGACCGATGCAGTAGAGACCACCACACCTAAGAGCCCAACCAAGTGCAACTGCCCAGCAGGGTATTGCCAGGACTGCGGCGCAACCGTACAGGACTAACCTCATGGCTAGAGCTGCCCGCATCTGCAACAAGCAGGGCTGCGCAGAGATAGTCACGGGAGCCACCTACTGCGACACGCATAAGCGACCCGCATGGCAAGGCTCCACACGCAACACAAAGAACCCACCAGGCTGGGCTCGCATAAGACTCCACATCATGCACAGAGACCACAACCTCTGCCGCTACTGCGGTGCCCCAGCAACAGAGGTAGACCACATCATCCCCATAACAAGGGGAGGCAACCACACACCCTCAAACCTCGTAGCCGCATGCACCCCCTGCAACGCCAAAAAAAACCTCCAACAAAGACGGCCCCCCAAACCCGACACCCCCAGGGGTAGTACCTGAACCAAAAACGCTCAGACGCCGTAAACGAGCAGGGGCTCTTTGGTTAGTCGGGTTCAAAACTTTGCTTTTTAAACCCTGTGCCAGCGTGAGGCTGGCCTTTACCGATTCCACGTGAGGTGGGGGAGGAGTACAAATGGCTTCTGGTGGAGCTCGTGCCAGGTCTGGTCCTGCGCCCGATCCGAATGCTTTGCGTCGTGACCGTAAGTCGGATGCTGAGTGGACTGTTTTGCCTGCTGAGGGTCGTAAGGGTAAGGCTCCGGCTTTTCCTTTGGTAACGCCTACGGCTCGCGAACGTGCCTTGTGGGTTCGGTTTTGGAAGATGCCTCAGGCGATTCTGTGGGAGCGTAACGCTCAGGAGTTTGCTGTGGCTTTGCACATTCGTACTTTGTGTGAGGCTGAGCAGTTTGATGCTCAGGCGAATCTTCGCACTTTGGTTCGTCAGCAGGCTGGCGAGTTGTTGTTGACTATTCCGGCTATGTATGCGGCTCGTGTGCGTATTGCTCAGGATGAGGTTGCGGTGAAACGTGAGGCGTTGCCTGTGCGTGCTAGTGCGCGTGACCGTTTGAAGGCTGTTGGCGGTGCGTGAGAATGCTGTCCTTGCTGTTGCGCTTGATTGGGTTTCTGCTCATTGTGTGGTCCCTGATGGTTTTGAACGGGGCAAGCCGCTAGATCTTTACGATTACCAGTTTGAGTTTTTTTCGAACTTTTATTTGGTGCGTGGGGATGTTGAGTGGAATCCGTTGAGCCCTGTTTTGGGTCCGGCTTTTGTTTATCGCCGTGGCATGGTTGTGGCTCCGCAGAAGATTGGCAAGGGTCCAATGTCTGCAGCTCAGATTTGCCTTGAGGGTGTTGGGCCTGCGTTGTTTGCGGGTTGGGCGTCTGGTGGCGAGGTTTATGACTGTGCGGACCATGGATGCCGATGCGGTTGGGTTTATGAGTATTTGCCAGGCGAACCGATGGGCATGCCTTGGCCGACTCCGTTGATTCAGATTACGGCTTTGTCTGAGGAGCAGACGGACAACATTTATGGGGCTTTGCGCCCGATGATTGAGTTTGGTCCGTTGACTGAGGTGATTCCCAAGACGGGTGAAGAGTTTATTCGCCTTCCTGGCGGTGGTCGCATTGACACTGTGACTTCTTCGGCACAGAGCCGTCTTGGTCAACGTGTGACGTTTGTGCCTCAGGATGAGTGCGGTTTGTGGACTCCCACTAACGGCATGTCTAGGGTTGCCGATACGCAGTACCGAGGCTTGGCGGGTATGGGTGGTCGCGCGAGCATTACGACGAACGCTTGGAACCCTGCAGAAAACTCGGTGGCTCAGCAACAGTTTGAGTCGCCGTCTAAGGACATTTACAGAATGTTCAAGCAGCCGCCTAGCAACTTGTCTTACAAGAACAAGGTTGAGCGTCGCAAGATTCATCAGCTTGTCTATGGCGAGGCTTTGAAGCAGTTTGGCGGCCATGTCGACTTGGATGCCATTGAGGCTGAAGCGTTTGATTTGATTACCCGTGATTTGGCTCAGGCTGAACGCTTTTTTGGTAATCGGATTGTTGCTGCAACTGATTCGTGGATTGATCCGAAGGTTTGGGATGAGCGCGGTTCGGTTGAACGGCCCCTGGCTAAGGGTGACACCATCACGATTGGTTTTGATGGTTCGTTGCGTGATGACTCGACGGCTTTGGTTGGGTGTCGCGTAGATGATGGCCACTTGTTTGTGTTGGGTTTATGGGAGTCCCCTGATGAACCGGATGCTGAGTGGGAAGTCCCTGTTGGCGAAGTTGATGCACGTGTGGCTTGGGCGTTTGGCGAATACAACGTGGAGCGCATGTATTGCGACCCTGCTTATTGGCAGGACATTGTTGGGCGTTGGGCTTCGGAGCATGGCACTACTCGTGTTTTTGAGTGGTGGACTAACCGTGAACGTCAAATGGTGGCTGCTTTGGAGCGGTTCCATACTGCTGTGGTTACTGGCCAGTTGTCGCATGACGGCGACGAGGCTTTAGTTCGACATGTTGCTAATGCTCGGCGCAAGGAGACCCGTTCGGGGATTCTGATTCGCAAAGACCGACCTCAGAGTCCTCGAAAGATTGACTTGGCGGTTTGTGCGGTCCTTGCTTATGAGGCGCGTGGCGATGTTATTCAGTCTGGTGCGACTCGCAAAAAGACTTACAAAATGGCTGGTTTTTAGGAGACTCAATGAACGACGACGCACAGTCGCCTGTCGAGATGGTCAAGGCGCTAGAGCAGGAACTTGCTGCTCGCCAGGTGCACTTGCAGCGTCTCCAGGACTATCACGACGGTAAGCACCGTTTGGCTTTCACTAGCCAGAAGTTTCGTGAAGCGTTTGGCGGCATGTTTTCTTCGTTTGCAGATAACTGGCTTCAGCTTGTTGTTGATGCTGTTGAGGAGCGTTTGAACGTTGAGGGTTTCCGACACGGTTCGGATCCAAAGGCAGATGCTGACGCGTGGCAGATTTGGCAGCGTAACGGGCTTGACGCGGATTCACAGTTGGCTCATTCTGAGGCTCTTATCAAGGGTGACGCTTACGCCATTGTTTGGGGTGACGATGAGGGTAACCCTAAGGTTTCCATTGAGTCGCCTCGCGATGTTGTTGTGGCTTTTGAGCCGGGCAACCGCAAGAAGCGTGTAGCTGCTTTGAAGCGTTGGCGTGACGATGATGGTTACCAGGCGACTTTGTTCACCCCTGATTTTGTTTTCAAGTTTGAAAAAGAAAACAACGGCAGTGGTGAGTGGACTCCTGCGGTAAACACTTCGGAGCCTTGGCCTTTGCCTAACCCGCTTGGTGTTGTGCCTGTTGTGCCGATTACTAACCGCGGAAACTTGACTAGCCCTTACGGCGTTTCCGAGTTTGAAATGGTGATTCCTCAGCAGGATGCTGTGAACAAGCTCATTGCTGACTTGTTGGTGGCTTCCGAGTACATTGCGTATCCTCAGCGTTACGTCACTGGCTTGGAAATCCCTGTTGACGAGAACACGGGTCGCCCGATTGCGCCTTTCAATATTTCGATGGATAAGTTGCTGATTGCGGAAGACCCTGCAGCAAAGTTTGGTTCGTTGTCGGCTGGTGATTTGCAAAACTATGTGACTGGCATTGAGATGCTGGTTCAGCACATTGCGTCACAGACTCGCACGCCTCCGCACTATTTCTACCTTGGCGGCAACTTCCCTTCGGGTGATGCTATCAAGTCTGCTGAGACTGGTTTGGTGGCCAAGAGCCGTCGCAAGATGCGTTTCTTTGGTGAGTCTTGGGAAGAGGTTATGCGCCTTTGTTTCAAGGTGTTGAATGACCCTCGCGGGGATGTTCAGGACTCTGAAACTGTTTGGGCCGACCCTGAGTACCGTTCCGAATCTGAGTTGGCTGATGCGCTTGTGAAGCGTTCAAGCATTGGTGTTCCTCGCCAGCAACTTTGGGAGGATGCCGGGTATTCGCAGACGCAGATTACTCGTTTCCGTGCCATGGAAGCTGATGATTCGTTGGCGTCGTTGTTGAACCCTGCACCGACTCCACCGCCTGTGAAGTTTGCACCGGAGGAGCCTCAACCGCAACCTGAAGGTGACTAATGACTTTGACGTTGACGTACCAGCAAGAGTTGAAGAAGATTCGACGTGCTGTTACTCAGGCTTTGGAGCAGGCTTACCGCCAGTTGCCAGATTTTAGCCAGACAAGCACTGATTTGTTTCTGGCTAAAGCGGTTCCGTTGGCTGTTGCAGGCCAAAGGCGCGCAGTTGACCTCACTAACGCTGTTATGGCTCGAACCATTGGGATTAGCCCTGTTGGTTTGGATTATGCAACGTTGATTGGCGCTGCTTTGCGTAATGGTGTGGATCCAAACTCTGTTTATGCTCGCCCTTTGATTACGGCGCGTGCATCGATAAAGGATTTGGGTTTTGCAGGTGCGTTCAATAAGGGTTTAGCCCGTTTGAGCGACACAGCGAACATGGATGTTGCCATGGCGGCTCGCAACGCTAGTCATAGTTTTGCAAATGTTGCTTCCGACGGCGAACAAGTCGTTATTGGTTTGATTCGTCGAGCTGACCCTGGTTGTTGCAAGTTCTGCACAACGGTTGACGGCGCAAAGTGTTTTGTTGAAAACCCTGCACCTTTGCACAACAACTGTTCCTGCACCTTGGAGCCTTTGATGGGCACTAGGCGACCACCCAAAGACGCTGAGGGCTGGTTGACGTTGACGCCCGGTTCGGTTATTGGCGACACCATCATTCAAGAGCACGGCGAAATGGGTCCTTTGCTCATGGATAAAAACAACTCGTTTACTTCGGTTTCAGAGTTGCCTGCTGCGTACCTTCAAGAGGTTTCGCACTAAGTTTCGGTCGCCCTCTGGGTGCCCGTTGATTTCCCCACGTGAGGTGGCGGATTCCATAAAAAGAAAGTGAGGCCGTGATGGCTGACGAAAACACCGCTCCTGAAGCTGCACTGGAAGAAGTCGTTTCGACTCCTGCAGTCAGCGATGAAGCAAATGCTTCGGATTCGAAGTCGGACATTCCGGCTGAAGTGAAGCAGGCCTTGAAGAAGGCTAATAAGGAAGCGGAGACGCTTCGTCTCAAGTTGAAAGAGTATGAGGATCGGGATAAGACCGAAGCTCAGAAACTTCAAGAAGAACGCGACGCCCTTTTGGCTGAGCGCGATTCACTCCACATGGCTCAGATGCGACGTGAGGTTGCAGACGAGATGGGTCTCACACCCGCCCAAGCCAAACGCCTGGTTGGTTCTACTCGCGAAGAGTTGGAAGCCGATGCAGCCGAGATTGCCGCAACTTTCCCTACAACCCCTGCTAAGCCAAAGTTTGGCGATGTCGGGCAGGGTCCTCGCGGCGATAGTGCCCAGCGCGTTTACACAAGAGCACAAATCGCCAACTTTGCTTTCTATGAAGCAAACAAGGCGGACATCCTCCTCGCAGAACGCGAAGGCCGGATTACCAACTAACCAAGAAAGGCCAACATGGCTGACATCACCACCACTTCTGCAAGTGCGTTTATTCCCCAGATTTGGGCGAACAAGGCGCTTGAGATTCTCCGTAACAAGGTTGTTCTAGCAAAGCTAGTGACCCGCGACACCGACGTTGCCACCTTTCAGGTTGGCGACACCCTGAACATTCCTTACCCAGGTTCGATGGTAGCCAACGACAAGGCTGCCAACACTGGTGTAACCGCTCAGGTTCCAACCTCGACCACCACTTCTGTTGTGCTGAACAAGCACAAGGAAGCAACCTTCATCCTTGAGGACCGCGTAGTTGCTACCGCAAACCAGGATGTTATGGGCCGTTACCTTGACGCCGCAGTTATTGCTATTGCTGAGCAGATTGAGACCGACCTGTGGGCAACCGCTATCACCGCAACCAACTCTGTTGGAACCTACGGCACCGACATTTCGGCTGCCACTGTTCGCTCGGCTCGCAAGGTCCTGAACGACAACAAGGCTCCTCAGGATGGCCGCGTGCTTGTTGTTTCCGACAAGGATGAGATTGCACTTCTAGGCGACAGCACCCTGCAGAGCTTCTTCGCTTTCGCAGCCGCTGGCACCGTGAAGGAAGGTTCGATTGGACGCCTATACGGCTTCGACGTTTACCAGTCCCAGCTTGTTCCAGCAACTGGAACCAGCCCTGTAAACACCAAGAACATTGCGTTTGCTCCAGGTGCCATCCTTCTTGCAATGCGTAACCTTCCAGAGGTTCCTGCAGGCGAGGGTGCTCTTTCGGCTATCGCAAACGACCCTGTTTCGGGTCTTGCAGTTCGCATCACCCGCGCGTTCAACGCAAACCTCCTGGCTCACCAGGTGACCGTTGACGTTCTTTACGGAACCGTAATGCTCCGTCAGGAGAAGGCTGTTCTAGTCAAGGCGTAAGCCGACGTTGTGGGGTGGCTCTGCACAAGGGTCACCCCACTTCACACCCATTTTTCTCCAAGGAAAGGTTCGCGATGATTGATCTAGCGACTATCGACGACGTGACCGCGATTCTTCAGCGAGAGTTGACTCCTGCCGAGGTGACTAACGCGACCCGCCTCCTTGGAATGGCGTCTGCAGTTGTTCGCAGGTATACGCGCCAAACACTTACCCAAGTGTTGAATGATTCGATTACTTTGCCCGGTAACTGGGAGCAGGCTTTGGTTTTACCTCAGCGCCCTGTGACCGCAGTGCATTCCGTAGTTATCAACGGTGTTGCTTTGCCGTCGGTTTCGTACGTTTTGAACGATAACGTTCTGTTTTTGTCCACTGGTTCTTATTCACCAGATTTTGGCCCAATGAACTGGGGCAACTTTGGTTTGATGGGGCCTGCTGGTTCGGTGAATGGTCCACAGTATTCTGGCCCTTCGTGGCAGGGTCCTGCTTCGCGCATCACTGTTTCTTATGACCATGGTTACGACGAAGTGCCTGGTGACATTGTAAACATTGTGGCGGGCATGGTGGCTTTGGCGATCGCTTCCCCCGTTGGGGTCAACATGGAGCGTGTTGGAGGCTACCAAGTGGCTTACAGCCGCTCAGAGGGTGGCTCTATGGCTTTACAGGAAGCCGATAAGAAGGCTTTGGCTGATTACCGCCGTCGTTCCGGCACGACCTCGATTGCGCCTCTGCGATGAGTCTTGCAAAGTTGCTCAACCAGCCGTTACAGCTGCACAAAAACAGCGGAGCAACTAAAGACGAATACGGCAACACTTTGGCAACCGATTATGGAAGCCCAATAAGCATCGTTGGTTTCTTGGAGCAAAAAGACTCCGTGGAAACCTTGAACGACCGCGACACTGTTGTTTCTTCATGGGAGGCGTTTCTCCCTGCAGGCACCGACATAAACGCTTTTGACCGACTTGTTTTCAACGGTCAAACATTTGAGGTCGATGGTGCGCCTTGGCAGGTTTACAACCCTCGCGTCGGTTCAGTTTCGCACATTGTTTGCAAGTTGAAGGTGGTTATCTGATGTTTGACATGCAGGTCGACATAAACCCTTCATGCGATGAACTGATGCGCACGTTCCCGTCTGTTGATGTTTCGGTGCAAGAAGCTGCTAACCAAATTGCTGAAACTGCAAGGCAGTTGGCTGCGAACCACCGACTTACTGGCCGTTATGCGGCTGGCATTGTGGTTCAAAAGTCAAACCGCCCGAAATCTGGCGGTTACCGCGTTCTGTCACAAGATCCAAAATCTTCGTGGATGGAGTTTGGCATTCCAGGTCGTGTTGACTGGCACGGCAACCCAAAACCCGTTAAGGGTTACTTCATCATGCGCAACGCTGTTGAAGCAAACGGTTATTTGTTCAGTAAGAAGGCCAAATAATGGCTTACCCGATTACTGTTTTGCCAGATTCCGAACTGGCACTTATTCAATACTTGCGTTCTAAAACAGAGTTGACCGCCTTGGTCCCTGCCGAACGCATCACAACCGCCCTGCCACCTCAACCCACTTACCCAGTGGTGTTGATTCAAAGGATTGGTGGACAGGCGTTGGCTTGGCAAAGTCTTGACGAGCCCGCGTACCAGGTCGACGTTGTTGGTGGTTCACGCTACCAATGCCAGCAGATTGCACGCACCGTCCGTGCTTGCATTTTGGCAATATTCAACGATGTTGTTTCGGAGGCAACACTTTCGAGTGCTTCCGAAGAGGTCGCCCTCCAGTGGATGCCTGACGATGTTGTTGTTCCACCCTTGTCGCGTTTTACAGCGCGATACCGGGTGATTCTCCACAAATAATCCCCTTAGGAAGAGGAACAAATGGCTGTTGACTCCAGCAAAATCAAAATCGCCGGTTCGGGTGCCATCTGGTACGCCCCTGCTGGTACCACTCTGCCAACCGACTCGACCAGCGCACTAGCTTCTGGTTTCGTAAACATTGGCTACCTCAAGGATGGCTTCGAGCTGTCGCAGGACCTGAAGACCAAGGAAGTTACTGGTTGGCAGAACCTGGACATCTTGCGCCTCATCCCAACCTCTCTAAGCCGTTCAGTCAAGTTCAACGCAATCGAAACCAACAAGACCACTCTTGGCCTTGCTTGGGGTGGAGCAACTGTAACTGTTGGATCTGGTTCGGTGTACTCGCTCACTTTGCCAGCTTCTCAGACCGCTGCAGAGTTCGTCATTGTTTTGGATTGGAACGACGGCACTGTTTCTCAGCGCATCGTTATCAAGCGTGCCGCGTTCAAGAACCTTCCAAAGGTGAAGTTCAGCCGTATGGATGAAATCAACTACGATTTCGAAATCCAGGCGCTTGTTCCAAGCGATGGTTCGGCTGCTATTGCCACTTTTGGCGTTGACGCAGGAGTTGTTGCCTAAACATGGCAATCATTTCTGACCTGCCTGAAGGCGCTAACGTTCTTGACCTTGACGCTGCACGTGTTGCACGTGCCGAGGCTCGCGCCAAGGATGGCAAGGGCTCGCCATTTTTGAAGTTGTCGGCTGGTTATGTTGCCGTGCACGCTGAGATTCCTGTGGCTGCTGCTTTCCTTTTCGGCGAGCAGAAGATTCGTGAGGGTCTTGCACTTGTTTTGGTTGATTCGGCAGACGTTGATTTGCTCTGGGACGACCTAACGGCTGAAGACATGAACGAAATTGCAAACTTCATCACTGGTAAAAGCCTGGGGGAATCACAGGCCTAGCTCAACGTCTGAACGAAGACTTTGAGGCTTTAGAGGCCGATTTCACTCGTTTTTACGGTGAGGACTTGCGGCAGCTCTGTTTTGGTGAAAACCAGTGGGGTTGCCGCAAGTTGATTTCTCACATTCAGGCTTTGCCGCCTAAAGATTCAGCGACTGTGCGCAAGCACATGAGTGGTGCTGGTTGGGATAACGACACCGAGTTGGCTGCAGTCCAAGTTGACCTTTTGCAGGTCATTCTTCGCACGTTGCAGGTCGCTCACCTTCAAGACCCACCATCTGAACCGCTTACATCTGTTCCACGGCCTTACGCTGTGGAAACGCCACCCGAAGAGGCCGTTGGTTTGTCTGGGTTGCAAGACTTTTTGGAAGGACCTTTCTAATGCCGGGAACAAACTCCGCGGGTAGCGTTTCGATTCCGGTTCGCCCCGATGCTACTGGCTTTGGAACAGACCTGAAGAATCAGATTCTTTCCCAGTCAGGTCCGGTTGAAGAGGGCTCCAAGTCTGCAGGCGAAAAGTCGGGCAAGAGTTTTGCCGACAAGTTCAAGTCCGGCATTGGCAGCCTTTCAACAACTATCAGCTCGTCTTTGGGTGCTTTTGCTGTTGGATCATGGCTGAAGGGTTCGTTTGATGATTTGGCTCAGTCCAGCGCGGGTGTGAGCCAGACCGCTGCTGTTATCAAGTCCACTGGTGGCGCTGCAGGTGTAACTGCCACACAGGTTGACGCGCTAACCAACTCGCTCAAGGACAAGACCGCTACGGACGACGATGTTATTCGTTCCGGTGCGAACATGCTCCTCACCTTTACCAATGTCCGCAACGAGGCGGGCAAGGGTAACGACATTTTCAACCAGGCGACTGGCACCCTTATGGATATGTCGCGCGCTATGGGCACTGACCCTAAGAACGCTGCTATTCAGTTGGGTAAGGCTCTAAACGACCCTGTAGCGGGCATTTCGGCTCTTAGCCGTGTCGGTGTGACTTTCGATGAGACCCAGAAGAAGCAAATCGCTGGCTTCATGAAGGCGGGCGACACCGCCTCGGCTCAGAAGGTCATTCTTGGCGAGTTGAACAAGGAGTTCGGTGGCCAGGGAGCCGCTTACGCTGACTCTTACGCTGGTAAGCAGGCGAAGTTGCAGATTGCTATGGATGACCTTGGGAAGTCTGTAGCCCAAACCCTCATGCCTGCGTTGCAGGTGTTGGCTGACGTTGGTTTGAAGTTCTTCACTTGGGTTTCTGAAAACCCAATCGTTGCCGCCATTATTGGCGCAATCGCTGGAGCATTCGTTGTCCTAAACGCAGCTGTTGCAATCACCAACGTGCTGATGGCTCTAAACCCGTTCGTAATCGTAGCCGTAGCAGTGGTAGCCCTAATTGCTGCCATTGTGTGGCTGGCAACCCAGACAACATTCTTCCAAGACGTATGGAAGGTCATGTCCGACGCGGTGATGAAGGCTATCTCCGCAGTTGGTAAATGGTTCAATGACATTTGGAACGGCGTAGTCGACTTCTTCAAGGGCATCGGCAAGGACATTCAGGATGCTTGGAATGCTGTTGCGAAGTTCTTTGGCGACAGTTTCAAGAGCGTTGGCAAGTGGTTTAGCGACATTTGGGACGGTGCTAAGAAGGCTTGGGATGTTTTCAGCGGGTGGATTCACACCGCAGTTGACAAGATTGCGAAGAAGTTCAGCGATGCTTTCCAAGGCGTGTCCGACTTCATTGGCAAAATCTTCGGTGGACTTGCGGCAATTGTCAAAGCGCCAATCAACGTAATCATTGGCCTCATCAACTCAATGATTGACTCCATCAACGGCATCCACGTGGACATTCCTGCTTGGGTGCCTGGTATCGGTGGCAAGTCTTTCGGCGTGAGCCTTCCTCACATCCCAGCACTTGCTGAGGGTGGAATCGTGCCGCCAACTCCTGGCGGTCGCATTGTTCGCGTGGCTGAAGCCGGCGAAGCTGAGGCCATCATTCCTTTGAGCAAGATGCACGAAAAGGATGGCAAGCACAAGGGAATGACGATTCATTACCACGCTGCGCCAAACGATTCGATTAGCGCTGAACAGAAATTGATTGATGCAGTTCAGAGAGCGAGAGTGCTGGCGTGGACCTAACCCTAACTTTGACGGGTGCCAATAGCGACACCATTACTTTTGATGCCGACAACTACATTGTGACTAGCGGCGTAAAAGGGTTCGGCATTCCTGCAACGAAGGTTCGCATCCAGGAAAGCGCAACTGACGGCGGTATTTTCCGTCACACCAAGCGTGGTATCCGCGAACTTGATTTGCCGATTATGACGGTTGGCACCGATCGCGCGGACGTTGAGTTGAAGTTGCGTCGCCTGTCGAACATTCTTCAGAACACTGCTGGCGCGGCTCGCCTCACAGCGACCTTTGACAACGGCGATGTTTTCTACCTTGACGTCTACTACACAGGCGGTGGCGAAACTGTCTTCGGTGAGGACGCTGGAAGCACTTACGCGATGTGGATGGTGGCTCTTCAGGCACCGACCCCGTTTTGGACCAGTGCCGCAGCTCAGACCTTTGCTGTGGTTCAGGCATCCAGCGGTCGCGGTTTGCTTCCACGCCTCACAAGCATGCGAGTTACTTCATCTCAAGCCATTGGTGTTGTGACAGTCAACAATTCAGCCGGCGATGTTCCTTCTTACCCAATCTGGACCGTTTATGGCCCGATGGATAATTTGACGATTAGCGCAAACGGTGTGGGTTTTGTTTATGCAGCTTCTATCGGCACAGGTGAGATTATCACTATTGACACTTTCAATAACACGGTTGTTGACGCCGCTGGAAATAACATGTACGGCAACCTTGCTCCGGCTCCTAAGTTCTTTCCACTTCAACCAGGCACGACTTCGGTGACGGTGCGAGGCGACAACGCCACCAACGTCTCGCAGATTGCTTGTACCTATTACCCCAGACGCGAGGTCCTTCACTAATGCGTGTCGATGATCTACTTGTTGAGGTACGCGATTCTACTCAGAACCGCGTGGGCGCAATAACCCCTGATTTCCTACCAGGTTTCACTTCGGTTTTGCGTCTGAATCAGCTCAGCACTTGGTCAGTGTCGTTGCCGTATGGCCACCCATTGTCAGCCACGCTGTCTACACCTGGTTCAGGAATCATTGTCTCGCTGAATGGCGACCCGATTCTTTCTGGCGACATGACTTGGTTCCAGCAAATCCGCTCCCGAGACGTGCCAGACGGAATGATTCAGTTCACCGGATTAGACGACTCGCTGCTATTGCGTGACCGTTTGGCTTACCCAACACCTTCAACTTCTGATGTGACTTTGCAAACTAGCGCGTATGACACTCGCACTGGTTTGGCGGAAGCCGTCATGAAGGACTTTGTAAATGCCAACATGGGTGCCAGCGCACCTACGGAACGTAAAACACCTTGGTTCCTCGTTGCCGACAACTACAACCGAGGCGCATCAGTTACCGCGTCAGCACGTTTTGACAACCTTTACGAGCTTCTTCAGTCGCTGGCTAACGCTTCGACGCTTGCAGGGCAGCCCCTCGGGTTCGATGTTATTCAGAACGGCAACAACCTGGTGTTCGATGTGTTCGCACCGACCGACCGGACCAAGACCATTCGTTTGGACATCGAAAACAACCAGTTGACGGAAACCATCTACTCGGTGGGGCAACCGAAACTGACCCGCGCCATTGTGGGCGGGCAAGGCGATTTGGCGGCTCGCACATTTATTGAGCGTTCGTCCACTACTTCACTAGCCGCTGAGACGGCTTGGGGTCGCAGGATTGAGCAGTTCATTGACGGGCGTTCATCCAACGATATTGCCGCATTGGCGACCGATGGCGACGATCACCTGGCGACCGACGGCACTGCACAGATTACTGCTTCGGTGAAACCAACCGATGATTCGACAATGCGGTTCGGCAAGGACTGGTTCCTCGGAGATTTAGTTTCGATTGTTGTTAACGACTTTGAGTTGGCGGCGGTCGTTTCTGAAATGGGTATCAGTGTGCAAGCCGATGGAGTCTATTTGCAAGCCACTGTTGGCGAACAGAAGGTTATGACCTTTGAGCGTCAAATCTTGGAGCGCCAGAGCGCACTCCTAACCCGCATGAACAACCTAGAGCGTTACAAGTAAAGGAAACCGAATGTCTGAATCCTCCTGGCCGTTTGACGGCGTAGACACTACTGAAACCCAGTTCTCTCAGTGGGCGCGAAACATTGGCGAGGGCGTCAAGGGTTCGATTGCCACTTCCGACTTGAAGGCGTTCGGCGATTCTTCGGGCATGAACGTGAAGTTGCCTGCTGGTCAGGCGATGGTTCGTGGTCACTACTACAGCAACACCGCTCAGCTGACGTTGACTATTCCGACTGCGCACGCAACCCTGCCTCGCATCGACTCAATCATTCTTGAGTTGGACCCTGCCGCTAACACGATCGTGAGCAAGGTTCTCGCGGGAACCCCAGCGTCCACTCCGGTGGCTACTGCCCTGACCCAAACCGATGCTGGTATTTGGCAGCAACTCTTGGCAACTGTGGCTGTGGGTGCCGCTGTGTCGACCATCGCTGTGGGCAACGTGACCGACGCTCGTTCGTTCTTGCAAGGTGTGACCGTCTCGGGTACCCAGACCCTGACCAATAAGACCCTGACAGCCCCTGTAATCGCCACGATTAGCAACGGTGGCACTCTGACCTTGCCCATGGGTGCTGACACTCTGGTGGGGCGTGCAACGGTTGATACTCTCAGCAACAAGACTTTGGCTGCTCCTCGCGAGTTGTTCACCAACGTGGGAACCGCTAACGGTGCAACCCCGTTGAACTACGACGTCCTCACCCAGACCGACCTCTACTTGGCTGGCGGTTCGACTTCGAACTTCGCTGTGAACTTCCGAGGCAACTCCACCACCACGTTCAACACCACACTTGCGGTCAACCAGACCATGACTGTGACCTTGCGTGTTTGGAACTTGGCCACAACTGCTTACGTCACCGGAATCACCATTGACGGCACCACGATCTCCACACCGAACATGCGTTGGCAGGGTGGTGTTACACCGACCTCGGGTAACGCAAGCTCGATTGACGTTTACACGTTCGCTATCACCAAGACTTCAAGCGCACCGACTTACCTTGTTTACGCAAGCCAGGTGAAGTTCGCCTAATGCCTCTCATGGGTTCTTTCGGTGCGGCTACCGCCAGGGCCTTCGGGTTCGGAGCGAAAGGTAGCGCGGCTGTTTCGGCTTCACCAACACCGGTGATTTCGTCTCAGCCTGTGAACTCCACCCAGAACAGCGGTTCGACCGCATCGTTCTCTGTGGTGGCTTCCCCTGCAACTTCGTATCAGTGGCAACAGTCCACCAACGGTGGTTCTACTTGGACAACTGTTTCTGGTGCGACCTCTGCGACTTACAACACCCCGATATTGGATTCCAGTTACAACGGACGCCAATACCGTTGCGCGGTTACTAACCTTGTTGCTGGTTCCAGCGCAACAACGGTGAACTCGTCGTCGGCAACCCTAACTGTTGTGTTCACTTCGGTGTCTGTGACAGGCGGTGGTTTACTTACCTATTCGGGTTCTTACACTTACGCGGTATTCCCAGCAAGCGGAAGCCTTGTCGTGAACAGCGTAAGCGGCGGTGGCACACTCAGCTGCGAGGCTCTAATCATCGGTGGCGGTGGCTCAGGCGGTAAGGGAAGCCAAACCACTTATGCCGCAGGTGGCGGCGGCGGTGCAGGCGGTTTGCTTTACGTGAACGGCATTAGCCTGGCGGCCTCTTCAACTTCCCCTGCCGTTGTCGGTTCGGGTGGCGCAGGTCAGACCACAGACAACGCTTCAGGCAACAGCGGTTCTTCGTCAACGTTCACTGCTGGTTCGACTTACACCGCTTTCGGTGGTGCGGGTGGTGCTGGTGGAACGGTTAGCCCTGCCCCTTCTGCCGGTGCAACCACTTCGGGTTACGGCTCGGGTGGTGGTGGTGCTGGTCCGACAACGGCTGGTGTAACTGCTGCTGGTACTGGTGTTTTCAATGGTGGAACAGGTTTCTACGGAACACCTTCCCCATACAACGCTTCCGCTTCGGGCGGTGGCGGTGGAACTGGTGCCAATGGTGGCAACGGTGCGAGCGGCACTGGTGGCTCTGGCGGTAACGGTTCAACAGGTTACTCGGCTTGGTTGTCTGCTATTTCAGCGGCAATGCCTACTGCCTGGCAGACCGCAACTGCTGGTGGAAACATTGGCGGCGGCGGTGCAGGTATCGGTGGAACTACTGGTTCCAGCAATGGTTCAGCAGGTGCTGGAGGTGCTGGTGGTTACACCGGGTCAGCAACCCCCGTCGCCAACACTGGTTCTGGTTCGGGCGGCACCCGCGCAATGCTCGGTGTCGGTTCTGGTGCGTCAAACACACTTGCAGGCGCATCAGGTTTAGTGATCGTGAGGTTCCTCTCGTGAAGTATTTTGCACAGCTTGAAGATGGCAAAGTTGTTCGCGTCGTTGTTGCTGAGGATGGTGTTTGGCTTGCAGGCGCTCTTGGTGGTGTGTGGGTTGAAACAAGCCTGGACGGTTCCGTTTCAGGAAAACCTGCTGTAATCGGTGACACCTATGACGAGGCTCTCGGTTTCGTTTCCCCCGTAAAGGTTCAGTGATGGAAGACAAAGCCGTGTCAGAACAAATCTTGGAGTTGACCCGTCAAGTGACCATCTTGAATGAGCGACTCCCATCGCATGTTGAGTGGGCAACTAGGAACCTCTTAGACCACGAAAAGCGAATCCGCATCATCGAACAGCGCGTCTGGGTTTACACCGGCATTGCGTTGGCGTCGGGTGGTATTGGTGCATTAATCAGCAAAATGCTAGGAGCATAGATGGCTAAATACGAATCATTGAACATCGACGCTGGAGCGACTTACCCTTTGGGTATTGAGGTCACCAACGACGACGGTTCTGTGTTCCCGCTTGCTGGTTACACTAGCAAACTGCAAATCCGTGAAGCCCCAACTTCCGCTGAAGCCGTAATCACCGTCAACGCAGTGATTAGCACTTTGTCGGGTCATTTGGATCTGACGATTCCAGCCGCTTCAACGTCTCTCCTGGTGATGGACTCTTACGTGTATGCGGTGGAGTTGACTGCTTCGGGTGGTGAACCTGTTTACCGCATCGCTGAGGGCAAGGTCTTTGTATCGCCTGAGGTGGTTAAGTGATTGTCAAGGTAATCATTCCGACCCCTACGGATGTGACTGTTGTTCCGACAACGAGCATGCGTGTGGGTTTGACTATGGCGCGTGGGCCTCAGGGTCCGCAGGGTGAGCGTGGAGTTGATGGCACTCCTGGTGGCTCATTCGTTTTCAACCAAATTGCCACTTCAGCTCATTGGGTTGTAACCCATGGTCTGAACTTCTTCCCAGCAGTTACCGCTTTGGATTCGGCTGGGTCAATGATTGCGGGTGACGTTCACTACGTCGACGCAAACACTGTTGAGGTTTACTTCAGCACCCCTTCAAGCGGCACCCTTTACCTTAGTTAGGAACCATAATGGCGAGAAAGTATCTCACTTCTATCGACCTCAGCAAGAACGAGCTGCAAAACGCGGTTGTTCAGAACCTGTCGTCTGCACCGTCTAGCCCTGTGAAGGGTCAGATTTACTTCAACTCCACTTCGAACCAGTATTTCGTTTACAACGGTTCGGCTTGGGTTGCGTTCTTGCCTTCGACTAGCGGTTTGGACACTATTGCCACCGCTAACGCCGCGACTGGTGCTATCACCGCGTCAAGCCAGCGCATCACCAACTTGGCTGACCCGACCTCTGCACAGGACGCCGCCACCAAGAACTATGTGGACAACGCGATCGTTGGTATTGACTGGAAGCCTTCGGTAAAGGTTGCGACCACCGCGAACGTTACTTTGAGCGCCCCTCAAACCATCGACGGCATCTCCGCTATTGCCGGTGACCGTGTGTTGGTGAAGAACCAGACCAACGCTTACGAGAACGGCGTTTATGTTGTGGGTGCGTCTTCGTGGACTCGCTCCGCTGACGCCAACTCGGCAACCAACATCACCGCTGGTTTCGCTGTGTTCGTTGAGCAGGGAACCACCCAGGCTGACACTGGTTGGGTTATGACCGCCGACACAACCCCTGTTGTTGTGGGAACCACCAACCTAACCTTCGCTCAGTTCACTGGTGGAGCCGCATACAGCGCAGGCAACGGCCTGGCGCTCGCTGGAACGACTTTCAGCGTCACCGGCACCGCTAACCGCATCGCCGTTTCTGGTTCGGGTGTGGACATCGCCAGCACTTACGTTGGTCAGACCAGCATCACCACTTTGGGCACTGTTTCCGCTGGAACCTGGAACGGCACAACCGTTGACGTGGCTCATGGTGGAACAGGTGCAACCACCTTGTCCGGTTACCTTTACGGCAACGGCACTGGTGCGGTTACTGCGTCGACTTCCATTCCACGATCGGCTGTGACTGGTGCTGTTGGTAAGTACACCGCAACGAACGGAACGCTAACGCCAAGCTCTAACGTTGTGACTTGGACCATCACTGCGGCAACCCACGGTTTGGGTGCAACCCCAGGAATCCTTGTCCAGTTGAAGGAAGTTTCCTCGGCAGCTGTTGTTGAGGCAGACATTGTTGTGAATGAGGCCACGGGCGACATCACACTCACTTGGGTCTCAGCTGCAACTGTTACCGCTGGCACTTACCGTGTCACAGCAATCGGCTAAGCGATAGGTGGCCTAGAAGCATGGCAAAAGACTTTCTTGGACAAGTAACTTTCAAGGCTCCGGTGGTCGCTGATACAGCGGCTACCGTGGGTCTAGTTGTGCAGGGTGCTGCCTCCCAGTCTGCTGACTTAACTGAGTGGCAGAACAATGCTGGCACGATTCTTGCGAAAGTGGACTCTGCCGGAAACATTACTGGCACATCGTTCACTGGTGCCGTTGCTCAGTCGCAAGTTACTGGGCTTTCAACCGCTCTGGCTGCTCTGCCAACCAATGCGGATATCGCATCATTGGTGGGCCAATCTGCCACTGTCATTGATGCTTTTGATAGGCGTCAACTTGGTTCTGGTGGCACGCAGGTAACTTCAGGAACTGTTTACTTCACGTTCTTTTCAACACCACAGGACATGACGGTTAGTCAGATAACAATGCTCACAGGCACTACTAACTCAAGTGCTGGTGTAACGCTGGCGAGAATGGGTTTGTATACATGGAACGGTACTACCGCAACATTGGTAGCTCGAACCGCTAGCGATACGACGCTGTTCGTAAACGCCTTGAACGCTAACACTCGTGCATTTAACACAACTGGTGGTTACCCGGCTACTTATACGCTCACTGCTGGGGTCCGCTATGCCGTGGCAATGATTCAGGTTTGTACTACTGGCTCATACATTCAAATGCAATCTGGTGGTTCTACTGCTGGCGCTCTTGAACCACGCTTAGGCGGAGTGGTCTTAGCCCAGTCTGACTTGCCAACTACTGTGACCACATTCTCTGCTGTCGGTTCAACTTACCCAATGCCTTTTGCTCGTCTTTCTTAGTAAGGAAACCATGGCTACCCCGCAAGACGTAATCAAGATTGCATCGCAGTTCGCTGACGCCCACTACAAAGAGGGCAAGAACAACGACAACGTTTTCGGCAAGTGGTATGGAATGAACAACGTGCCTTGGTGCGCAATGTTTGTTTCCTACTGCTTCAACAAGGCTGGCGTTCCAACCCTTGTGGCGGCAACGACCTCTAAGGGTTTCGCGTCATGCACAGCCGCCGTCAACTGGTTCAAGGCTCACAAACACCTAGTCAACGCCAAAAACGCTAAGCCGGGCGACATCGTGTTCATGGCTTTCAACGGCAAGAAGGAATACGACCACGTTGGCATCGTCATCAGCAACGACCCAAAGAACAAGGTCTTGCACACTGTTGAGGGCAACACTGTGAACCCTAACGGTACTGGCGACCAGGTGAACGGTGACGGCGTTTACTACAAGACCCGCCCTTACGGGTACATCACTGCAGTTGCTCACCCAGCATGGCCAGCAGCTTAGATTCGGAAGGAACACATGAACAAGCAAGTGTGGTTCGAGATTGCAAACAGATCGTGGCGACTAGCGACGACACTAATGGTTTTGTCTTTGGGTGCTTTATTGACAGCCCATGCGGACACGTTCTGGACTGTTCTAGGAACAGCCCTCGCACCAGTTTTGACAGTGTTGGGTGCCATCATCCAACTTTGGTACAAAAACAAAGGCGTTGTGACTGTGGCAGAAGTTGACAAACAGTTCGACGAAGCAACACCCAACCAATAACCTTTTACGCATTAGACCCCTGGCTTCGGCTGGGGGTCTTTTGGCGTTTAACGGGTGGTTGGGTTTATGGTCAACTTATGGGGATATTTTCACGCAAACCAAAACCAATAGCCGCGCCAACTGAGATGGTTGCATCAGTGCCGACCAAACCCGAAGTCAAGCGAATGACAACGGGTTTAGCCGACGAACTGGCACTTAGGCTCAACAGCGGTTATCGCATAGTCCAAGAAACGCCTTTAGAGGCTTACATTGTTCACCCTGGGGGAGATGCCCGGCTGTTGTTTGAACGGCCCGACAAAACCGTTGGGGTTTACCCAGTGGAGGTTAACCCTTTTACTGAAAAGGGTGGCATTTTGGACAAGATGAAGAAGAAGTGGCGCGGTATCGAGTCTTAGGCGGCCATCTTCCAGTCGGTTGCGTCAGCGACCGCTTTTAGATCATCGGATGTGATTGCCGTATATAACTGCGTCGTCGCCACTGATGCGTGACCAAGTAGTTCTTGAACTGCGCGAATGTCTTTGGTCGCACCGTAGGCAACCGATGCAGCTCGGTGTCGCAAAGAGTGAGCTGCATACTTGGGCGGTAGCAGAGTGCGTATGTGTTTTCCTACATAACTGATTGACCAAGGCGCATTTGTTGCAGGGTTGACGAAGTAGTAGCCAAATGGGCGTATTGCTTCCATCCTGTCCAAGGCCTCAGCCAGGGTGTGGTTGATTGGGATAATCCGGTACTTTCCACCTTTGCCTTTTACCCGTAGCACACCCACTTCACGATCTGCCATATGCAGGTGAGTGATTTCGGATAACCGCAGGCCACCCATTGCTCCGAGCAATATCATTGTTTGCACTTCGACTGAAGCGTTTGCGTAGGCTTCGCTGAGAATGTCTTCTGGTACTGGGCGGGGAAGTGGGCGCGGGATTCTGACGCTTGGCATTTGGTATGCCGGGTCTTTGGCTATGTGGCCTCGCTTTGTTGCCCAAGCGTAGAAGCCTCGTAGCGCGGAGCGAACCGATTTTCTGTAGTTGGGCGAAGCCACACGCAATTCTGTCGCCATGAAGCGGTCTAGGTCTTGTTCGGTGGCTTTTGCAAGGTCGCCGTCTAGGAATCGGCTTAGGCGGTTCAGCTGCACCATTCTTTGGTGGATTGTGGAGTCGGATTGTCCGGCGCTGATTAGGTAGTTTCTGTATTCGTCTAGCATTCTTTGCCCCTTGCTTGTGTGAACAGTTAGGCGGCTTTCCTATCAGAGATTGAATCGGATTTTTTTTGTGTAAACTGAACGATATTCCCCCTCGAAAAAGAACCGGAGGGTTCTTGGTTCGAGTCCAAGTCGGGGAGCCAAAACTTCAGCTTCGCTGTAGCTCTTAGGAGGACCATTGCTTCAATGGGTCCTAGGCAAGAAGTGGCTTCCAGAAATCATTTTCACCGCAATCGCGGTTTTGTTCGTTCCCGTTTTTGACTTTTTGGTTCAAGGACAGATTGCGTTTCTGTGCGGCCTTTCGGTTGCTCTGTCTGTTTTCTTTTTCAGGAAACTCACTTTCCTTTCACCAGTTTTCATCGCAGCGGGCTCTATCGGCGACGTACTTCTTGGTCAACTTCCCCTAATCAGCTCTGCCACCGCAGTGATCACAGTTTTCCTGGCGGGAACGTTCGGTAAGCGGGTTTGGAGCCTGCTCACGTTGGTTGTGGTTGCTGCCACCGGTCTCTTCATTGCCTGGAACACATCGTTCAACACACCGCTTCTGAATAACTTCTACGGCGTGAGCATCTACAACGAAACCGGCCGTTGGACCGGTTTTGGTTTTGCCAGTCTCACCATTGCGGGCCTCTTGAGCATGGCGTGGATTTCCGGTGCTTTCTGGCGCTCTAACAGCCTCCAGCGTCAGGCAGCCCGCGAGCGTGACTTCATCACCCGCGTAAACCTGCGCACGTCGCTAGACACCGCCGAATTGAACGAGCGATTCAGCATCGCCCGTGACCTAAACGAGCTGGTAATGCAGCGAATCTCGGCAATGCTCACTATTTCAGATGGCGCACGCTACGCAGCCAAGGTTGACGCGGGTGTTGCGGTTCGCCATTTGGATCGCCTTGCCGAAATAATTCGAGGGGTTCACGAAGAGATGCGTCGACTGTTCGACATGCTAAACATGAGCGTTGCCGTTGCCGTTGCGCCTCCCGGCATCTCGGATATTGACACCCTTGGCGCTCAGTATCGCGAACTTGGTTATCCAACCCGAGTTGCTCACCACGGGCAGCCTTTGGAGCTAATCGCAAGCGCCCAGCTCAATGTCTATCGCATCGTGTTTGACGCGCTCGAAAACGTGCAGCAGCACGCTCCGCTCGGCACAGCCATCGATGTGGACCTTACCTGGTCAAACCAGGGCCTCCAGGTTCTAATAAAAGATAACGGAATCGAAGTTGCCAATAGCGGTGTTGCCGAGCTAACCGGAATTGCTCAGACCTACGACCACGAAGAGGACCTCAAAGCTCTAACTCAGGAAATCACGGGTGCGGGAATCACCGGCATGCTCGAGCGGGCCCAGCTGTTCAAAGGAAACGTTGAAGCCAGGCGTGTTCCAGGTGTGGGTGTGACCGTGAACGCAATCTTCCCTGGAATTGAAAACTTTTTGGCCGAAAAGGATAACTAAGTGGCTGGCACCATTCGTGTTGGCTTGCTTTTTGGCAACAAGCTAATCCGTGACGGCCGCCGCTTGCTCTTGCAAACGCAGCCGGACTTCGACATCGTCTACGAAGAATCCAATGGAATCGCTGCCATCGATGCGCTTTCCGAAATGCTAGTTGACGTTGTTTTAGTGGATAACCGGCTGAGCGGTATCTCCGGCTCCGAGATGATTCAACGTTTCTTCCGCCGCAACTACGCGCCAAACACCAAGTTGCCTGCCTTTGTTCTCACCGGCCCATTTGGCGCTGTTGAGTTATCACTCGAGGCCGTGCGCTGCGGTGCCACGGATCTAGTCACAGAAGAAGACTCGGCCCAGGCAATCATCGATGCCGTGCGGGCCGCAGCCGGAGTTGAGCACCAAATCGACTTTGAGACCATGCGCGTTGCCTTTGAAGCGGCGGGCGTGGAGTCCGGTTCCAATCAGCGTTGGTTGCTCAGGCTTAGCGACCTCGATGCCGATCAGCAAGCTGTTTTTGATGCCATTGTGGCGGGAAACCCCATCGATGACATAAAGGAAGTTACCAACCTTCCAGCTACCAAGGTGCGCTGGGCACTAGATGCCATGCAGCAAAAGTTGGGATTGGTCACGCGTTCACAGTTTGCTCTGGCGTTGCACGAAGCCGGGCTGCTAAAGCCGCGCGCCTAGTGCCTTTTTCTGTTGCCAAGAAGCCAAGCCCTGTAGCTAATCTAGCCCTCGAGTTTGTCCTTGCCCGGTAGCCAGCTAAGCCCGGGCTTTCCCCAGCCGTTCTTCATCACGATCTTCTTTGAGTCCGCTGCGTGCGGCTCCGCAAGCTTGTCAACGTAAAGAATGCCATCGAGGTGGTCAAACTCATGCTGGAAAATGCGTGCCAGCCAGCCAGAAGCCTCAATCTTCACGGGATTCTGTTGGAGGTCAACGCCGGAAACTGTTGCCAAATCGGCACGCTTCAGCGGGAATCGCTCGCCAGGAACGCTTAGGCAACCCTCTTGCTCGGTATCCCAGTCTGCTTCCCCTTCTTCAATCGGGCCAATCTCCAAAACTGGATTGATGATTTCGCCGCGAACAGGTTTTCCCGCCGCGTCTTCGTAGTCGTAAACGAAAACTCGAAGCCCAACGCCCACCTGCGTAGCTGCCAGACCAACTCCCGGAGCTTTGTCCATGGTTAGGTACATGTCGTTCACCAGCTCGGTCAACTCATCGTTGAACTCAACAACTTCTTGGGCTCTAGCGTGGAGGACCGGCTCACCGGTAATGCAGATTCTTCGTACAGGCATTATTCAAATTTACAGCACCGATGAGAGCGCCTATCGCCTATCGGGGTAGGCTAGAGAAGTACCTTTTCATGGGATAAAAAATGCACATTTACACTGGATTCGATTCGCGGGGGCTGGCAATTTGCCTCGCGCTAATCGGTGCAGTTGCGCTTGCTTTCGGTGCTCAGTTTCAAAACGATGCAGTGGGCGAGCAGCAGGGTAAGTCCAGCAAACTTTCTGGCTCCCTCAACATCAAGCAGCTCCTCAACCTGATTCGCCGCCCGCGTTGGTTGGCGGGCACGGGCATGATTGGTATCGCGCTGGTGTTCCAGATCGCCGCACTTTCCATGGCACCGCTAATTGTGGTTCAGCCACTCGGCGCCATCGCTTTGGTAATAACGTCGCTGCTCAACGCAAGGATCAGCAAAACCAAGCTGAACAAGATAACTTGGGTTGCTATTTCGCTCTGTGTGGGAGGTGTTGGTGGTTTCGTGACCACTGCGTCAACCATCGCGCATGAGGAAGTTCTCACCGATGGTTTGCTCTGGCAGGTCATTATCCTCTTGGCCGTTATCCTGACCGTGCTCATCACCCTGATGGTTCGACGCGGCAAGACCGCGAAGGCACTGCATTTCGTAATCGGTGCTGGAATCCTGTATGGCTTTGTTGCCACGCTAACCAAGGTGGTGATTCAGCGCATTTACCAAGGGCAATTTGAGTGGCTTACCCTGCTCTGCTTGGCGCTGCTGGGCGTTGCAGTGGCTCTTGGTGGTTGGTTTGTGCAGAACGCCTATTCGTCTGGTCCGCCAGATCTGGTCATTGCGGGGTTGACCGTGATAGATCCAATGATTGCAGTTCTGATTGCCGCAATCGTTCTTGGTGAGGCCAAGACTGCCAACGTACTCACGGTGATCATATTCCTGGTGTGTGCCATCGCTGCAATTTTGGGTGTTCTCTTGCTTTCACAGTTCCACCCGCAGGTCCTGCTCGCAAAGCGTAAAGCGGCGTTGTGGTCCCGCAGAAAGCGCTTCTAAGCGGTAAAATTACCAAGTTCTAAGTTCACTAATAAAGGAACTATTTAGATGGCTTCACAAGGCACAGCGCCTGGCCGCCTCAAGATCGTTATCGGTTGCGACACCTTTCCACCTGACATTAACGGTGCGGCAAGGTTCGCCGAGCGACTCGCGGGTGGCCTAGCTCGTAGGGGACACGACGTTCACATCATCGCTCCCGGCTTCGACAACACTTGGGGTACTTTCACCGAAGAGCACGACGGCGCCAACATGACCGTGCACCGCGTTCGCTCCTACAAGCTTCCACAGCACGAAACTCTTCGATGGGTTTGGCCGTTCACGCTCAAGCACCGCACCGACAAACTTCTCAAAGAGATTCAGCCGGACGTTGTGCACATTCAGAGCCACCTCATCATGGGCCGCTACCTGGTGCGCAGTGCAAAGCAGATGGGCATTCGCCTGATTGCAACCAACCACATCATGCCTGAGAACCTCATCAAGTACTCGGTTATCATTCCTGGGTTCCTCGAGAAGACAGCTATGAAGATGGCCTGGGGTGACTCTGGGCGAGTCCTCCGCAAGGTGGACGCGGTCACCACCCCAACCCGACGAGCCGCAGAGCTGCTGAGCGCAGCAACCGGGATTCAGGGCATTCACGCAATCTCTTGTGGAATCGATGCGTCTAGGTTTGCCAACAGCTCACCAACCAGCAATAAGCAGCCTCGAATCCTGTTCCTTGGTCGCCTCGACTACGAAAAGCACATTCACAACCTGTTGAAGGCAGTGGCAAAGCTCCCTAAAGAGCTCAACACCATCGTTGAGTTGGTCGGAAAGGGTGGCGAGCAAGCCACACTAGAAAAGCTTGCAACTGAGTTGGGAATTCGCGACCAGGTGATCTTCTTTGGTCACATCAGCGAGGAAGAACTTCCGAAGGCCTATGAGCGTTGCACCGTGTTCGCCATGCCGTCTATCGCTGAATTGCAGAGCATTGCAACAATGGAGGCAATGGCAAGTGGTCGCCCGGTAGTTGCCGCAGACGCCATGGCGCTGCCGCACCTAGTTCACGATGGCGACAACGGGTACCTTTTCCCACCTGATGACGTTGATGCGTTTGCCGACCGACTAATGCGAGTACTGACCGCTGACGAAGCCGAGTTGGAGCGACTCTCTGAAAACTCGCTCTACCTGATTCAGGCACATGACATTCAGCGTACCCTCACCATCTTTGAGGACCTGTACCGCGCAGAGAGCGTTGATTCAGAGCACAGCGACTACAACCTTCCTGAGTACAACGAGCCAATCGGGCGACTGAACGAAACCCTGCACGAACAAGTGCAGAACTTCAGGCAGCGTGCGGCACTACTCACCGATCGGGTTGAGGAAGTGCGAGACAGCTTCAAGGACAAGATTGATGAGGCCCGCGACGACGTTCGCGAGAAACTCGACGACGTTCGCGAAGAGGTAAAAAGCCAAGCCAAGCGCGTGAACACGAAGGTTCGCAGCACCGTGCGCAAGGCAAAGAAGCGGATTCAAGGCGACTAGCCTCTGCTGGCTAGTAGTCTTGATACGTTCTGGGGGAGTTAGCTCAGCCGGTTAGAGCAGCGGACTCATAATCCGTCGGTCACGGGTTCAAGTCCCGTACTCCCCACTAATAGAAGCAAGGAACGGGACTTCTCGTTCGCTTGTTCGCGAACTCGCATGCTCCCCACTAATAGAAGCAAGGAACGGGACTTCTCGTTCGCTTGTTCGCGAACTCGCATACTCCCCACTAATAGAAGCAAGGAACGGGACTTCTCGTTCGCTTGGTCGCGAACTCGCATACTCCCCACGAGCGCCGAGTGTGGCAAAGCGTTGACACAGTGCGCGAAGCCACGCCAGTCGCCGAGGACTCGTTCGCTTGGTTACGAATCGGTAACTTTGAACTCCGCAATCGCTTGCAACGAAGCGCTCCGCAAGCCAACGCTTTAGCCTTTGAACAGAAAGATTTTCTGTTCCCGAAAGGCTGCCCCAGGGCCCTAACTATGTTCTTGCCATCCACATTCAAAATCTCACGTATCAAGCGCACGCTTTCGGTTGCGATCATCGCCGCTTTAGCACTCATCGGGGGAGTAGTCTCTGTTTCTCCTGCCGCTGCGGCAATCCCTGACACGGTAAATGTGACAGTTCACTACAACCGAATCAACGGTGACTACGCGGGTTGGAACGTGTTTACTTGGAAGAACATGAACAGCGGCACCGATGGGGCCAGTTCATCTGCCAAGTTTGACCAGCCGGACGACGCATACGGCAAGGTGGCCAAGTTCTCGGTTACCGGCATGACTGGCTACGACAGCCTAGGAATCATCATCAGATTGAGCTCCTCCAGCAACGACTGGGTAAAAAAAGACACAGGCAATGGTTGGGCTAACAACGGCGACCGCTTTATAACCAATTTTGATGCCAAGGGAAATGCAGAGATTTGGCTGAAGGAAGGCGACGAAACCATTTACCAGAAGGCTCCGGTGGTTGCGCCAGCAACTCCAAAAATCCTTAGCGCGGCAGTTACTTCCATCAACACGCTGTCTGTGTCGCTCAACACAAACTTCACGCTGTCGGCCACCCCTGGCGAAGGCTTTACGGTGACTGGTTCTAAGGGAGTTGCTGCAATCGCGGATGTCACGCTCCCGGCAGGAAAAACAGAGTCTTCAACCGTGTTCATCAAACTAGCCGCCGATCTTGATGTGGCTCAGTCCTACACCGTGTCGCACACCACCTTGGGCAGCGCATCTGTGAACGCTACCAGCCTCTTTGACACTGCCTGGTTTGCAGATAAGTACACCTACACAGGTACTGACTTGGGTGCCAACTACACCAAGGCCAAGACGGTTTTCAAGGTTTGGGCCCCAACCGCTCAGGCCGTGAACTTGGTCAACTATGGCAAGTACGTAAACAACGACACCAAGTTTGTTGCCACCGAAGTTCCGATGACCTTGGATAAGCAGGGCGTTTGGGTACTAACCATCGATGGCGACCAAAACCTGCTTGCCTATACCTATAAGGCCAAGTTTGGCACCAAGTGGAATGAAGCCGTTGACCCTTACGCGCGCGCAGCTACTATCAACGGTGCTCTAGGAGTTGTGGTTGACCTTTCCACCACAAACCCATCCGATTGGGCGACCACAGCAAAGCCAGCATTCAGCGGTAAGCCGACCGATGCCGTGTTCTACGAGGCAAACGTTCGCGACTTCAGCATCGATGCATCCAGCGGAATCGATACCGCATACCGCGGCAAGTACCTGGGCCTCACACAGCACGGCACGAAGGCAAGCAACGGCAAAGCAACTTCCGGAATCGACGCCATAAAGGCTCTTGGCGTCACACACGTGCAACTGCTTCCAGTATTCGACTTCGCGTCGGTAGACGAATCCAGTTCGGACCAACAGAACTGGGGTTACGACCCACTCAACTACAACGTGCCTGAGGGTTCGTATGCTACTAATCCAGCAAACCCAACCAACCGAATCCTCGAGCTGAAGACTGCCATTCAGTCAATGCACAAAGACGGACTTCGCACGGTAATGGATGTGGTTTACAACCACGTTTCATCGGCCAGCCAGTTCAGCTTTGAGCAGTTGGTTCCTGGTTACTTCTTCAGAACCGACCCTGCCACGGGTGATCTCGCCAACGGCACCGGTTGCGGCAATGAGGTGGCGTCCGAGCGACCAATGGTGCGCAAGTTCATCGTTGAATCTGTGAAGTACTGGGCAACCGAATACGGCTTCGATGGCTTCCGTTTCGACCTCATGGGCATCCTGGACGTAACCACCATGAACCAAATTCGTGCGGCGCTAAACGAAGTTGACCCCTCTATCCTCATCATCGGTGAGGGTTGGAACATGGGTAGCGTACTAAGCGAAGCTCAGAAGGCAGACCAGCCAAACCTTCCACAGATGCCTGGAATCAGCGCATTCAACGACGGAATCCGCGATGGCGTAAAGGGTTCAGTGTTTGATGCACTTGACAAGGGCTACGCGCAAGGCAAGTTGTCGAAGATTGACGACGTGAAGGCTGGCATCGTTGGCAACATTGCATACGGTTCGGGTATCGGCGCAACCTGGGGCATCACAGAACCAGGTCAGTCGGTGAACTACGTTGAGGCTCACGACAATCTCACATTGTTCGACAAGCTAAAGGCAAGTATGCCGGGCGCATCTGCTGCTAAACGCAAGAGCGTGTTCATGTTGGCTTCGTCTATTGCCATCCTGGCTCAGGGATTGCCATTCATTCATTCTGGTCAGGAGTTCATGCGCACCAAGGGTGGCAACGACAACAGTTACCAAGCCGGAGACGCCGTGAACTCGCTCAAGTGGAACTCAAGAACCACCAACGCCGACGTTGTGAACTACTTCACCGGAATCATCGCCCTTCGGCAGGCACACCCTGCCTTCCGGATGGAAAATGCGGGCCAGATCCGCTCCAACCTTAGGTTCTTGAGCGCAAAGAAGAGCGTACTGGCGTACTGGTTGAACGGCGCAGCCGTTGGAGACGAGTGGGCAAGCATCGTTGTGGCTCACAACCCGAACTCCAAAAGCGTGATGGCCAAGCTACCTAGCAAGGGAAACTGGCAGGTTGTGGTTATGGGTTCAAAGGCTGGTGTAAATACCATCAAGGTTCTAAAGAACGCAACATCGGTTTCCGTTCCTGCTCAATCAACTATCGTTTTGCACAAGTAGAGAGTTCGCAATTCTGTAAACTTTCCAGAAGTAGTTCGAGGTTGAAAGACGGGTTCAGATGCAACAGAGCCATCAGGCAGGACAACATGACATTGTTGCCAAACCCCTGAAGCACCCAGGTAGGCTGATTGCCGCTGTTTTGCTCACTGTAGTTTTGGCAGCGGTTGTGTGGTCATTGGTTACCAACAAAAACGTTAACCACGAGATTATTGCCAAGTACCTGTTTGACCCAATGATCCTTCAGGGTGCGCTGCTTACTGTTTGGCTCACCGCGCTTTCAATGACTATCGCAACCGTTTTGGCTACCACGCTTGCGGTGATGAAGCTTTCGGAAAACCGACTACTACGAATCATCGCAACCGGCTACATCGAATTCTTTCGTGGCACTCCGCTGATTCTGCAGATTGTGTTTTGGGGATACTTGGGCATCATCTACCCAAACATCACCGCGGGTATTCCTTTCACCAACATCGTCTTGTTTGACCAGCCAACCAGCGTGGTCATAAGTTCGTTCACAGCAGGTTTGATTGCTCTTTCGCTAAACGAGGCAGCATATGCGGCCGAAATCGTTCGCGCAGGAATCATGTCTGTCGATCCTGGTCAGGGGGAGGCCGCAAAGTCACTGGGCATGAGCAGTTGGTACACGATGCGCAGAATCGTGCTGCCGCAGGCTATGCGCGTGATTCTTCCACCAATGGGCAACGAGACGATTTCCATGCTCAAGAGCACATCCCTGCTTTACGCAATCGCTGTTACTGAGCTTTACACAACCGCTTCGCAGATTTCGTCTCAGAACCTTGCCCAGATCGAGCTACTCGTGGTGGCAGCCTTCTGGTACTTGGTGATGAACACCATTCTTGGTTTCCCACAGCGCTACCTTGAAAAGCGATTCGGTCGCGGTTTCTCTCCAAGAAGCAGTGCTCTAGTAAGAACCGGTAAGAACAAGTCAGCAAAGCCAGGTGCAGAAAATGGCAACTAATTCGCTTCCAATGGTTCGAGCCCTTGCTGTTCGCAAGAGCTATGGTTCCAACCAGGTATTAAAGTCAATCTCCCTTGAGGTTGCACAGGGTGAGGTTCTCTGCCTACTTGGGCCTTCTGGTTCGGGAAAGTCTACTTTCCTTCGTTGCATCAATCACCTAGAAAGCATCGATGGCGGACGCATTTACGTTGGTGAAGAACTTATGGGTTACCGTCAGGCGGGTGACACGCTCTACGAGTTGCACCCTAAGGACATCGCAAAGCAGCGCCAGAGCATTGGCATGGTGTTCCAGCGCTTCAATCTTTTCCCGCACCTAACCGCACTTGAAAACGTCATTGAGGCTCCGGTTGGTGTTGCTGGTGTATCAAAGGCGGATGCCGTTTCCAAGGCGCAGGCTTTACTTGCCAAGGTTGGGCTTCAGGACAAAGCTGATCATTATCCGAGTCAGCTTTCCGGTGGCCAGCAGCAGCGCGTTGCAATTGCTCGTGCACTCGCCATGGAGCCAAAGCTGATGCTCTTTGATGAGCCGACTTCCGCTCTAGACCCTGAACTCGTGGGTGATGTGCTTGATGTGATGCGAGACCTGGCTAAGTCGGGTATGACCATGATCGTGGTTACTCATGAAATTGGTTTTGCGCGAGAGGTTGCAGACACCGTTGTGTTCATGGACCAGGGAGTTGTTGTTGAGTCTGGCAATCCAAAGCAGGTGCTAGATAATCCACAGGAAGCTCGCACCAAAGCCTTCCTGCGCAGTGTTCTCTAGAATCCTCTTCTGAGACCGCTTAGTTTGTAAAGATTTCGTTACGCATGCGGTTTCGAGCTAGAAAATCTTTCGACTTCTAATAGCCTTGGGATTGTCCCCAAACTTTAGGAGTGTTTTCTTTGAAGAAGATTCTTGGAATTACAAGCGTGCTGGCTATCTCCGCCGCACTTTTCGCAGGCTGTGCAACCGCTAGCCCTGCACCAACCAACTCGGCTGATTCCGCAAACGTAGACGCAGCGGCAGCAAAGTTGCTACCTGCCAAGTACAAGACCGCAGGAATCAACGTTGCATCCGACATCCCTTACGCCCCAATGGAGATGTTTGATGCCAAGAACAACCCAATCGGCTTTGACGTTGACCTTGCTAACGCCATCGGTGCCAAGTTGGGTGTGAAGATCCTGTTCCAGAAGCAGGCTTTTGACACAATCATTCCTTCCCTTCAGGCCGGAAAGCACGACATCGCCATGAGCTCACTCAGCGATACCCTGGACCGCCAGAAGGTTCTTGACTTCGTTGATTACTTCAACGGTGGCGCAAGCATCTTGGTAAGCAAGGGCAACCCTAACGGCATCAAGGCGATTGGTGACCTTTGCGGTAAGCCAGTTGCAGCTGAAGCCGCCACTTGGGAAGTTGACCTGCTAAAGAGCACCAGCGATGACTGCATCAAGGCTGGCAAGCAGGCAGTTCAGACCATGGCTCTGCCAGGCGACACCGACGCTCAGAACGCAGTTCGTTCGGGTAAGGCAGTTGCTTACCTTGCAGACTCACAGCTAGCTGCTTACACCGTAAAAATTGCTGGCGACGGCAAGTACTTCGACCTAGTGATTGACCCAGCTAACCCATTCGGTTACGAAAGTGGTCTAATCGGCGTTGGTGTACTAAAGGCAAACACTGGCCTGACCAAGGCTATCCAGGCTGCAGTTCAGTCACTAATGGAGGACGGCACCTACGATGCACTTCTCAAGAAGTGGAACCTTGAGTCTTTCAAGGTTGACTCGGCAAGCCTGAACGGCACCAAGTAGTCGCGTTGCTCTGAAAAGAAAACACCGATGGTGGGGAGGGAAACCTCCCCACTTTCGTTTAACTTGTGAAGTCAACCACTTTTCCGGCCACGCAAACGCGCAAGACTGCTGCCTCAAGCAATTCGGCGGGGGAGCAGGCTGCTAGGTCGGTGTCCAGTTCTACCCAATCCTCGTGTAGCAGCGTTTCCTGGCCCATTTGGAATGCGGACGCAACCGAATAGGCGTAGAGCGCCTGTTTGCGGCTAACAGCCTCCGTGAGCGATAGCGAACCTTGGAGTTCTGGAGCCGTTCGAGTCTCGGCCGAGTAAATGCCTGGCAGCGGATTCGGGTTTGAAACCGGCCAATCGGAACCAAAACTCACCGTGATGCCAGCGCCTAGGAGAGTGGCAATCGGATATAACTTAGCCGCACGTTCCTGGCCCAAAACAGTCGCGGTTTCCTCATAAGAGTCATCAGGTCGAGCCCAAACTGGCTGGTGGCATACCACTACACCAAGGTTCCGCAATTTGAGCAAGTCGCTCTCCGATACCAACTCAGCATGGGCAATAACCGGCCTTCTATCCACAAAACCGTTATGGTCATCCACGTGGCGAACCGCGGCTAAGGCAGTGCTAACTGCCTCATCGCCAATGGCATGAAAGTGCAACTGGAAACCCGCCGAATCTGCAGCCAAAGCAAACTCCAGCAGTTCTTCTAGTTGCCAAATTGCGGTGCCGTGGTTGGTGCAGTCTCCGCTTGCGTAAGGCGCTTTGAGTAATGCCGTTTCAGACCCAAACACTCCATCGATGAAAAGTTTCACGGTGTTGCAGGTGAGCAGTGGTGAATTGGCCGTTCGCACGGCACTTCTGGTGGCCTTGGCAAACTCTAGGTCTGTGCGCCAGCTTTGAGGAGCGATTCGGGGTGCGAGATTGACTCTTATGATGAGTTCGTTGCGCTCCACGGCCGCCAAATAGACTTCGGGCATGCCTGGATCTATCCAGGCCTCCTGAACTGCAACCACGCCATTGGAAAGAAGTAGGTTTTGAGCGCGGTGAAGGGCTACCAAGTCTTCTTCGATGCTGGGTTTGGGCTGGTGCGCGTAAACGAGGTTCATTGCGTCCCACTCGTGAATCATGCCGGTTGGCTTGCCGGTTTCATCCACTTCGATGTGGGCGTTTGGCACAACTGGAGCCATGCGTTCCAACCCTGCCACTCGAAGTGCAGCCGAGTTCACCCAGATGGCGTGATGATCGCTAGCGTGCACAACCAATGGCACAGTCTGGGAAACCGTGTCTAGAACGGCGGCGTTAAGTTGGCCACTAGGGGAGAGGCTGCGGTCAACGGAGCCTGCGTCTACCCACGCGGCATCTGGATTGATGGCTAAATAGCCACTGAGCGCCTCCAGCACGGCTTCAATGGTCTCGCAAGCGTCCAGGTTAGGTCCAGCAGACTCGCGGGCCGCAAACAGCGGATGGCAGTGGCCGTCTCTGAACCCCGAAAATCGGTAAACCATGGGTTAGTTTTTGTGACTGTCGCGTTCGTTGAAATAGCAGTTGGCGCAGAGTGACTCGTAGGTGACTTCAAAACCGTCTAGGGCAACCTGGTTACCCACAAAAATGAACTCTCCATTGGCCTTTCGCGCGTTAAACATGGCCTTGCGGCCACAGCGGCAAATGGTCTTGAGCTCTTCCAAACTGTGTGCTACCTCAAGCAGGCGAATGGATCCAGGAAAACCCACTGTCATGAAGTCGGTCCTAATGCCAAAGGCCAACACGGGCACGTTGTCTAGCACTGCGATCTCAAGTGCCTGGTCTACCTGATCTCGCGATAGGAACTGCGCTTCATCCAAAAGTAAACAGGCAACGTCTTCACCCGAGCGTGACTTCAACTCGGCACGCGCCATGTTGAAGGTGTCGCGTAGGTTTTCATCCGACTCAACAGCAAAATCCACTTCGCGCGCCACACCCAAGCGGCTAACAATAGTGTTTCCGCCCTTGGCATCGATGGCCGGCTTGGCAATCAGCACCGATTGGCCGCGCTCTTCATAGTTGTGGGCGGCCTGCAATAGCGTGGTGCTCTTACCGCTGTTCATGGCACCGTAACGAAAGTAAAGTTTGCTCACGCATCAATGCTATTGCCCACAAAGATTGCCCATTGACAGCGACAAAACCCTCAACTTACCATTTAGGTAAAGCTCAGTAGTTTCCAGGTCGTAGGGGAAGACGTACCTTCAAACTAGGAGTTATCTTGACATACGCCGCAACCGGATTAGTCGTGGTTCACGCCGTTCAGCCTGCCCTGACTAGGCAACTGGAGTGGACCGTATCTCGTGTACTTGACACAGAAATCTTTTTGGACTGGACCAATCAGCCAGGCATCGATGGTTCAATGCGCGCCGAGTTCATTTGGCAGGGCATGGAGTTCCATGGTGCTCACCTGGCCAGCGCTTTGGCCGGCTGGGGCAATGTCTACTTCGAAGTCACCCAGGACCCCAGTGGTGCTCACAGCGGTTCGCGCTGGAGTTATACCCCCGAACTGGGCATCAATCATCGAACCATCGATGAGTTGGGCAACATAGTAATTGGTGAAGACGAGATGCGTGCCGCACTCAATCGTGCCGGAAGTAACATGGGAAAGCTCCAGCTTGAGATGCGAAATTTGCTAGCCGAGCCTTGGGATTCCATTCTGGAACCGCTGCGTCACGCAAACGCGGACGCGCGCGTGGTTTGGCTTCAGCGAGCAATCTAAAAGAAAAACCCGGTCCGCAATCGCGAACCGGGTTTCCTATTTAGGTCTTTAGCTCTGATAGGTGCGGAACACCACAACAGCGTTGTGGCCACCGAAGCCGAACGAGTTGCTAATGGCAACCAGGTTACCCTCAGGAAGCTCACGTGGTGTGCTTGGGACATCCAACGGAATCTCAGGATCCTGGTTTTCTAGGTTCAAGGTTGGCGGAGCAACGCGATTCTTTAGCGCCAAAATGGTGAAGATTGCTTCAACCGCTCCCGCTCCACCAAGAAGGTGACCGGTTGCACCCTTGGTGGCAGAAACCACAACACTGTTCAGGTGGTCACCGAATACCCGCTTCAAAGCGGTGTACTCGGCGATGTCGCCAACTGGGGTACTCGTTGCGTGAGCGTTGATGTGAATCACGTCTTCAAGCTTTGCGCCGGCCTGCTCTAGCGCCTTAACTACTGCACGAGCAGCGCCGCTGCCCTCAGGATCTGGCGCGGTGATGTGATACGCGTCACTGGTAACGGCTCCACCGGCAAGTTCAGCGTAGATTTTAGCGCCGCGCGCAAGTGCGTGCTCTTCGGTCTCAAGAACAATTGCCGCTCCGCCTTCTCCCATGACAAAACCGTCGCGGTTCACGTCGTAAGGTCGCGATGCGGCGGTTGGGTCATCGTTGCGGCGCGAAAGTGCGTGCATCGATGCGAAAGCGGAAATCGGAAGCGGGTGAATGGCCGCTTCGGAACCACCGGCAACCACAACATCGATTTCTCCGCTGCGGAGACGGTCGATGGCATTTGCGATGGCCTCAGTGCTAGAGGCGCAAGCCGATACGGCGGTGCGAACTCCACCGCGAGCAGCGATGTCCATGCCGATTGCCGCGGCCGGGCCGTTTGGCATAAGCATTGGCACTGTCATTGGAAGAACGCGGCGAGGACCCTTTTCTTTGAGGGTGTCAAACGCGTCTAGCAAGGTCCAGACGCCACCGATGCCGGTTGCGAACTCCACCGCAAGGCGCTCTGGAACAACGTCTGGCGTGCCAGCGTCTTTCCATGCCTCACGAGCGGCGATCAACGCAAACTGGCTCGATGGGTCTAGTCGCTTGCACTCCTGAGGGGTGAGGATCTCAGCAGCTTTGACCTTGGCCTGTCCGGCAAAGGTCACGGGAATTTCGTATCTGGCAACCCACTCTTGTTCCAGGGTGGAAATGCCTGACTCACCAGCAAGCAAAGCCTTCCAGGTGGATTCAGCGTCGCCGCCAAGTGGAGTGGTAGCTCCAATGCCGGTGACTACAATTTTGCCAGACACGTTGAATTAGCCCTGAGCCGAAACGATGAAGTTAACAGCGTCACCAACGGTGATTAGGTTCTTAACTTCTTCGTCTGGAATCTTTACGCCGAACTTGTCTTCTGCGTTTACCACGATGGTCATCATGGAGATCGAGTCGATGTCTAGGTCATCGGTGAACGACTTCTCTAGCTGAACCGACTCGGTTGCGATACCGGTCTCGTCGTTTACGATCTCTGCTAGACCAGCAAGTACTTCAGCTTGCGAAAATGCCATGTTGTGTCTCCTTGTTAGTTGTTTTTGAACCGAAAATAAGTTTAGGGCAGGACTACTACTTGAGCACCGAAGGCAAGGCCTGCGCCGAAACCAATTTGTAGTGCCAGGCCGCCGCTCTTCACCTCACCAGACTCAAGTAGTGCGTGCATTGCCAGCGGAATGGAAGCCGCCGATGTGTTACCTGTGTAAACAATGTCACGGGCAACAACCACGTTATCTGGAAGCTTTAGCTGCTTTGCCAATTCATCGATGATCCGGATGTTGGCCTGGTGGGTTACCAGAGCGGTGAGGTCTTCGGCTTTCACGCCTGCAACGTCGAGTGCCTTCTGGGCGACCTTTGCCATTTCCCAAACCGCCCAGCGGAACACGGTCTGCCCCTCCTGCTGCAGGGTTGGCCATTCAACTAGGCCATCGCGGTAGTCAAGTAGCGAACCGGTCATGCTCACTGCGTCCCAGTGCGAACCGTCCGATCCCCAAACGGTAGGGGAGATGCCCGGTGTTTCACTTGGGCCAACAATGGCCGCGCCGGCGCCGTCTCCAAGAAGGAACGAGATGCTGCGGTCGGTTGGGTTGATTAGGTCGCTGAGCTTCTCTGCTCCAACTACCAGAACGTATTTTGCAACACCGGAGCGAACTAGTGCGTCGGCCTGAGCGATGCCGTAGCAGTAACCCGCACATGCTGCCGAAACGTCGTAGGCAGGTGCTGGGTTGGCTCCAACCTTTTCCGCCAAAAGGGTCGCAGCAGAAGGAGTGGCAAATGGGTGGCTGATTGTGCTGAAGATAACAGCGCCAATCTCTTGAGGGTCGATACCGGCCTTCTTGATTGCTTCGGTGCTGGCGGCAACCGCCATGTCCATAAGACTGAGGTCTTTTGATGCGCGTTTGCGGGTGATGATTCCCGTGCGCTGGCGAATCCACTCATCGCTGGAATCAATAGGTCCTGCAACGTCATCGTTGGTAACCACTAGATCGCCACGGGCCGCGCCAAGCGAGTAGATTCGCGAGTACTTCACTACGTCGTACTGCTTGAGAACTGGTTGACTCATTTGCCGTCCTGCTTGTTAGGTGTGAGTGGGAGACGTCTGGATGGTTAATTACTGTGGTTGCCGATTAGGGTCTTGGCCGCGTCCAGCTGGTCTGGGGTTTTGAGAGCCAAGGTTTCGATGCCAGGCATGGAGCGCTTTGCAAGACCCACCAGAGTGCCGGCTGGTGGAACTTCGAGAATGGCGGTAACTCCGGCTTCAACTAACGCGGCCATGCAGAGATCCCAACGAACGGGGGACTTCACCTGAGAAACTAGCGAGGTAACAAAGTCTGCGCCAGATGTAACGAGTACGCCGCCGGCATTGCTCCAAAGTTTTACCTGCGGGTCAAGCTGCTCAACGCCCGCCGCATAGGCTGCAAGAGTGTCTACTGCCGGAGCCATGTAACGAGTGTGGAAAGCGCCAGCAACCTGTAGCGGAATCACTCGAGCGCCAGCTGGGCCTTCGGCTTGAAGGGCAGCGATAGCTTCTGCTGAGCCGGCGGCAACAATCTGGCCACCACCGTTGCAGTTGGCAGGCTCAAGGCCCAACTCGGCCAAACGTGCCTCAACAACCGACTGGTCGCCACCAAGCACGGCAGCCATCGATGTGCTTTCAAGAGCAGCAGCCTTAGCCATTGCCTGACCGCGTTCGTTCACAAACCTGATGCCAGTTTCGGGAGTAAAGACTCCGGCGGCAACCGCGGCGGTGATTTCGCCAACGGAGTGACCGGCCACGCCTGCTATTCCGGCTTCCCTTAGCGACTTGCCATCTAGCAAAGACGCAAGCGAGGCAACACCAGAGGCAACGATGAGTGGCTGTGCCACCGCGGTGTCGCGAATGGTGTCGGCATCGCTAGTGGTTCCGTGCGTGAGAAGGTCAACACCGCTGGCAACCTGCATCGCATCGATGGAAGCGCGGAATTCAGGAAGCTCGAGCCAAGGCGCTAGGAAACCCGGAGTCTGAGACCCCTGACCTGGGCAAACAATAACGATCATGTCGATTTCTCCTCTTAAAGCGCTTGCTTCAACCGGTTGTTGAAACCCTAGCTGTCGCCACCGGCATTGCCGCTGGTTCCAGCGTTCACATCGTGCAAGCGGTACTTCTCGATTGCAATCTGTGGAGCGCTAGGGTCGATTTCGCCACGGGCAACCAACTGCTCCAGAACACGAACTGCAATAGAAGGTCCGTCGATCTTGAAGAAACGACGAGCCGCTGCTCGGGTGTCGCTGAATCCAAAGCCGTCTGCGCCAAGAGTTGCATAGTCGGCTGGAACCCAGTTACGAATCTGATCTGGAATGGCGTGCATAAAGTCGCTGACACCAAGAACCGGGCCGTGGTGGCCAGCAAGCTTGCTGGTGACATAGGCGTCGGCAACTGGCTGGTTAGGGAACAAGAACGCTAACTCATCCCGCTTCAAACCATCGCGGCGAAGCTCGGTCCATGAAGTAACTGACCAGATGTCCGCAGAAACACCGAAGTCGTTCTGCAGCAGCTGCTGTGCCTCGTAGGCCCAAGGAACTGCAACACCAGATGCCAAAATCTGTGCCTTCTGGCCAGGGTTCGGGTTGTTGCTGATCTTGTGCATACCGCGAACAATGCCATCGATGTCAACATTCTCAGGCTCAGCCGGCTGCTGGTAAGGCTCGTTGTATACCGTGATGTAGAACACAACGTTTGGATCCGGGTGGGTTCCGCCATACATGCGCTCGATACCGGCGCGAACGATGTGGCCGATCTCGTAGCCGTAGGCAGGGTCAAAGCTGATTACGCCGGTGTTGGTTGCAGCAATCAGTGGCGAGTGGCCATCTGCGTGCTGAAGTCCTTCACCAGTAAGAGTGGTGCGACCAGCGGTAGCACCAATCATGAAGCCGCGTGAAAGCTGGTCGGTAGCCGCCCAGATTGCATCGGCGGTGCGCTGGAATCCGAACATCGAGTAGAACACGTAGAACGGAATCAGCGGCTGTCCGTGAGTTGCGTATGAAGTTGCAACGGCGGTGAAGCCAGCAATGGAACCGGCTTCGTTGATTCCGGTGTGCAGAATCTGACCGGCTGCCGACTCCTTGTAGGAGAGCAGAAGTTCGCGGTCCACCGAGATGTAGTGCTGCCCGTTCGGGTTGTAAATCTTTGCGGTAGGGAAGAAGGCATCCATACCAAAGGTGCGGGCTTCGTCCGGGATGATCGGAACGATGCGCTCACCGGTGCCTGGGGCACGCAGTAGGTCCTTGAGCAGACGCACGAAGGCCATGGTGGTGGCAACTTCCTGGTTGCCCGAACCGGTCTTGCTAACCGCGTAAGCCTTGTCCTCTGGCAGTGCAAAGTCAACGTACTTGCTTCTACGTTCAGGCAGGTAACCGCCTAGTTCGCGGCGACGCTCGTGCATGTACTGAATTTCAGGAGCATCGATTCCAGGGTGGAAGTAAGGAGGCTGGTAGGGATCGGCCTCTAGTGCAGCGTCCGAGATTGGGATGTGAAGTTCGTCGCGGAAACTCTTCAAGTTGTCTAGCGTGAGCTTCTTCATCTGGTGGGTTGCGTTGCGACCCTCAAAGGACTTGCCAAGGGTGTAACCCTTGATGGTCTTGGCCAAGATTACGGTTGGCTGACCCTTGTGCTCCATTGCCGCCTTGTAAGCCGCGTAAATCTTCTTGTAGTCGTGTCCGCCGCGCTTTAGGCCCCAAACCTGGTCATCGGTGAGGTGTTCAACCAACTTCAGGGTACGTGGGTCGCGGCCAAAGAAGTTCTCGCGCACAAACGCGCCGTTTTCGGTCTTATATGTCTGGAAGTCGCCATCCGGAGTCTTGTTCATCAGGTCAACAAGTGCGCCCTCGTGGTCCATGGCAAGTAGTTCATCCCACTCGCGGCCCCAAATCACCTTGATTACGTTCCAACCGGCACCGCGGAAGAAGCTCTCAAGTTCCTGAACGATCTTGCCGTTACCACGAACCGGGCCGTCAAGACGCTGAAGGTTACAGTTCACAACGAAAGTTAGGTTGTCTAGCTTGTCGTTAGCGGCAAGCTGGAGCGCACCGCGGCTCTCCACCTCGTCCATTTCGCCATCGCCAAGGAATGCCCAAACGTGCTGGTCAGCAGAATCCTTCAGGCCACGGCCTGCTAGGTAGCGGTTGGCCTGCGCCTGGTAGATTGCGTTGATCGGTCCGATACCCATGGATACGGTAGGGAACTGCCAGAAATCCGGCATCAAACGTGGGTGTGGGTAAGACGAAAGGCCGCCACCCGCGTGGGATTTTTCCTGACGGAAGCCGTCTAGCTGCTGGGCGCTGAGGCGACCTTCAAGGAATGCACGAGAGTAAGGGCCAGGCGATGCGTGACCCTGAATGAAGATTTGGTCTCCACCGGTTGGGTGGTCCTGTCCGCGGAAGAAGTGGTTGAAACCAACTTCATAGAGCGAAGCCGAGGAGGCAAAGGTGGAGATGTGACCGCCCACGCCAACGCCTGGGCGCTGGGCTCGGTGAACCAACATTGCCGCGTTCCATCGCATCCAGGCGCGGTAGGTGCGCTCAATCTGCTCGTCACCAGGGAACTCAGGCTCGATTTCGGTTGGAATGGTGTTGATGTAGTCCGTAGTGGGAACGATTGGAACGTTCAGCTGAAGTTCGTGCGAACGACGCAAGAGGTTCAGCATGATCTCGCGGGCACGACCTCGGCCGTGAACTCGGGCAACAGCATCCAGGGATTCAAGCCACTCGGCGGTCTCCTGCGGATCTAGATCAGGGTTGTTGACCTCGTAGGCGTCCTTGTTGTTAATTGACACCGATTCCTCATTCCTATTGGTATCCACTGTTTTGAATGGAAGCACAAATGATTGATTGGCTTGGGTAAAAGCCTCCTAGAAGTTTACTTGGGCAAAGGGGAACTTATCGCGTGATTTGCCTGTTTGGCATTGGTGAACAGGGGCCATTTTGGTTTACCCTGCTTTCAAGAGAAAACCCATAAACGAAAGGCTGACATCGATGACCGTATTGATTGGCGACCAGGCACCAAACTTCACTCTTCAGAACCAGAATGGCGAAGACGTGTCGCTGAGCGACTTCCGCGGCAAGAAGCCAGTTGTTTTGGTGTTTTACCCAATGTCTTTTACCGGAATTTGCACCGGAGAACTTTGCGAGCTGCGAGACAACTTTGCGCAGTTTGAGAACCAGAACGTTGAGCTGCTAGCGGTTTCCATCGATTCCAAGTTCGTGCAGAAAAAGTTCGCTGACCAGGAAGGCTACAAGTTCAACGTGTTGGCAGACTTCTGGCCACACGGTGCAGTTGCCAAGGCCTACGGCGTGTTTCTTGAGGAAACCGGTTTTGCTAACCGTGCCACCTTTGTTATCAACACCGATGGAGTGGTTACCGCCAAGTTTGTTACCGCACCTGGTCAAGCCCGCAGTTTGGCGGATTACCAGAAGGCAATTGCGGAACTCGCCTAAAAAACTTGAACTAACTTTGCCCTAAGTTGCAAAACTCATTGCCACTTAGGGTAAAGTTGTCTGAGTTGCCCTCGTGGTAACAGCTTTTAGGGCCTTTAGCTCAGTTGGTAGAGCGCCACGCTTACACCGTGGATGTCATCGGTTCGAGCCCGGTAGGGCCCACAAAAGTAAGAAAAGACAGCCTTCGTGGCTGTCTTTTCGCTTTAACCGAGAGGTCTGCAAATCAGCCTATTCCCCTAGAAAAATCAACCATCCGCTATTATTTGGCTATGGAACAGCCTGCGAATTTTGAGTGGCAAACGCGCGTCTTGAGAGACGACGAACTCACTCAACTACTTTCTTCTAAGTCAGCTTTGGAGTCCATGGAGATCCTCTCCAAGCAGGTTGAGTTACGCCAACGTGAGCACCTAATCTCAAATCAGCAGCCAACCCCGCAGGTTGTATCTGCACCCCCAGTTACTGCACATGACGTAAGTCCCGCATTTGATCCAATACTTTCCGAGTCGTCTAGCGCCATTCCAGTAGTTGAGGTTGAGGCTCCAGTTTCGTCTGCTCCATTTTCTGCCGCGCCAGCTTCAATAGCTGTTCCAGCTCCAGCGTCGACTGACGACATCGCAGCGAACCTAAACGCACTCTTTGCGGGCTCCGCTGCGCCTGCCACGATAACGCCTAGCGAACCGGCAAGCGGACTGGTGAATAACCTTGCCGAAGCGACTGAGACGGAATTGATTCAGGCAGAAGCGCCAACTCCCGCGCACCCATTCCAAGCCGTGCAGCACCCGTTTCAGCCAGCACAGCCGGCAGTTCAGCCAGTTGTGCCATCCCGCGATGACTTTGAGGAGGCGATCGCGGTAGAGGCACCGCCAACCGGTTCGGTACCGCTTGGAACCATCGATGCCGGAACTGAGCCAGACGTAATCTCGCCGTTCGAGGCATTGGCACCAGAAGTTGCGGACCTGCCTTCGGTAGAAGAAGCAGTTACCGAGTTTGAGGAGACCCACCAGGAGGAAGCATTGCCTGGTTTGGTAGACGAAATCATCAAGTCGGTTGGTGGCGTAGATGATGAAGAGTTGCCAGTTTTTCAGGTATCGGCCGCTGCAACGCAGGCTGAGCCCGGTCAGCCAATGGTTTACGCCGATGCAACTCCAAGCGGTTCCAAGACCAGCAACGCCAGAAGCCTCTTGGCAACCTGGAATGGAACTGGAGCTTTGCTGTTGATGGCTTCATTTGGTTACGTTTCCGCATTGGGTCATTCCAGCTTGGCCTCGCTGCTAGCTGGTTCCTTTGTTGCCATGGCTCTAACCGGTTTTGGATTCGCCGCGGCGGCACTAGCTGCAAGGCGTGGTCATCAGCCCCAGACGGTTTTGTCTCGGGCAGCTTTCGGAGTAAACGGTGCGATCATCCCGCTGGTTCCTGTTCTGGTTGCTCGTTTGGCTGGAACCGCTGTTTTGGCATTGTTCGCCGTTGCCGGCCTCAACTGGTTCTTTGTTGGAGTGCCAGCCAGCGTGAGCGTTCCGGTTGGCGCACAGGGCATGCAAGTTGGCACTGGATACCTAGTCGCCGTTGGCGTATTGGTTTTGGGATGGCTAGCCACGCTATTAGGCAAAAAGACAACGGCGTGGATTTTGCGCATTCTGGCAATCGTGATGGTTGCCGGATCGGTAGCTTTCACCGCTTTTGCATACGTTCAGCACCCTGGTGCATTCGTCATCGATGGAAACATTGACTTTGCCAGTGCACTTGGTACTGCCAGCCTGATTACGGCAATGGTTGGAATGCTCTGGGGCACAAGCGCATCCGACGAAAACCCAGACCTACAGAGCACCACGATGGTGCCTAAATTGTTGGCTGCTGGCCTACTCAACTTCACTGTGCTCGGTTCGCTAGCTGCGGTTGCAGGTTACTCGTTCTACCAGTTGAAAACCGACAGCATCACCTCACTGCCAATGGGCATCGCCTTCGGTGTGATTGTGATTTTTGCTTTTGCAAACCTGATTCGTCGCAATGGAGATTCACTTGCCGGGCTCGGTGTTGCCAAGACCGGTCTCGGGTGGCGCGCCCTCGCACTGATTGTTGTTGCAGCACTATCTCTGTTCTTTGTTTGGAAGCTAAGCGGTGACGTTGCCTGGAGCATGTTCACCGGTTACCTAACTTTCGTGGGCGTTCCGGTTCTTTCGTGGTTGACCATGTTCGGCGTGGACAGTGTGCTTCGAACAACTCAGTACCACGAGGTTTCCCTTGTACGCAGCTACGGATTCTACGGTCGCTTCAACCTGGCCAATCTAATTGGTTGGGGAGTTGCCACGGGTATCGGTTGGGGATTTGTGACCATCGATTTGCCAGAGTTCGCTTGGTCTGGTTACCTAGCCAAACTTGTTGGAATTGCGCCTCTGGCTATGTCCGCCAACCTTGGCGTGTGGATTGCGATGGGCATTAGCGTGCTGGTACCAATCGCTTTCACCATTCCAAGAATTCGTAACCAGGAAGCTGAAGTTCTGGCACTAGAGGCGCGCAGAACCGAACTTCTTGACGTACTCGGAATCTCCGAATAATGGCTTCTTCCTTGCCGTTAGCAGAGTTGGTTGCCAGCTTTGAGCAGCGCTGGCCCCTGAGCCACGCCGAAGAATGGGATGCACCGGGACTGATCACTGGAAACGGGTCACAGCGCGTGAGCAAGGTTTTGCTATCCGTAGACGTCACTGCCGAAACCGTAAAAGCTGCCATCGATGGTGGTTTCAATCTGCTGCTGGCACATCACCCTTACATCATGCGTGGCGTGAAGGCATTAGCCGAAGATACCGTGAAGGGTGCTGTTTTGGCCCGGGCGATTCGAGCCGGGCTTGCGATTTACGCAGCTCATACCAACGCAGACGTGGTTGAAAACGGGGTTTCTCACGTGTTGGCAACCAGGCTGGGCATTCAGGACTCTACCGCTCTTGTGCCTCTAGGTTTGGCGGTCGGCTCCGGTCGTATCGGCACGCTACCTGACACGATTACCCTTGGCGAATTCGCTCTAGCCGTGGCTCGCGCTTTGCCGGCAACCGCCACAGGTGTTCGCGTGAGCGGGGACTATGACCAACCAGTCAACCGTGTTGCTGTCTGTGGCGGCGCCGGTGATTCGTTCATTGGAAGCGTGGCTGCCGCGGGGGCCGACGTTTACGTTACTGCAGACCTTCGCCACCACGTGGTGCAGGACGTGCGGGAACAGGCGGGACTCAATGGCGGTGCGCCTGCAATCATCGATGTGTCTCACTGGGCAAGTGAATGGCTCTGGTTGGAGCAGGCGGCGGCTGAGTTGCGTAATATTCACACTGGAGTCGAGTTTGAGGTTTGTGACCTGAGAACCGATCCGTGGGACTTTGTAATAACCCAATAGATACTTTTCAAACTAAAAAAGCGAGACACCTTGAAGGTAAGCCAAAACCAGCTGCAAGACCTGCTGGAACTAACCACCGTTGACCAGTTGCTAGCGCGTTCGCGCAGGCAGATTGAGGACCTCAAGGTTTCACCAGAGCTGGACGCGCTTGGCGTTGCGTTGCGCAGCGCCTCGGTTGCCTACCTTGATGCAAATGGTCAGGTAGAGGCATTTGAAGCCGACCTCAAGCGCGTTGAAGCCGATTTGGCGGTTGTTGAGCAACGCATCAAGAAAGACAACCAAAGTCTCAATAACACGTCGTCTGCCAAGGATGCCCAGGGGATTCAATCTGAGCTACAGACCCTCGCAAAGCGTAAAAGCGACCTAGAAGATGCCAGCCTGGCGCTCATGGAACAAATCGCGGGTGTTCAGAGTGACGTTGCTCTGAAGCTTGAGGCAAAGGCCGCGGTAGAGATTCAAATCAAGGCCAAACAGGCTGAAATTCAGGCTGAGATTTTGAAGTTGGCAAGCGGTATCGAACTCAGTTCGGCGGACCGCAAGCAACTGGCAGAGCGCGTGCCTCACGAGTTGATGGAGATTTATTCTGCTAAAGCAAAGCGTGGTGTGCCGGTTGGGCGCCTACTAAACCGTGAGTGCGGTGCCTGTCACATGAACATCACCGCAAGCGCGTTGCAGGAAGTTGTAAACGCTCCTGCTGACCAGTTGGTGCTTTGCCCTGACTGCTCCGCCATTTTGGTTCGCTAGTGACCCGTCAGTTCCTCATCGAGGCCGATGGTGGCTCTAGGGGCAACCCGGGTGAGTCAGGTTCGGGAGCAATCGTTGTAGATCGGGCAACGGGTGAACTTTTGGTTGAGATATCCGAGTTCATCGGTGTGGCAACCAACAACGTTGCTGAGTATCGGGCCTTGCTTGCCGGCGTAACCGCGGCACTCGAGCTGGACCCTCACGCCGACATCGAAGTCCGAATGGACTCAAAACTGGTGATAGAGCAAATGTCTGGTGGCTGGAAAATCAAGCACCCAGACATGCAAGCTCTCGCAATCAAGGTTCATCAGATTTTGGCCGGCCGACCTGTGCGCTGGACTTGGATTCCACGCGAGCAAAACGGTCGAGCAGACGCTTTGGCCAACAAGGCAATGGATCAGCGTTCCAGTCAAAGGCTATTGGCCGCCGAGGCAAATCAGGACAAGCAAGTTCTGCCAGTTGCTTCCACGGTTGAGTTCAATTCCGAACTTCCAAGCTCGGTACGAGCGCCAGGAGGCGTGACAAAGCCGCTTACCACTGTGATTTTGGTTCGCCACGGTCGCACCGCACTAACCGAAAGCAAGCGAATTTCGGGCTCCGGTGGCGCGGATCCAGCGTTGTCTGCAGCGGGTCGGCAAGATGCCGCTCGTGTTGCCGCAGAGCTTTCCAAAGTGGGTAACTCCGGTCCTTGGGCGCACCTGCCACCCATTTCGGCAGTAGTAAGTTCGCCAATGGCTCGCACTTTTGAAACCGCTCAGACAATCGCAGCAGACTTAGGTTTGACCCCGAGCAAACTTGATGATCTTCGGGAGATCCACTTTGGAACCTGGGATGGACTCACCAACGATGAGGCACGTGCAGCCGACCCAGAGTTATTCGAAAGCTGGCGTGGTTCCTGGCAGGTTTCGCCGCCGGGTGGAGAGTCTCTCGAGAAGTTTGACAATCGAATCAGGTCGGCAAGAAACCAGGTCCTTGAGGCCAATGCTGGAAAAACCATCGTTGTGGTTGCCCACGTAATGCCAATTCGTGGCTTCCTGAGGCAGGCGTTCGACGCGGACATCGCTGCCTATTGGCGTCCGCAGGTTTCCCCTTGTTCAATCACCGTGCTAAGGCTCTGGGGTGGCGAGGCTGCTGAGGTTTTGGCAGTCAACGCAACCCACCATTTGGCCTAATCAAGTAACCTTGTAGATTGACTGGGTCAACCAGGCGATCGCGGTGGCTTAGGCCAACGAGGAACGTCCGGGCTCCAAAGAGCAAGGTGGTGGGTAACACCCACTCGAGGCAACTCGCAAGACAGTGCAACAGAAAGCAGACCGCCGCGCAAGCGGTAAGGGTGAAACGGTGGTGTAAGAGACCACCAGCAACGCGGGTGACCGTGTTGGCTATGTAAACCTCGCCTGGAGCAAGACCAGATAGTGAGTTATCGTGCGGCTCGTACGGCTCACGGGTAGGTTGCTTGAAGCCAGTGGTAACGCTGGCTCTAGATAGATGATCGTCCTAGACAGAACCCGGCGTATCGGTTGGCCCAGTCACCTAAAACTCTTCTTCGTCTAAGAGACGATGACCACAAAATTATTGTTATCGGATGGCTTTTTTGCCGGTTCGTTTGAAGACTTATCCGCTGCGATCCAAGCCGCACCCAGAATACCCGCGTTATTGCGCTTTAATGCAGGAATGATTTCCGCACGCAGCTTGAGCTTTGGCAGGAACTGGTCGTGGTGCTTGCTAACCCCTCCACCAACGATGAACAAGTCAGGGCTGAAAAGCGCTTCTAACTTGCCGTAGTACTTCTGCAAGCGCTCGGCCCACGAATCCCAACTGAGGTCTTCGCGTTCTTTGGCTGCGTAGCTCGCCTTAGTCTCGTAGTCCACACCTTCAATCTCAAGGTGACCGAGTTCGGCGTTTGGCACTAACTTTCCATCGATGAAAATGGCTGTTCCAATTCCTGTGCCAAGAGTAGTCATCATGACCAATCCCTTGCGTTTCTTGGCCGCGCCAAACTTTACCTCTGCGAGTCCGGCCGCATCTGCATCGTTCAAAATGTGCACGTGGCGGCCGAGCGACTGGGAGAATAGTTCCGCGGCGTTTAGGCCAATCCACTCGGTAGACACATTGGCGGCAGACATTGTGGTTCCGTGCTGAACCACTGCTGGGAAACAAATGCCGACTGGAGTATTTGAGTTTGCGCCATCCAGCGCCGCGATTAATTCGCCAACAACTCGTGCGATGTCGTCTGGGCGCCCGCCGGCTGGGGTTTCGAATCGCACGCGGTCGCCAACCAGTACGCCCTTCTTGGTGTTTACCAAAGCGCCCTTGATGCCAGTTCCACCAATATCTATGCCAATCGCCTTGCGTGCCATGGTGATTATCCTGTTCTCTTGCCTTGGGTTTCTGAATCTTTGTGTTGAGGATGGAGCTATGGAAGGGTCAAAATTTCTGCACCGGTTTCGGTGACAACCAGGGTGTGTTCAAACTGTGCGGTTATGCTTTTGTCTTTGGTAGTCACGGTCCAGCCGTCTTTCCATATTTCCCACTGGTGTGTTCCCAGGGTAAGCATTGGCTCAATGGTGAAAACCATGCCAACCTCCATCACGTTTGAGTACTGCGGTGCGGAGTCGTAGTGGGGGATGATCAGGCCTGAGTGGAACGATTCACCAATTCCGTGGCCGGTAAAGTCGCGCACCACTCCATAGCCGAATCTGGCTGCATAAGCTTGGATGGCCCGGCCGATCACGTTAACCTCACGTCCGGGGGCCACCACGGCGATTCCGCGCTCGAGTGCGATCCTGGTGCGGTCCACCAGGTCACGCACCTCTGGCTTCACCTCTCCAACCAAAAAAGTTACGTTCGAGTCTCCGTGGTAGCCATCCTTGAAAGCCGTGATGTCAATATTTATGATGTCGCCATCTTGCAACACAGTGTTGTCAGGAATGCCGTGGCAGATTACTTCATTCACCGATGAGCACAGCGACTTTGGGTAACCGCGATACCCCAGGGTTGAAGGGTACGCGCCTTGACTAACGATGAACTCGTGTCCGATTCTGTCGAGTTCATCGGTGGTAATGCCCGGACGCACGTGCGATCCAACTAGCTGAATGGCTTGTGCGGCAATTTTTCCTGCCGCGCGAATCTTTTCGATTTGCTCGGGAGTCTGGATGTAGCTGCCCGTGTACTTTTGGGGTGAGGTTTTACCTACGTATTCCGGTCGTGGAATGGACTTCGGAACAGCCAAAGTGCCAGAGATTTGACCCGCGGTCAGGAATCCAGTTTTTGGGTCTCGTGGCATGGGTTTAGTCTAAAGCGTATGAAGCGTAATCAAGGCCCGGCAGGCGGAGTTGAACCGCCACTTGACGGCTATTGGTTTAACACCAAGACGCTCAAGGTGGAAAAAGGATTGCTCACTGCGGCACCATTCAGAATTGGACCGTTTGCAACCCAACAAGAGGCGTCAAATGCTCTCGCAATTATTAGCGCCAGAGCCAAAGCCTGGCAATCGGATGACGAGGCCAACCGCTAGTAGTTTGCTGAACTAGCAGTTAACCACTCGCTAGTCGAACTCGTTCTCTTTTGTTGGAAATGCGCCGGACTCAACTTCTGCCTTGTAGGTTCCTGCCGCACTCAAAAGCGTGTCTCGCAACTGCGCATACCTCTTTACAAACTTTCGTGGCTTGTGGCCAGTGAGTCCCGCAAAGTCGGTCCAAACCAAAATCTGTGAGTCAGTTCCTGCGCCGGCACCGATTCCAATGGTCGGAATCTTTAACACCTTGGAAACCTCGGCTGCAAGAGCGGCGGGCACCAGTTCAAGAACAACTGCAAAAGCGCCGGCTGCCTCAACGGCGAGTGCATCCTGCATAAGCTGGTCTGCGCCTTCACCTCGACCCTGAATTTTGAATCCTCCAAGGCTGTTCACGCTCTGTGGAGTAAAGCCGATGTGGCCCATTACAGGGATTCCGGCTTCAACCAGGGTTCGAATCTGCTCCTGGGAGCGCACGCCACCCTCAAGCTTCACAGCCGCCGCACCCGATTCTTTTAGGAACCTAATACCGTTTGCCAGCGCATCCGCGGCACCGGTTTCGTAGGAGCCAAAAGGCATGTCAATCACAACAAGAGCGCGTTTTGCGGCTGAAGAAACCGCACGACCGAACGGAATCATTTCATCAACGGTAATTGGAATGGTGCTCTTGTGGCCCAAAGCGTTGTCCGCGGCAGAGTCTCCCACAAGCAACACATCGATGCCGGCTTCATCAAAGATTCCGGCGGTTAGGTGATCGTAGGTTGTGAGGCAACTGAACTTCTTACCCTGCTGTTTGAACTCGAGCAGGGTAGAGGTGCGGACCAACTTTGGAAGGTGAGTCACTAGGAGCGCTTCCAGGCGTCCACTTCGATTTCCACCAACATGGCTGGGTTCACAAACTGCACGCCCGAAAGTATGGTTAGTGCAGGTCGAATCTCGCTGAAAGACTCGCCATGTGCTTTTCCGGCTTCATCTGCCGCTTCGGCAGTGGTGCAGTAAACGCGGCTGCGAACCACGTCTTTCAAGCTGTAGCCAACCTCGGCGAGTGCGTTTGCAATCACGGTTTCAATGGCAACCTTGGCCTGGCCGTACGCATCGCCCTCGTGCTGAAGCACTCCGCCAACTGTGGCGGTGCTTCCCGAGACGTGAACATATTCACCGGCAACCGTGGCACGGGAGTAACCCAGAATTGGCTCGTAAGGGGAGCCACTGCTAATCAATTTGTCTGCTGCCATTTGCCTGTACTTTCTATGAAATCTGCTGCTTAAGGGTAAACCAGCGAGCGTTGCTAAAACAAACCGACCATTTGGTTAGGCCGAGGCAAAATGTTGCCGTTAGTTCTGTTTGTATCGATTGGTGATAGGCATTCTGCGGTCTCGGCCAAAGGCCATACCCGTAATTTTGGGGCCAATGGCACCCTGCCTACGTTTCCATTCGCTTCGATCCACAAGTGCAATCACCTTGTCCACGATGTTGGCATCAAATCCAGCCTCGATGATTTCATCGCGACCGCGAAGTTCATCAATGTAAAGCTCAAGCATGCGGTCCAATTGGTCATACTCCGGCAGCGAGTCTTGGTCAACCTGGCCTGGGCGAAGTTCTGCGGAAGGTGGCTTGGTAATCGAGTTCTCGGGAATCGGGGGAGTAAGCCCAGCTGCAGTGGCCTGTTGGTTTCTCCAACGGGCCAGGTCCCAGACCATGGTCTTGGCTACGTCCTTGATTGGAGCATATCCACCAACAGAGTCGCCATAAATGGTGCTGTATCCCACGGCAAGTTCGGTCTTGTTGCCGGTGGTCAGAGTCAGGTGGCCCTCGGCGTTGCTGAGTGCCATGAGAATTAGTCCGCGAACCCGAGCCTGCAGATTCTCCGCGGCCAGCCCGTCCAGTTTGAGTTGAGTCTCGGCAACATCAACGATGTCGGCGATGGCCTCCGTGCGAATCTTTACGCCTAGTCGCTCGGCAAGATCGAAAGCGTCGCTCTTGCTATGATCGCTCGAATACTTGCTGGGCAAGGAGACACCAAAAACTCGATCTGCACCGATGGCGTCTGCTGCTATTGCGGCACAAACCGCGGAGTCAATGCCTCCGCTGAGTCCGAGCACAACGGACTTGAAACCGTTCTTGTTCACGTAGTCTCGCAGACCAAGAACGAGTGCACTCCAGACTTCGGCGAGTGCTTCTTGAGCTAGGGGGCCTGGCTCTGGGGCTGCAATCTCACGGCCGCCATCTAGATCAGAAATTCTGAATTCTGAAGTAAAGCCAGCGAGTCTCTGTATGACATTACCTGCGGCGTCAAGCAGCACACTGTTGCCATCGAAAACTAAGTCGTCCTGGCCACCAACTAAGTTCACATAAGCCACGGCCGTATCGTGCGCGGTGGCTAGATTGCGCACCAGTTGTTCGCGCGTGTGCTGCTTGCCGAGTTCGAATGGCGAGCCGTTGAGCACCAACAAAAGCTCGGTGCCCGAACCGGTGAGTTCGGCAACCGGACCGCCGTCTTGCCAAATGTCTTCGCAAATCAAAACACTGCAGTTGAGGCCATTCACGTTGAAGGTCAAGAGCTGGTTGCCAGGCACAAAAACGCGGTATTCGTCGAACACCGAGTAGTTAGGGAGGTGGTGCTTGGCGTAGCGGCCAATCACCTTTCCGTTGTGAAGCACGCTAGCGCAGTTTTGCGCGATTGCCCAGTGGCCCCTATCGGCTTGCGGTGCAAGTGCTGGGTGACCGATCACCACGTGGAGGCCTCCCAAACCCTCAGCCTGAAGGCGGGCGGCAAACCCATCGATGGAGGTCTCTGCCAGCTCAACAAACGAGCGTCTGGTAGCCAAATCTTCGATGGGGTAACCCGTTGCGCTCATCTCACCAAAGAGCACCAGATTGGCACCCTGGGCGGCGGCGGCCTCAACCACGGCATAGCACTCGTTGAGGTTGGCGGAAAGGTCGCCAACAACTGGATTTGTCTGGGCCATAGCCAAGCGAACTTTAGGCATAACCATTAGCCTAGTAGCAGGCACAGAGAGGAACTTCCCATGGACAAGCAGCGCGATTTTGTTCTAAGAACTATCGAGGAACGTGGCGTTAAGTTCATTCGCCTATGGTTCACCGATGTGGCGGGCACTCTTAAGTCTGTTGCCATTGCCCCAGCGGAGGCCGAAGGCGCTTTTGCCGAGGGTCTCGGGTTCGACGGTTCGTCCATCGAGGGCCTGGCCCGCACCTATGAAGCCGACATGCTGGCGTTACCTGATCCGAGCACTTTCCAGATTCTTCCTTGGCGTGGGGAGATCGACCCAACCGCACGCATGTTCTGCGACATTCAGACCCCCGATGGCCAGCCGGCAGCCGCTGACCCTCGTCACGTGTTGCGTCGTGCACTAAACAAGGCAAGCGACCTCGGATTCAGTTTCTACATTCACCCAGAGATTGAGTTTTACCTACTGAAGTCCGCTGACTTTAGTAACGGCGGTCCTGTGCCTGTTGACTATGCCGGTTACTTTGACAACGTTCCGGGTGGAACTGCGCACGACTTCCGTCGTCGCGCCGTTTCAATGCTTGAGCAGTTAGGCATTTCCGTTGAGTTCAGCCACCACGAGGGTGGACCTGGTCAGAACGAGATTGACCTTCGCTACGCGGATGCGCTCACCATGGCTGACAACATCATGACCTTCCGCACCGTGATCAAGGAAGTAGCCATTGAGCAGGGCGTTTACGCCACGTTCATGCCGAAGCCGTTCACCGAGCACCCTGGTTCCGGAATGCACACCCACCTTTCGCTTTTCGAAGGTGACACCAATGCGTTCTACAACCCGAGCGACCCCTACCACCTAAGCAAGACCGCCAAGCACTTCATCGCTGGCTTGCTGCGTCACGCACCTGAGATCACTGCGGTGACCAACCAGTACGTGAACAGCTACAAGCGCCTCTGGGGTGGCGGCGAAGCACCTTCTTACGTTTGCTGGGGTCACAACAACCGTTCCGCGCTTATCCGAGTGCCGCTTTATAAGCCAAACAAGGGCCAGTCCACTCGAATCGAGTACCGTGCCATCGATTCGGCGGCCAACCCATACCTGGCCTATGCACTGTTGCTTTCCGCGGGTCTCAAGGGCATCGAAGAAGAGTATGTTCTGCCTCCAGAAACCGAAGACAACGTTTGGGATCTAAACGATGCTGAGCGTCGTGCTATGGGTATCCAGCCATTGCCACAGAGTCTCGACCACGCAATTCGCAAGCTCGAAGAGAGTGAACTGGTTGCCGAAACGCTTGGCGAGGAAGTTTTCAGCTACGTGCTTGCCAACAAGCGTCGCGAATGGAGCGAATACCGCTCTCAGGTGACCAGCTACGAGTTGCAGCAGAACCTGGGCACGCTCTAAAGCGCGTCCGGCAAAGGGCGCATTGTGGCAGAGGCACGCAGCGGTTCACTATCCGAATTGGCCAAATATGGCTTTTCGGATTTGTCCGGCACGATTGGCAAACTGGACGCGTTGATCAAACTCGTTGGCGACTCCGGTCGGTCGGCAGTTGCTTCCCTTGCTAAGTCTGCCAATCCGGATCAGGCCCTAAACGCGCTGCTGTTCCTGGCGGAAGAACACAAATCTGTTGTGAAAAAACTTCTGGGAAAGTCCGATTCGGCAGACCGACTCTGTTTGGTACTTGGCGGTTCCAGCGCTCTGGTGGACTTCTTGCGCCGTCACCCGAGTGAACTTGCCGCGTTTGAAAAGCCCATTCCTGTCTTAGACAACCAGGAAGCCTTCACCGACCGCATGCGAGCTGCACTCAACCCGGTGCTTACCGCCGCGGTTTCGGAAAAGGGAGCTAACCCAGATTCGGCTTTCAACTCGGAATCCTGCTGGAACGTTATCCGCCGCCAATACCGTGCCGAACTGCTAAAGATTGCCTGTTTCGACTTATCCTCTCCAGATCCAACCACTGTTCTACAGCAGGTGGCGGCCGCATTGGCGGACATTGCTGGTGCTGCAATCGAGTGCGCCATCGATGTTGCCAGGGCTGAACTCACTTACTCCAAGGAATATGGCAACTTCGAGCCTCACGAGGTAGCTGCAACCAACTTCACCGTAATAGCTATGGGCAAGTGTGGTGCGCGCGAACTCAACTACATCAGCGACGTGGACGTGATTTTCGTTGCGGAACCCGCCAACGAGAGCCTCGACAGCGGACGCGCAATCGACGTGGCTACCAAACTGGCTAACCGCATGATGCGAGCCATCGATGCAACCTCTGCAGAGCCAATGCTCTGGCAGGTGGACCCAAATCTTCGTCCAGAAGGCAAGTCCGGTGCTTTGGTGCGCACCTTGCAGTCGCACGTGGCTTACTACGAGCGTTGGGCAGAGTCATGGGAATTCCAGGCCCTTCTGAAGGCGAGACCTTTGGCAGGTAATCGCGCCCTCGGTGACCAATACGTGGCCGCACTGAACCCAATGGTTTGGCTTAGTGCAAAGCGCGAAAACTTTGTTGAGTCCGCTCAAAAGATGCGTCAGCGTGTTCTTGACTACATTCCGGCGGCCGAGGTGGATCGCCAAATCAAACTTGGCCCAGGCGGACTGCGAGACGTTGAGTTCACCGTTCAACTGCTCCAGCTAGTTCATGGGCGTACCGATGAGAGTGTCCACCAGCGCGACACACTTGGGGCTATCGATGCACTTAGCGAGGCCGGTTACATTGGCCGTCCGGAGGCGCACACCTTCAGCAGTCACTACAAGTTCTTGCGAGTGCTGGAACACCGCATTCAGCTCAGCGAGTTGCGCCGCACCCACCTCATGCCTTCGTCGCCCGAAGCGCTTCGTGCCATTGCTCGAGGTGTGAACACCCGTCTCACGGCTGACGAAATGATTGAGAAATGGGAGTCCGTCAAGACCGAGGTTAAGGGACTCCACCAAAAGATCTTCTATCGTCCACTGCTTTCCGCCGTTGCAAAACTCGACGACTCTTCGCTGGCACTCTCGGATGACCAAGCTATCGACCGATTAGGTGCCATTGGATTCACGGATCCAACCGGCGCGCTAGGTCACATTCGAGCCCTCACCAGCGGTCTGTCTAGACGCGCCGCGATTCAGAAACAACTGCTACCGGTGCTTTTGGAATGGTTCGCGCGTGGCACCGACCCAGACGCCGCACTCTTAGCCTTCAGGCGCCTCTCTGAGGACCTAGGGGAGTCGCCTTGGTATCTCAGAATGCTTCGAGACGCCAGTGGCGCGGCAGAGCGCATGACTCAAGTGCTGTCCAACAGCAAACTTGCCACCTCGCTGTTTGAGCGAATCCCAGAAGCCGCCGCCTGGTTTGAAAAGCCAGATGACCTGGTTCCAATGACTTTGCCTGAGTTAAAGGCCGAAATCGCTGCGCTCAATGACCGCCACAGCAACTTGGCAGACGCCGCTGCCGCCATTCGCAGCATTCGTCGCCGCGAAACCCTCAGAATCGCCATCGGGGGAGTATTAGACGACCTTTCCATCGATGAAGTTGCTCAGGGCCTTAGCGACCTCACAGAGGCCTACCTGTGTGGCATTTTGGATTCTGTGCTTGCTACCGCGACGCAAAAGGTAGACAGGTATCGATTGGCCTCCGCCGTTGACTTCGCAATAGTTGCAATGGGTAGATTCGGCGGTGCTGAACTCGGTTTCGGAAGTGACGCCGACGTGATGTTTGTTTATAAGCCGCAGAGCGGTGTGGATGGGGAAATTGCGCAGAAGGCCGCGGAGCAGATCGTAACCGCACTGCGTGAGGCCTCACAAGATCAGGTGCTTGAATTCGAGCTTGACCTAGACCTGCGCCCCGAGGGCAAGAACGGAGTGTTGGTTCGTTCGCTTGACTCATACCGCGCCTACTACGACCGTTGGTCTAACGACTGGGAGTCTCAGGCCCTGTTACGAGCCCGAGTAATCGCGGGTTCACCTGCACTTCGCGCGGAGTTCGAGGCCGTGATTAACGAGCACCGGTATCCGGAGGAAATTCAAGAGAGCAGCATCGTTGAGATTCGCCGAATTAAGGCTCGAGTTGAGACCGAACGCCTGCCGCAGGGCGCCGATCCTAAGCGCCACCTCAAACTAGGCCGCGGCTCGCTTAGCGACGTTGAATGGCTTGTGCAGCTAATCCAACTTAGGAACGGCAACGAGTACCCAGCCATCCGCACTCCAAAGACCCTTGAGGCACTCAAGGCCTGTGTTTCCGCCGGCCTGATTGCCGAACACGACGCTAATGTTCTGGAGGCGGCTTGGACTCTGGCATCGCGCGTGCGATCAGCGTCTGTGCTCTGGGCCAATAAACGCACTGATGTGTTGCCAGCGGACCGCAGGCAGCTCGAGGGAATCGCCCGTATCCTCAACTACCCGCCGTTCAGCGCCACTCAACTGGAACAGGACTATCTGGCTTCAACCCGACGAGCCAGAGCCATCTTCGAGAGAATCTTCTTTGGCTGGGATAACACGTCTTCCAGCAACGACGATTGAGAGTTCCTCCAACCAGATATTTACTTAATAGAAAAAGAGGGCCACACCTTTCGGTGTGACCCTCTTTTTGTATGGCTCTATTACACGCCGTAGTACAACTCGAACTCGTATGGGTGAGGACGAAGTGCCAGTGGCTTGATTTCCTTCTCACGCTTGTAGTCGATCCAAGTCTCAATTAGGTCCTTGGTGAACACGCCGCCCTTTAGTAGGTACTCGTGGTCTGCCTCAAGAGCCTTAAGAACGTCTTCAAGGTTGCCTGGAACCTGCGGAATTAGCGCAGCTTCCTCAGCTGGCAACTCGTAAAGGTCCTTGTCAACCGGAGCGTGTGGCTCAATGCGGTTCTGGATACCGTCAAGACCAGCCATAAGCATTGCAGCAAAAGCCAAGTATGGGTTGCTCGATGCGTCTGGTGCACGGAACTCGATGCGCTTGGCCTTCGGGTTGGTTCCGGTCATTGGGATGCGGATAGCAGCCGAACGGTTACCAGCCGAGTAAACCAGGTTCACTGGAGCCTCGAAGCCTGGTACCAAACGGTGGTAACTGTTCACGGTTGGGTTGGTGAATGCAAGCAGGCTCGAGGCGTGCTTTAGGATTCCACCGATGTACCAGCGAGCCATATCGCTTAGGCCGCCGTAGCCGTTCTCGTCGTAGAACAACGGCTTGCCGTCCTTCCAGAGAGACTGGTGAACGTGCATTCCGGAACCGTTGTCGCCGAATAGTGGCTTAGGCATGAAGGTTGCGGTCTTGCCAAACTGGTGTGCCACGTTCTTCACGATGTACTTGAACTTCAGGATGTCATCTGCAGAGCTCAACAGGGTGTCGAACTTGTAGTTGATCTCGCCCTGACCAGCGGTACCCACCTCGTGGTGGCTGCGCTCTACAGCTAGTCCAGCAGCCTCAAGCTCTAGAACAATCTGGTCGCGCATGTCTGCGTGCTGGTCAACTGGAGAAACTGGGAAGTAGCCACCCTTGTACGGGGTCTTGTTGGCTAGGTTTCCACCCTCTTCTTCGCGGCCAGAGTTCCAAGCAGCCTCAGAGCTGTCGATGAAGTGCATCGAGCTGTTCTGCTTGTACTCGTAACGCACGTCATCGAAGATGAAGAACTCTGCTTCAGGAGCAAAGAATGCGGTGTCTGCAATGCCGGTGGTGGCTAGGTAAGCCTGTGCCTTGCGTGCGGTCTGACGTGGGTCGCGACCGTAGATCTCACCGTTACGTGGGTTGTAGATGTCGAACACCATGCAAAGGGTCTTCTCAACGCGGAAAGCGTCAAGGTATGCGGTGGTAACATCCGGGATTAGCTGCATGTCCGACTCGTGGATCGACGCGAAACCGCGGATCGACGAACCATCGAACAACTGACCGTCGCGGAAGAAATCCTCGTCGATCATGCTTGCTGGAAGGTTGAAGTGCTGCTGCACACCAGGAAGGTCAGTGAAGCGAACATCTAGGAACTTAACGTCGTTGTCCTTGATGTACTTGACTACCTCAGAGGCGGTCTTGAACATAGGGGAAATCCCTTCGTATGGGTTGTGAGGAAGGCGAGCCATTACGCCTAGTAAAAGTTTACCCACCATTAGCCTTTGGGCACGGCAACATTATGTTTCGGCAATGTAAAACATTCTGGCCGTAGGCTTAACCGGTGACTTCATCATCAAGTAACCAGTGGGCGGGTCAGCGACTCGGACTGCCAGAATCCGGGTCGGGTTCCCTAGCCAAAATGCCGCGTCGAATCCTCGCCATCTGCATCGATTGGGCTGCCGCTTCGTTACTAAGTTATGCGTTCTTTCAGAACAACTCTTGGATGACGCTGATCATCTTCACAATCCTGCAGTGGCTCTTTGTAGCTACGGCTGGGGGGAGTCTGGGGCACCGCATCTGCGGACTTAGAATCATTCGCCTCGATGGTCAGTGGCTCGGCCTTTGGCGTCCACTTGGGCGTGCGGTTCTTCTGGCCCTGGTTGTGCCGGTTGCCATCTGGGACAACGACAACCGTGGCCTGCACGACAAGGCCGTGGGTACAGTCCTCGTACTGCGCTAAGCAAAAAACCCCAAACCGAAACCGGTCTGGGGTCAATTGCTTTAGGTCTTATCGACGCTGGGCACGAGCCTTCAACGGGTCGATTCCCTTAGGCATTGCAACGTTCAACTTGAGGGTTGAAAGGCGCTTGTTCACCTCGGAAAGTTCGGCGCGCGAAAGTGTCTTCTTCAGCTTGTTCACCTCACCGCGAAGTTTTGCAAGAGTAACGGAGTGCTCGTCGCCACAAACCCAGAGCACAGTCACTGGAACGCCTGCGGTTGCCTTGCTAAGTTTGCGCTTCTCTTCCTCAATGAGGCGAGACAAACCGGAGCGGTGGCCCTCGCCAATCAGAACGATTCCTGCACGGCCAGAGATTCGGTAAACCAAATCCTGAGATTTCGGGTTGAAGTTCACTGGGGTCTCGGAGCCGCTCCAGCCACGCTTCAAGATGGTGCCCAAAACCGCACCAACGGCACCAGGCTGTCCAGCAATCTGGTTATAGGCAACGGTCTCAGCTCGGCGTGAAAGCACCACGCTGAAGGTAACTATTGCACCAAACACACCAACTACCACCCAAGACCAGAAGGCGAAAGGCTGACCCGCTCCACCGATGAACGCAATCACGAGTGCAACGATGAACGCGCCAACACCGGCGGCGAGTGCAATTGGAAGAGCCTGCTTGTCCTTCTGGATGGTCATCTTCCAGACGCGGCCGATTTGCTTCAGCTGTCCAGGTTGCTTTTCTGCGTTCTTAGACGCGCCAGAGTTTTTGGATGGAGTGTTTTTAGCCATTCTTTAAGACTACCGATTACACGGCCTGGCTAAAGCCAAGCGCAGCATCTGCAAGGTGTGTCAGGTGTTCAGGGATGGGCAATCCCTTACGCTTCATGGACTGTGCCCAGAGGCGTCCGGCGCGGTATGAGCTTCTAACCAGTGGGCCACTAAGCACGCCAATGAACCCCATGGCCTCGGCTTCCTCCTTGAGCGCCACAAATTCCTCCGGCTTTACCCAACGAGAAACCGGGTGGTGCCTCACCGAAGGGCGAAGGTATTGCGTGATGGTCACAATGTCGGTACCAGCATCGTGAAGGTTTTGCAGCGCCTCACGAATTTCATCGATGGTTTCACCCATGCCAAGAATCAGGTTGGACTTGGTCACAAGTCCCGCGTCTCGAGCCTGGGTGATCACGTTCAGGGAACGGTCGTAGCGGAAAGCTGGGCGAATCTCCTTGAAGATTCGAGGAACGGTCTCAAGATTGTGTGCGAAAACCTCGGGCGAAGCGTCAAACACCTGTTGAAGCAGTTCAGGGTTGCCACTGAAGTCCGGAACCAGGATCTCAACGCCGGTGCCGGGGGATTGTTGGTGGATTTGACGAATGGTTTCCGCGTATAGCCAGGCTCCTTCATCCGGAAGGTCGTCGCGGGCGACACCGGTCACAGTTGCGTAGCGCAACTGCATCTTGGTTACAGACTCGCCAACGCGTCTTGGCTCGTCGGCATCGAAATCGTCTGGCTTTCCAGTGTCAATCTGGCAGAAGTCGCAACGACGGGTGCACTGCGAACCACCAATTAGGAACGTTGCCTCGCGGTCTTCCCAGCATTCAAAGATGTTTGGGCAACCAGCCTCTTGGCAAACTGTATGTAAGTTCTCACCCTTCACCATCGCCTGGAGCGCTTGATACTCCGGACCCATCTTGGCCGTGGTTTTGATCCACGAAGGTTTCTTCTCAATTGGTGTGATTGAGTTTCTTGCCTCGATGCGCAGCAACTTCTTTGGCGCAGGGACAGCCGGCACTCCAGACTCGGTGGAGGTTGAAACGTTTTGTTCTGGCATTTCGGTCATAGCGCTACCTTGGTGATCTGGTTCAGGTGTTTCTGAACTACTTCTGCGGCCATGGCCGGAGTGATTTCCTTGCCCAAAAGTTGCGACAAGGTTGAGGTGCCCGCGTCTCGAATGCCGCAGGCGATGATGGTTTCGTATGGTTTCAGAGAGTTGTTGCAGTTGAGTGCAAAGCCGTGCATTGTGGTGTGCTCGGAAACTCGAATGCCAATTGCGGCCACCTTCACGTGGTTACCGTCCGGTTGGGGTGCCCAAACACCGCTACGTCCTTCAACGCGTTCAGTGTAAAGCCCAAACTCTGCGATGCTGTCAATCAGCACCTGCTCCAACCAGCGCACGTAACCAACAACATCGATGGGCCTTGGCAACTGCATGATTGGGTACCCAACCAGTTGTCCTGGGCCGTGCCAAGTGATTTTTCCGCCGCGGTCGGTTTCGATTACCGGGGTTCCGTCCTGGGGGTGTTCTACTTCTTCGGTGCGTTTGCCTGCAGTGTAAACGGCTTCGTGTTCAAGGAGAATCACGGTGTCCGGTCGCTCACCGTGGGCAACTTCTGCGTGAATTGAACGTTGCAAGTCCAGACCTGCCTGATAAGGCACAAAATCAGGTGCCAATCCGGCGATGAGGAACTCGGTCATGTTGAAATTCTAACTTTTTATGTGGTTGCTAGTTTTCAACACTTTTTTGCGTGGGTATCTTCCTTAGTTCAGGCGCGACAAAAGATTGGATGTGCTCCAACAAAACCCACCCTGGAAAATCGAGTTCGACACCAGCCTTGCCAATTTTGAGCCAGTTATCTACGAGTGGCAAGAGTTGCGCACGCCTACAAGGTGGAGCAGGTGGTTGCCGTTGGTTGGAGTGCTGGCCGCCGGCGTCGTAGTTTTTCTAGTTTCGGTTAATCTTTCGCAGCAGAGCACGACTGAAATCTCGCCTAGTGGTTCCACTACCGCGCCTAACCAAAATGCAAAGGACACCTCCCGCCAAAACTGTCTCTCAGCGGAACATGCGATTTCCTTAGCCAGAAAGGCATCGGAACCAAGGTACGAAGTGGATTTTGGTGGTGTTAGATACAAAAGTATGGAACTTATTTGCTCCGGCGCTGCATCCAATTGGCTGATCAAGTGGGTTTATTCCGGGGGAGTGTGGGAGCCAGAGTCCGCCAACCAGCCAATTTCGGGTGAAGCTGTGCTATCTCGATAATCGTCGTGGACGCCTGACGCAGGCCCACTTCTTGCCTGGGTAAGGCAAAAGCGCGACCTCAGTTTAGATCGCGCTTTTGCGGTGAAACTGACCTGGTTTACAAGCCTAGGTTTGGTCCAAAGTTGGCGTCTTCCAGGCGCTTCTTTACGTCTACCAAGAAGCGGCTGGCATCTGCGCCATCCACCAAGCGGTGGTCGTAGCTGAGTGCCAGGTATACCAGGCTGCGAATAGCAATCGACTCGTTGCCGTCTGCATCGGTAACCACTGCCGGACGCTTGGTCACAACACCAGTGCCAAGGATGGCAACCTGAGGCAAGAAGACGACTGGAGTGTCAAAAAGTGCACCGCGTGAACCAGTGTTGGTAAGGGTGAAAGTGCCGCCACCAAGCTCGTCTGGCTTCAACTGGTTGTTGCGAGTGCGCTCCGCCTTGTCGGCAATCTGAAGAGCAATGTCGCTCAGGTTCAGGGTGCTGGCGTCGCGAATAACCGGGGTAAGTAGTCCACGCTCGGTGTCCACTGCAAACGAGATGTTCTCGGTTGGGTGGTAGACGATGTTCTCGCCCTCGATAGAGGCGTTTAGCTTTGGGTGCGCCTTTAGCGCCTCAGCGGTAGCCAAAGCAAAGAAAGGCATGAAGTTCAGCTTGATGCCGTTCTTTGCAACAAACGAAGCCTGCGACTTGCTACGAAGTTGAGCAATCTTGGTTACGTCAACCTCAACTACGGTGGTGAGCTGCGCGGTGGAAACCATGGACGCAACTGCGCGCTCTGCAAGCACCTTGCGAAGGCGGCTCATTGGCTCGGTGGTGCCGCGAAGTGCCGAGGCCTCAACGGTGACTGCAGCGGCAGGTGCGCTTGCTGCTGCTGCTGGCGAACCAACTGCTGCAAGTACGTCGTCCTTGCGGATTCGGCCACCAACGCCAGTGCCAGCGATGTTGTGTAGATCTACACCAGACTCGTTGGCAAGCTTACGAACCAGCGGAGTCACGTAACCGGCGTCAGATGTGCTGGCAACCGGTACGGCAGGAGCTGCCACAGGAGCGGCAACGGGTGCCACAGGAGCAACTGGAGCGGCTACCGGTGCTGCTACAGGAGCAACAACTGGGGTGGTGAAAGTTGGAACCTGAACCGGGGCTGCAACTGGAGCCACAACAGGTGCGGCCTCAACCACAGGAGCAGCAACTGGTGCGGCAACCGGCTCTGCTGCTGGTGCAGCCGGAGCCGCCGGTGCAGCAGCGCCGTCGCCAATAACAGCAAGAACTGCACCAACTGCAACAGTCTCGTCTTCCTGAACCAAAATCTGCTGCAAGACACCTGCAACTGGAGATGGGATCTCGGTGTCAACCTTGTCGGTGGACACCTCTACCAGTGGTTCGTCTACTGCAACGGTGTCGCCAACCTGCTTTAGCCAGCGGGTTACGGTTCCTTCGGTAACGCTCTCACCCAGCGCTGGAAGAGTTACATCGCTCATTTTCTAATCTGCTTCCTGTTTACTTTTCTAAATCTTTACGCGTGTGCGTGTAGAGGCTTGCCGGCGAGTGCCAGGTGAGCCTCACCAATGGCCTCGTTCATGGTTGGGTGCGCGTGAATCAAAGCGGCAACGTCTTCTGGGTGTGCTTCCCAGTTCACGATTAGCTGAGCTTCACCGATTTGCTCACCAACGCGCGAACCAATCATGTGAACGCCCACAACTGGGCCGTTCACCTTACGCACCAACTTGATGAATCCGGCAGTACCGAGGATCTGGCTCTTGCCGTTTCCACCCAAGTTGTATTCATAGGTGCTCACGTTCTCAGCGCCGTAAACTTCCTTGGCCTTGGCCTCCGAGAGTCCAACAGACGCAACCTCAGGCTCGCAGTAGGTGACCTTTGGAATACCGTTTTCATCGATGATTGCAGGGTTCAAACCGGCAATATCTTCGGCAATGAAGATGCCCTGGGCGAAGCCGCGGTGCGCCAGCTGTAGACCAGGCACGATGTCGCCAGCCGCGTAAACGCCTGGAAGGTTGGTCTGAAGGCGGTCGTTGGTTAGAACGAAGCCGCGATCCATCTGAACGCCCTGCTCGTCGTAGCCAAAGCCCGCGGTGTTTGGACCGCGACCAACAGCAACCAAAAGCAACTCGGCATCCAGTACGGTGCCGTCTTCTAGGGTTACAACAACACCGTTTTCATTCTGGGTTACGCCACTGAAGCGAACGCCGGTCTTGAAGTTAATTCCGCGCTTGCGGAACGCACGCTCGAGACCCTTACTCACCGAGGCGTCCTCGTTAGGCACGAGGCTAGGAAGGCCTTCAACGATAGTCACGTCTGTTCCGAATGACTTCCAAACGGAAGCAAACTCAACACCAATAACTCCACCACCAAGAACGATTACCTTGTTTGGAACGAAGTTCAACTGAAGTGCGTGCTCTGAAGTGATTACACGGCCACCAATTTCTAATCCAGGAAGTGAGCGGCTGTAAGAACCGGTTGCAAGAACAATGTTCTTGCCGGTGTAGGTGTCTGCACCCACGGTGATGGTCTTAGGGCCGGTAAGGCGACCTTCGCCAGCCACAAAGGTGATGTTCTTGCTTGAGCCAACTAGACCGGTTAGTCCCTTGAAAAGGCGGTCAACAATGCTGTTGCGGTAGGCGTTAACAGCACCCATGTCGATGCCGTTGAACGAAGCCGAGACACCGTAGTTGGCGGCCTCACGGGTTACGTCTGCAACTTCAGCGGAGTGAAGCAACGCCTTGGTAGGAATGCAACCGCGGTGGAGGCAAGTGCCACCAAGCTTGTCGCGTTCGATGAGTGCAACGTTGAGACCCAGTTGGGCTCCACGAAGGGCTGCAGCGTATCCACCGCTTCCGCCACCAAGGATTACAAGATCAAAGTTGTGGTCAGCCACAGATAACTCCCTTAATGAGAACAGACATCATTTCAACTTTACTACCGCAAAAGGGTCAGTGGGCCGACATTTGGCCAGCCAAGGCAACCAAGGTTCGAAGCATCACTCCGGTAGGTCCCTTTGGCGTAAATCCGTATGCCGATCCCTCGTTGTCGGCTGGTCCTGCAATGTCTAGGTGAGCCCATTCCAAGCCTTGACCTTTTGAATTCAGACCGATGAATTCCTTCAGGAAAAGTGCGGCCACCAACGCACCACCCGCGGTTGCACCAACTCGCATATTCGCTAGGTCCGCAACTGGAGAATCTAGGTTGGCGCGAAGCTCGGCTGGAAGTGGCATATGCCAGACCAACTCTCCGCTCTTCTCAGCGGCATTCTGCAGCGCCGCGACACCCTCATCGGTGCCCATCAATGCTGAGTATCGAATTCCAAGCGCAACTCTCGCGGCTCCGGTGAGTGTTGCCACATCAACGATCAAGTCGGGCTTTTCCAAGCTTGCGGCGCTAAGGCCGTCGGCCATTACCAAGCGACCTTCGGCATCGGGGTTGGTCACCTCGATGGTCTTGCCGTTCTTGGCCCTAACTACGTCACCAGGTTTTACTGCTGAGCCGGAAACCATGTTCTCGGCTAGGCAAAGCCAAGCTGTGACCTTGATTGGCAAGCCCAACTTGGCAATGGCGAGAACAGATTGGAAAGCAACAGCCGCACCGGTCATGTCGTATTTCATGCCCAACATGCCTGGCAATGGCTTCACAGCTAGGCCACCGGTGTCAAAGGTGATTCCTTTACCCACAATGGCAAGGTGCTTTCGGGCACCCTTTGGTGCGTAAACCAACTTCACCAGGCGTGGAGGACGAATGCTGCCCTGACCCACACCAAGAATTGCGCCAAAACCATCTTTGGCTAGCGCCTTTTCGTCCCACACCTGAACCTTGAGTCCGTTCGCGTCAGCCTCGGCAACTGCCTTCTTGGCGAAAATCTCTGGGTAGAGCAGGTTTGCAGGAGTCACACTCAAATTGCGAACGGCGTGG
>Ga0228703_1000038_pt1 | contig 149683 bp, 133 predicted proteins | sample McNCre217_Aug_MG_3_FD_178020 | JGI IMG/M metagenome (GOLD analysis project Ga0228703, IMG submission 178020) | Freshwater microbial communities from McNutts Creek, Athens, Georgia, United States - 29-17_Aug_MG | ecosystem: Environmental > Aquatic > Freshwater > Creek | place: USA: Georgia... | reverse complement strand
CGCCAGGTCCCGTCCCGGTTTTAGGTCCGGTCACCTTCGCTACTGATCTCTTGGGGACGGTGCTACTGAAAACTTCACTTCCGAGTTTCGGGGTGAGCCCCGCTGCGGTGAGCGCTGCGAACGCTTCTGTCTGAGGCTGTCCGATGACGTTCGGCATCGCGCCGGCGGAAACCTGCAGAACGACATTGGCTGCTTCGGGATAGGTGGCCGGCAGGGGCTTTCCGTCTGGGCTCACGGCCGCAATAACGATTCCCGGAGCCACTTTGTCGCTGAACAGCTCTTTGATGGGTGCGAGAGTGAACGGTGCATCCTTGACCAGTTTCTCGGCCTCGGCCTGTGGAAGTCCCGCCAACGTAGGCACGGGGAGCATTTTCGGACCGAGCGAAACAGCGAGCGTGACTTTCGAACCGCGAGCAACCTGATCGCCGGCACGGGGCGTCGTTCCGACCGCTAGCCCCTTCTCGACAGTCGTCGAGTAGGTCTCGGTGGTGCCCACTTCAAAACCCAAATCGCTGAGGGCGGTCTGCGCGTCCGTCGGACTCTGCCCGGTAACCGTGGGCACGGTGATGTACGACCCAGGGCCGCCGCCGAAGTACCACCCGAGGCCACCACCAATCAGGGCGAGCACAATCACGAGAACGGTTACCGCAACGCCGCGCTTGCGACGCGAGGAAGTCAGTGCACTCAGTCGACCGGTCGGTGACAGCTGTTCCACGTCGACAGTGCCGTTGATCACCGCGGTCTCACCGTCGTTACTAAAGACGTGGGCCGGCATGACGACCGTTTGCTGCGTCGAAATGTTGCTGGTGTGGGTCCCCAAACGGATACCAGACTCAGCCGCCGTGAGGTTGTCGAGCAATTCGCCCGCGTTGGCGGGACGCGATTCCGGGTCACGCTGCGTACTCCAGCGCACCACGTTGTCGAGGGTGGCTGGAACCTTGGGATTTTTGCTCGAGGGCAGAGGCACCTGATCGTGCGCGTGCTGGTACGCGACTTGCATCGGTTGCTCGCCCTTGTAAGGCTGTTCGCCGGTGAGCATCTCGAACATCATGATTCCCGCTGCATAGATGTCGCTTCGCGCGTCAGCAACGCCACGCGTCAGTAGCTCAGGGGAAAGATAGGCGATCGTTCCGAGGAGCGCCTGCCCCGAAGCAGTGTTGGCGGTGGTGGCCCGCGCCAAACCGAAGTCGCCAATCTTGATTCGTCCATCGTCTGCGAGCAAAACATTCTCGGGCTTGAGGTCGCGGTGCACAATGCCCGCTTCGTGGGCAGCCGCAAGACCACGAAGAACGGCATCCATGATGTCGAGGGTCTGTTCGGGCGTGAGCTTGCCGTAGTCGTTGAGTAGTTGTCGCAGGGTGATGCCCGGGAGGTACTCCATCACGAGGTACGCCATCTCGGTGTCTTGCCCCTGGTCGAAGACGCTGATCACATTGGGGTGCGCGAGTCGCGCCGCGGATCGAGCCTCTTGTATAAAACGGGATCGGAATGCAGTGTCATCGGCGAGATGACTGTGCATGATCTTGACGGCAACGCGTCGCTCTAGGCGCAGATCGGTTGCGAGATAGACGGTCGCCATACCGCCACGCGCAATGCGGGAGTTGATCTGGTAGCGCCCGTCGATGAGGCGACCAATCATCGCATCATCTGCTGCTCCAGTCACCCGTTCAGTCTAGAAACCGAGACGAGCAAAACACCGGCGAAACACCGCCCTTTTTAGAGAGCAGGCAGGGTTCCCATGAGCTCGGCATTGGGGATGACGAGTCGTTGTCCAACGACGAGTCGGCTCGTCTTGTGAAGTCCGTTCGCACTCATGATGGCGCGAGGTTGCACCGCGTGAGACCGAGCGATGGCTTCAAGCGTGTCGCCCGCGATAACGCGGTGACTGCGAATGACGGATGACAGATCGGGAGCAGAAATTCCCGCGCTATCCGCTGGAATGCGCAGTTCCTGCCCGACCGCGAGCATGGTCCGCCAGCTCAATCCATTCGCTGCAAGCAGTTCGGCGGTCGACACTCCAAATTGCGCCGCGAGGTCTTTGACCGTGTCACCCTCACTGACGGTGTACTTCGAACCGAGACGAGCCAGATCTGCGCGGGGAAGTTTTTGGGGGAGTGGCCGTTCGGGTTCGGGTCTCGGTTTGAGATGTTTAGGTGCACCCTGGTCATCCGCCTTGGCCGTGTTTCCGAGGCCCAAGATGACGCTGGTGAGTGCAGCGACAGCGACGGGCGCAACCGCGAGACTGGCGAGTCGACGGCGGGTCTTAGACGCCGGTGCGCTTGCACTGTGTTTGCTCACGGCGGTCACCCCTTCGTCGATTAAATGGACCCTCCGGGCTTAACTCTCGACCCTTAGTTGAAACTTTAAGTCATTGATTAAACCGGCAGTCGGAAATTAACTGCTCGGCGTGTCGCAAGGGCCACAATCTGGTGTCCCGGTCGAGGTTTACGGCACTCTTGAAGGGTGCCCGTAACAAAATCGCCACAGTCCAATTCCACATACACACTTCCCGACGTGGCCGAGCTGCTTGCCATACCGGTCACGCGCGTTCGTCGCCTCATTGAAGACAGACACCTGTTGGCTCGTCGCGTTGACGGAGTGTTACGCGTGCCAACCGAATTCATCAAAGATGGGCAACCGTTACCCGAACTTCACGGAACCTTCTTGTTGTTGCACGACCTGCACTTCACCGATGAAGAAATCCTGGATTGGATGTTCACGCCCGAGGAGAGTCTCGGCGTCACGCCAATCGTTGCGCTCCTTGCTGGGCGCAAAGCCGAAGTGCGACGCGTCGCACAGGCGCTGCTCTAGGGTCAGAAGTCGCGTCTGACGACGCGGTGGGCCAGCTCTACAAGGGTGGCTCGCGCATCGGCGTCGATCGTGCACTTGTCGAGCGCCTCGAGTGCTCGAGAGAATTCGGCTTCGATTCGAGCTTCGACCTGGGCCCGAGCACCAGTGGATTCACACAGGTTTTGCGCCCACGCGATGGCGTCGTCCGAAGCGGATTCGTTGCCGAGTACCGCGTTGAGCTCGTCGCGAGAATGGGAATCCAAAGCTGACATGGTCAGCGCGATCAGCACGGTTCGCTTGCCCTCGCGCAAGTCATCACCGACCGGCTTGCCGGTGACTTCGGGGTCGCCGAACACGCCGAGAATGTCGTCCCTGAGTTGAAACGCATTGCCCAGCGGTAGAGCGAAGGCGCGAAGTGCGGTGACTGTGTTCGGTTTCGCCCCGGCGAGCAAGGCGCCCATCGCGAGGGGGGCCTCAATGCTGTATTTGGCTGACTTGTAGGTGAGCACGGTGGATGCGCGATCCAGTGCCTCATCGCTTGCGACGGTCGGCCAGGCACTCTCTTCGACAATGTCGAGGTACTGTCCGGCGGTCACATCGAGGCGCATCCGATCGAATTCGACCCGAGTGGCCATGCTCGCTTTCGAGTCATCATGTGCCGCAAGGCCGCGAGCCACGCACACGTCCGACAGTGCGAGCAAGAAGTCGCCGAAGAGGAGGGCCGAGGCAATGCCAAAATGGCTAGCGTCGCCCGCCCAGCCATTAGCGCGGTGTCGCTGTTCGAAACGGCGATGGGCTGCCGGGGCTCCGCGCCGAGTGTCCGAACGATCCATGATGTCGTCATGTGCGAGCGCCGCGGCGTGAAAAATCTCGAGCCCGACTGCAAGGTCGCACAGGGAATCCGGCAACGTCGGTGACACCGTCGCATAGCCAAGGGCGCAGAAGATCGCACGAAAGCGTTTGCCGCCGGCGAGCATGGTGTGGGCATACGACGTGAAGTCGATGACGTCAGGCCCAAGCACTGCAATCAGCTCGGATTGCTCGCCGACAGTCATGCGCAATCGTGCGTCCACACGATTCACCCAGCTTGCGATGTCCATCGTGGTCTAGCCTAGCGATGACCTGCGTGCTTACACTAAAGGTAGAAGTGATCACGACACCGGGTGAGAGGAGGCGCACATGCCACTGTCGGAAGAAGAGCAACGCCTTCTCGATGAGATGGAGAGAAACCTTTACTCAGACCGCACGGATGTTCATTCGTCCTCGTCGAAACTGGGTCGCGTATCCGGTCGCGGTATTGCTCTCGGTCTGCTCGGCATCGTGCTCGGCATCATTGGACTAGCCATCGGCGTGTCTACCGGATTCGTTGTCTGGGGTCTCGTGGGATTCGCGCTCATGCTCGGCGGCTGCATTGCTGCGCTGAGTTTGCGCGAACGCCCTGGCACCTCACGTGGCTCCGGAAATGCCAGCTCACGATCGCGCGCCCAGGCCTCGCGTGGCTTCATGCAGCGGCTTGAAGACCGGTGGGACGACCAGGCCCGGTAAGCGACACCACCCACGACCCGCTGAGGCGGGTCTTTTTTATTCCCTCCACGTTGCTCCACCGTCTCTGTGCCATGTTTTTCAAGGAATTTTCTGCACAATGAGCGAAATTTTTCGAGCAATATGAAGAAATGTGGTTGAAGGTGGAGTAAAGTGGCGTAACAGACATTCTCGGGCCGAGGGAGGTGCACCGATGTTCTTGGGAACACACAACCCCAAACTGGACGAAAAGGGTCGCGTCATACTCCCCGCACGTTTTCGGGATGAGCTTGAATCCGGTGTCGTTGTTACCCGCGGTCAAGAGAACTGCCTCTACGTGTTCAGCGCTCGCGAATTTGAGTCGATGCACGAGAAAATCCGCCAGGCGCCAGTAACGAGCAAAACTGCTCGCGACTTTCTGCGCGTCTTTCTTTCGGGCGCAAGTGCGGAAACGCCGGACAGGCAGAACCGCATCACGATTCCCGCGGTCCTGCGCGGATACGCCAGTCTCGACCGTGATCTGACGGTGATCGGTGCCGGTAACCGCGTCGAGATTTGGGACACGGCCAAGTGGGAGACCTATCTCGCGGCCAGCGAAGACGATTTCGCCAACACCTCGGAGGAGGTGATTCCGGGACTCTTCTAGGTCTGTGGATTCAAACCTCCAGCCATCGCGCCCTGACACCACTTCCCCGGTCGCAGGTCGGAATGGATGGGGATTCGGATCCACAGGTCACTTCACGGAAAACGTTATGACCGACATCACCACAATCCACACACCCGTCATGCTCGAGCGTTGCGTCGAGCTTCTTGCCCCCGCACTGGACCGCGAAGGGGCAGTCGCAATCGACGCAACGCTCGGCATGGGCGGTCACACCGAAGCACTGCTGACCCGTTTCGCGGGCTTGACGGTCATCGGATTCGACCGCGACACGGACGCTCTCGCCATTGCGCGTGAGCGTCTCGCTCGTTTTGGTGACCGTGTGATTTTCGTGCACAGCGTGTATGACGACATCGCTGACACGCTCGCCGACCTCGGCATCGCCCGCGTTGACGGAATCTTGTTCGACCTCGGTGTGTCTTCGATGCAGCTCGATCGTGCCGAACGCGGGTTTGCTTATGCCAAGGATGCCCCGCTCGACATGCGTATGAATCCCGAGGATGAGATCACGGCGGCGGATGTGCTCGCCGAGTTCAGTGAGCAGGATCTGGCACGTATTTTCCGCCAGTACGGCGACGAGAAACTTGCCGCACGCTACGCACGGGCAATCGTGTGCGAGCGCGAAGACGCGCCGATTCAAACCTCAGCTCAACTGGTCGCCATCCTGACCGACGCCACGCCGGCGGCGCTGCTCGGGGCCGGGCATCCTGCCAAGCGCGTGTTCCAGGCTCTCCGCATCGAGGTTAACCACGAATTGAGTGTTCTCGAGCGTGCGATTCCCGCTGCCGTAGCAGCACTTGCAGTGGGTGGTCGCATTGTCGTGATGTCGTACCAGTCACTCGAAGACAAAATCGTCAAGCGTGTTCTGACCGAGGGTGCTACCTCGACGGCGCCGGTTGGCTTGCCCGTGGAGCTTGACGAACACCGCCCCCTATTGCGGTTGCTGACGCGCGGTGCCGAACAAGCCTCGGCGACAGAGCGTGAAACGAATCCTCGATCTATTCCCGTTCGACTCCGAGCAGCTGAAAAGGTGCGTGACGCCGCATGAGTGCCGTAGCTAAACCCGAGTACCGCGGTGCACAAAGTCGACCGCAGTCGCCCCTGTCGATTCTTCGTCGTGTGACGAGTGCGCCGGCCACGCGACGTCGCCCGAAGCTGTTTTATGCGAGTGTCGCAATGGCCATCGTTCTCGGCACCATCATCGCCCAAATTGCACTGAGCGTTGTTACCTCGAGTAATGCCTTTGAAATTGACGAACTCCAGACCGCCAACAAGACGATTTCGCGCACTTTCGACCAAGTCAAACAGCAGGTATCCGAGCTTTCATCCCCGCAGCACTTGGCGCTGTCGGCGGAAAGCCTCGGCATGGTGGCCAGCACGACCCCGGCTTACCTGCGTCTCTCGGACGGCAAAATCATCGGTCACCCCGAACGCGCGAGCCGCTGGGGCAAGCTGCTGAATGGTGCCACCGCGAACCTCGTCCCCAATGCGGAGATGCCCCCGCTGTCTGAAGCTGTGAAGTCGGCCAATCCCAGCGTGGCAACGGTAACCGTGAATGGCGTCTCAGTAGCGTTGCCGGCAGCAGCGAAAACCATTCCGGCGCCGACCACGCGCTAATTTCACCTCGCTGTGGTTGAGGTAGATCGAGCATGAAGCTCAGCGCAACGAAACGACGGATGACAATAGTCGTCGCCGTCATCGCGCTCGTCATCCTTGCGTTCGTGCTCAAACTCATCGATATTCAAGTCGTTCGCGCGGCTGCCCTCAATGAAGATTCGGCCGGCAAGATGAGCATCGCTCAGATTGTCTACGGCAAACGAGGAGCCATCACGGATCGGTCGGGGACGGTGCTTGCCGAAGCTGAAATGCGATACAACGTGACGGCATCGCCTCGTCAAGCCATTCATGATTTCGATCGGGAGGTCGACGGCAAGTCGGTGACCGTGACCCCGACGCAAGCTGCCTCTGAGATCGCCCAGTACACCGGGCAGAGCGCCAATCAAATCATCGACATCCTAAACAACGCACTCAAAGATAATCCCGAGAGCGACTACGCACTTATCGCCAAGAGCGTCGACCTGACGGCTTATCGCGCCATCGACAAGTTGGGGATTCCCTGGCTCTATTTTGAGCGCAACCCCTCGCGTGTCTATCCCAACGGAGCGGTAGCAGGAAACGTGGTCGGCTTCGTCGGCGAGGAAGGTAAGCCCCTCGCCGGTCTTGAGCTTTCCGAGAACGAGTGCGTAGGCGAAGTCAACGGCGAAGAGGTCTCTGACCGCAGTGCCCGCTCCGGCATTACTATTCCCGGAAGCGCAATCGTCTCCAAACCGGGCAAGAACGGTGGCACGCTCAAGCTGACCATCGATGCGGACCTCCAGTGGTTTGTTCAGCAAGATTTGGCACGTCAGGTGCGAGCTCAGCACGGTACGTGGGGCATGGCGGTGGTGGTCGAAGTAAAGACCGGCAAGCTCCTGTCAGTGGCCGACTTCCCGAGCGTCGACCCCAATAATGTGAACGGCACTGCGGCCGATTATCGCGGTTCGCGCGCTTTTACCGCGCCGTTCGAGCCGGGGTCGACCATGAAACCATTGACGGCCTCGATGGTCATCGACCAGGGCAAAATCACTCCGCGATCCAAGGTCTATTCGCCGTTCCACATTCACTATCCGAACGGTGCAGACTTCCAGGACAGCGGCGAGCATCCTGCCAACCTCACCCTAACCGGCGTGCTGGTGCAGTCGTCCAACGTGGGAATCTCGAAGGTCGGGTCGATGATCTCGGCCCAGACCCGTTACGACTACATGAAAAAGTTCGGCTTCGGTCAGGCAACGAACGCGGACTTTCTGGGTGAGTCAGCCGGCATTTTGCGTCCCTACGACGAGTGGGACAACCAGACCTATTACACGGTTACGTTTGGACAGGGAGTCATGACGACTGCCATTCAAATGGCCGGTGCGTATCAAGCCCTGGGCAACGGTGGTCTTCGACTGCCGCTCACACTGGTGGAAAGCTGTACCAAGGCGGATGGCACGGTTGTCACACGGGACACTCCAGACCCGGTTCAGGTTGTCAAGCCAGCTACCGCGCGCACCACGATCGACATGATGGAGAACGTAGCGACCAAGGGATGGCTCCGGAACATGCTCGCTATCCCGGGTTACCGACTCGCCACCAAGTCAGGAACAGCACAACAATCTAACGGCCAGGGTGGCTACTCGCGGAGCTTCGTGGTCAGTCTTGCCGGGTTGTTCCCGGCGAATGATCCGCAGTACGCGGTTATTGCCACCATCGCTGATACCGACATGAACTCGTCGGGTGCTGTTGCGCCGGTTTTCCACGACATCGCCTCGCGCGTGCTCAAGCAATATCGAGTGCAGCCGTATAACAAGGGTGCCCCCAACCTCCCGACTAATTACTAGGCAGCGAGTAGTCTGGACTGACCACCGGACGCGTCGAGGGACTGATTTTTGTGACGTCAACAAGTCATTCAATTCGTCCTCAGCATCCTCGCCAAGTCGCGAGCTCCACCATCGCACAAGCGCTCGATGTCGAAGCCCCGGAGTCTGCTTTTTTCGTGACGGGCGTGGCTTCGTCCTCGTCGGATGTGAGCTCGGGTGACGTCTTTTTCGCTCTCCCTGGAGCAGCAAAGCACGGCGCGCACTATGCCTCGGTAGCCCGCGAGGCGGGCGCGGCGGCGATTGTCACCGACGCAGCAGGTTTAGCGTTGGTGCACGACCTAGGCATACCCGTGTTCGTCGTCGAAAATCCTCGCTCGTTGCTTGGGCCGATATCGGCGCTGGTCTATGGCACTAGTGAATCGCACCCCCAACTCTTTGGCATCACGGGTACAAATGGAAAAACAACCGCCGTCTACTTGCTCCGGGCAGTGCTCGACTCGTTGGGCCTCTCTACTGGACTGACATCGACCTCGGAACGCATTATCGGCCAGACCACCTTCAACTCGCGCCTGACCACACCCGAGGCCAATGAAATGCACGCGTTCGTGGCCCTCATGTCAGAGTGCGGCGTGACCCACGCAGTGCTTGAGGTTTCGGCTCATGCGTTGAGTCGCTCGCGTGTTGCCGGACTCCATTTCGACGTGGTTGGTTTTACCAATTTCTCGCAGGACCATCTCGATGATTACTCCTCAATGGATGAGTACTTCGCAGCCAAGCAGCAGCTATTTACGCCGGAGTGCGCCAGCCGTGCCGTGATCGTCAACGACTCGGATTGGACTGAGCGACTCGTTACCGGAGCTACGATTCCGGTGACAACCGTCGGCTTAGGCGACCGAGCAGACGTGGACTGGCACGTGCACGTGACCGAGCGCACGCTCCGAGCCACAGCGTTCACCATGACGTCGCGCTCGGGGGAGTCACTGAGCACGAGCGTTCCGATGGCTGGCGACTATTCGGCGGTCAACGCCGCCCTCGCGCTCGTCATGTGTCTCACAGCTGGTTTTACTCTCGATCAGGTGGCTGCCGCGGTGGGGGGCGTGCACGGTATTAACGTGTCCATACCGGGACGCACTGAGATTGTTTCGGGATCCACCGGACCAACTTTCTTCGTCGACTACGGGCACACTCCCGAAGCGTTCGCGACGACACTTGCGGCGCTTCGACCCGTGACCCGTGGTCGACTCATCATGGTCTGTGGCGCTGATGGTGATCGCGATACCACCAAGCGCCACGCGATGGGGCTCAATGCAGCTCAGGGGTCAGATGTGCTGATCATTACTGACTATCACCCTCGCACCGAAGATCCTGCGGCAATTCGTGCGCAGTTGCTCGCTGGCGCACGGAGCGGCACACGGAACACCGATGTTCGTGAAGAACCGGATCCACGCGCAGCAGTTCGCCTTGCCGTATCTCTTGCGCATGAGGGGGACACCATTTTGTATGCCGGCCCGGGGCATGAAGATTACCGCGATGTGGGCTCGCACCGTATTGAGTACAGTGCGCGCGACGATGCCCGTCTCGCACTGAAACAAGCTGGGTGGTAGCGCGTGATTGCACTGACTGTGAATGAGATTGCCGCTGCGATGTCTGGCCGTGTCGTCGGCGACGGTAGCGTCGTGGTCGAGGGAGCCTCGGATACTGATTCACGACTCATTGAGCCCGGAGGTCTCTTCTTCGCCAAGCCCGGTGAGTCAACCGACGGACACTTATTTGCCCCAGCGGCGCTGCAGAACGGCGCTGCCGCGATTGTGGTGGAACAACAACTGGAACTCGACATTCCACAGATTATTGTTTCCGACACGGTCGAGGCCCTCGGGGCTCTCGCAACCTTCGTTGTTTCTCGCGTGCGCGAGTTGGGCAACCTCACGGTCATCGGCATCACCGGTTCTAACGGCAAAACGACGACGAAGAACCTCGTTGCAGCGCTCTGCGCACGGCTGGGTAAAACCATTGCACCCCGTGATTCGTTCAACAACGAGGTGGGCGCACCACTCACCATGCTCAAACTTGAGTACGACACGCAATACCTCGTTCTCGAGCTCGGTTCGAGCGGGATTGGCCACATCGATCGCCTGACCCGCATGGCGACTCTCGATATTGGCGTCGTACTCATGGTTGGCCTCGCTCACGCCGGAGAATTCGGCGGAGTTGAGCGTACGATTCAGGCGAAGTCTGAGCTCATCTCAGGGGTGAAAGCGGGCGGCCCCGTGGTTCTCAACGCGGATGATCCTCGGGTTGTGTCAATGGCTGATCGCGCTACCGGACCCGTTGTGTGGTTTGGGCACGGCTTGTCCGCGCAGGTGCGGGCATCCGATGTCTCCCTCTCGTTGGCGGGCACCGCGTTTAGTCTGGAACTGCCCGATGGCACCTCAGCGCGCGTCAATTTCAGGGTGCTCGGTGAACACCATGTGATGAATGCCTTGGCGATGGCTTCTGTCGGTGTTGTACTCGGCTGCGACATTGACCTGATTGTCACGACGCTGGAATCCGTGGTCCGCGCCGAACGGTGGCGCATGGAAATCATGGGCTCGGACGATGTCACCATCATCAACGATGCTTACAACGCCAGCCCAGACTCGATGGCCGCCGCACTCAAGACGCTTGCTCAACTGGGTAATCGCGTACACCGAACCGTTGCTGTGCTCGGCGAAATGAGTGAGCTCGGCGAGTACGCGGGTGAAGAGCACGACCGGTTGGCTTTGCTGGCGGTTCGATTGAACGTGTCTCAGCTCGTCGTAGTCGGTTCCGGTGCGCGACGGCTGCACATCTCAGCCATGAACGAAGGCTCATGGGATGGTGAGTCACAGTTCTTCGAGACAACTGATGATGCGTACGATTACCTTGTGAACTTCGTACAACCCGGTGACCTCGTGCTCGTGAAGTCATCCAACTCGGCCGGGTTGAGATTCCTCGGTGACCGCTTGGCGGAGGCGCTGTCGTGACCACCCTGTTTCTCGCCGCCACCATTTCGCTTATTTTCACCTTGGCGATGACGCCGGTTTTCATCCGGATTTTTAGGCGCATCGGATGGGGGCAGGCCATTTTCGACGGCTTGATGCCTGACCAGCACTATGCCAAAAAGGGCACGCCCACGATGGGCGGCATCGTGGTGATTGTCGGAGTGCTCCTCGGCTATTTCGTGTCGTCGTTCGCGACCGGATCAACGATCGAGCTTCCCTCCCTGCTCGTGCTCTTCATGATGGTCGGTCTCGGCGTCGTCGGGTTTATTGACGACTACATCAAAACGCATCATCAACGCTCGCTCGGTCTGGGCCCGTGGGCCAAAATTATCGGTCAGGTCATTGTCGCCGTCGCTTTTATCGTTATCGGTCTCAATTTTCCCGATGCCAACGGCAAGACGCCTCTCAACACCACGATCTCGTTCATTCGTGATTTGCCCTTTGATTTCTTGACCTGGGGCATCATTGTGGGTCTCATTGCGTTTGGTATTTTCATCGTTTTTCTGGTCACGGCAACGTCGAATGCGGTCAACCTGGTGGATGGGCAAGATGGTCTCGCTACGGGGTCATCTATTTTGGCGATTGGCGGATTCGTCATCATCTGCTTCTGGCAGTTCAACCAGTCGTGTTTCCGGGCCACGCTCGACCCTGATGTCGCCTACAAGTGCTACGACGTTCGCGCGCCACTTGATCTTGCGATCGTCGCGGCCGCCATCGTCGGCGCACTCATCGGATTCCTCTGGTGGAACACCAACCCCGCCAAGATATTTCTGGGCGATACGGGTTCGATGGCCATCGGCGGCGCCCTCTCGGCACTGGCCATACTCAGCCACACCGAGCTTCTGCTCCCGATCATTGCGGGTCTTTTCGTGATGGATACCGGGTCGGTCATTTTGCAACTGACTTACTTCAAACTCACCCGCGGCAAGCGAATCTTTTTGATGAGCCCCATCCACCACCACTTCGAGGGCAAGGGCTGGGCCGAGTGGACTGTGGTTGTGCGCTTCTGGATTATTGAGGGACTCTGTGTCGCCGCCGGAGTCGGTGCGTTCTACATTGAGTGGCTTAACCGATAGCTCGTGGCCGACTCCCTCGACAACCTCACTAGTTGGCACTCGGACTGGTCTGGTCTGAAGGTCATCGTCTTCGGTCTCGGCAAGACGGGGTTCTCGGTAGCTGACACCCTCGCCGAGCTTGGTGCTCGCGTTCTCGTCGCGACTGACTATGCCGACGACCTGCATCAGAATATGTGTGAGGTGATCGGCGTTGAGATCGCCTTCACCTCGACCGATGAACCCGTGCCGTCGGGTTTGAACGACTATGACGCCGACCTCGTCGTTGTTTCGCCCGGCTATGCTCCCGGCCACCCCTTGGTCCAGTGGGCTCAGACTCGCCAAATCCCGATGCTGACCGACATCGATTTGGCCTGGCGACTGGGTGACAAGATCGGACCAGCCGCCCGATGGATTCTCATCACGGGAACAAACGGCAAGACGACCACAACTCAGCTCACGGCGAGCATGCTTCTCGCGGGAGGCCATCGGGTGGCACCCTGTGGCAACATCGGAGTTCCTGTTCTTGATGCCATTCGCGACCCCAGCGGATTCGACTACTTGGTGATCGAACTCTCGAGTTACCAGTTGCACTACATGGGTGAGGTGTTCCCTCAGTCTGCCGTCTGCCTGAACTTTGCCGACGACCACCTCGACTGGCATGGATCCCGCGAGGCCTACGCCGAAGCCAAGGCGAAGGTCTATCGCAATGTCGAAGTAGCGTGTGTGTACAACAAGTCAGATGCGATGACACTGGCCATGGTTGAAAACGCCGAGGTCATCGATGGTGCTCGAGCGATTGGCTTTGACCTCGGTGTTCCCGGGATGAGCGACTTTGGACTCGTCGAAGATGTTTTGTGCGATCGTGCATTCTTGGATGATCGCCATGAGCGAGCGATAGAGCTGACCACGCTCGGAGAACTTGCCGAGCGAGGTTTGGATTCGCCCCACATGGTCGCCAACGTTTTGGCTGCGAGTGCGCTGGCCCGCGCTGCGGGCGTCAGTGCTGAAGACATCTCGTCTGCCTTATCCACCTTCGAAGTTGACGCTCATCGTCATCAGGTGGTTGCTCGTCACAACGGCGTTACGTGGATTGACGACTCCAAAGCCACGAACCCGCATGCTGCCGATGCGGCCCTTCGGGCCCACGACTCGATCGTCTGGATTGTGGGTGGTCTTCTCAAGGGAGTTTCGCTCGACGAGTTAGTGGCCACGCATGCTTCGCGACTCAAGGCAGCCGTCGTCATTGGATCCGACCGCCTGGAAGTTCTCGGTGCGTTCGAGCGACACGCGCCATTAGTGCCAGTACATGAAGTAGTCACCGACGAAACTAGTGAGGTCATGCCCTTCGCGGTTTCTGTGGCGTCACGACTGGCCTCAGCGCCCGATGTAGTGTTGCTCGCACCCGCGGCGGCATCGATGGATCAATTTACCGATTATGGACACCGTGGCCGTCTCTTCATCGAGGCGGTGACCCGCGAGCTAGGAGGACAGGGTGGTTAGAACTGCTCCTGCGCCTCGGGTTCAGCCTGCGCCAACGCGGTCGGTGCGCGTGCGACTCAGTGCATTGTTGCGCGCAGAGTCCACGGTTTTTTACCTCATTCTGGGTTCGACCATGGCGCTCGTGGTTTTCGGTCTCATCATGGTCATGGACTCGTCCTCCGTCACATCCCATCTCGACGGCGAGGGCTTCACCGGCCTCTTTCTGAAACAGCTGCTCTTCGCAGTGTTGGGTATTCCGCTGATGCTGATGATCAGTCGCACTCCGATTACTTTTTGGAAGAAGTCTGGTCGCAAGATTTTCATGGTGATTGCCGCGTCGCAGCTCCTGGTTTTTGTTCCAGGTCTTGGTGTTTCCCGCGGTGGTAATACCAACTGGATTCACCTATTCGGCTTCACTGTCCAGCCGTCGGAGCTCATCAAAGTGATGCTCGCCATCTTCCTAGGATTGGCCTTTCCGGTGAGCATGGCTCGTGCCGGGAACACCTGGCGTGCTTTGGCGCCTCTGGGTGCCACCGTGATTGTCACCGGTTTGGTCATCATCGGTGGTGACCTCGGAACGGTCTTTATCTTCATCCTCATCTCATTCGGAGGAATGCTGTTCGCAGGCATGAGCGTGCGCAACATGCTCCTTCCCGTTTTCGCCGGGTTCGCGTCGGTTGCAGTTCTCGCCGTCTTCAGCACCAGTCGCATCGCGCGCATCGTCTCGTTCTATACCAACGCCTGCACCACGGACGCGGGAGACTGCTGGCAGCCCATTCACGGTGCGTGGGCGATGGCGAGTGGTGGACTCTTCGGCGTTGGCTTCGGAAATTCCCGCATGAAGTGGTCGTGGCTCCCGGCTGCCGATAATGACTACATTTTCGCGATCATCGGTGAAGAACTCGGTTTGCTGGGGTGTCTCGTATTGCTCGCGCTTTTCGTGGTTCTGGCATTTGCCCTGCTGCGCGTCATCAAGGAAGCGACCGATCCGTTCATCCGAATCACCACCGGTGGCATCCTGTTTTGGTTCGTGGGCCAAGCATTTCTCAATGTCGCGGTTGTGCTCAACCTGATTCCGGTGCTGGGCTTACCGATTCCATTCGTATCCAGTGGTGGAACGTCCCTGCTGTCGTCACTCATTGCAACCGGTGTTGTGCTGTCGTTCGCCCGTCACAACGAGCGAACGGCGCTTGTCCGATGACTTCGTATCTTCTTGCCGGTGGTGGAACCGCGGGGCATGTCAACCCGATGTTGGCCATCGCCGATGAGATTCGACGCACCGAACCAGAATCGCGAATCGTGATGATTGGAACCAAAGAGGGGCTCGAAGCGCGACTCGTTCCCGAACGTGGATACGACCTTCACACCATTCCGCGGCTCCCATTTCCGCGGCGGCCCGATGCTCGCGCTGTTAAATTTGTTCGTCTCTGGCGCCGAACGGTTGCCGATTTGGTTAGCGTCATTCGAGATCGAAAGATTGACGTCGTCATCGGAGTCGGAGGATATGCCGCCGCTCCTGCATACGCGGCTGCGCGCAAGGCCGGCATCCCGATTGTGGTGCACGAAGCCAATGCGAAGCCGGGTTTGGCGAACAGGATGGCGGCCCGTTGGACTCGCTACGTTGGTGTTGCATTCCCCGGAACTAAACTGCCCCACGCACGGGTGGTTGGTATGCCGCTCCGGCCCGAAATTGTCGCGCTCGACCGCGCGTCAGCACACGCCCAGGCGTGCTCACACTTCGGCTTCGATGCCGAACGACCGGTTGTTCTCGTGACCGGCGGCTCACTTGGCGCCCAGCGCTTGAACGAAGCAATCATCGGGGCAAGTGGCGCGCTCGAGCGCGCTGGAATTCAAGTGCTCCACATCACCGGCGAGCGGTTCGATGGCGATCTTCCCGTGACATCGGGTTATCGTGCGTTGTCGTACTGCGACGAAATGGAGTTGGCTTTCGCCGCAGCATCGCTCATCGTGTGCCGTTCTGGAGCGTCAACCGTGTCTGAGGTGAGCGCACTCGGTCTCCCTGCCGTTTACATCCCCTATGCGGTTGGCAACGGAGAACAAAAACTCAACGCTCGTGAGGCAGTTAACGCGGGGGCGGCGCTCCTGGTTGATGACGCACAGTTCACTACCAGCTGGGTTGAGTCGCAGCTGGTACCCCTCGTCTCGTCGGCCCCGCGCCTCGAGACGATGGCGCGCGCAGCCGCCGGTATTGGAAGTCGCGTTGGAAGCGCGCTGACAGTTGCGCTCATCCGCGAGGCGCTCACCACCAGTTCAGGTTCGCCCGCGTAAGGTAAAACCGTGATTAAACCCGAGACCACCTCGGATGCCCCCGATGTTCTCACCCGCGTGCACTTCGTGGGTATTGGCGGCTCCGGCATGAGCGGCATTGCGATGATGTTCGCCGATCTCGGTATCGAGGTTTCTGGCTCTGATGTTCGCGATTCGGATGCCATGCACGCGCTCCGCGAACGGGGGATTGACGCGCGCGTCGGGCACGCGTTCGAGAATCTTGATCCTGCCGTTGACGCAGTCGTGGTCACGGGAGCTCTGTGGCTCGACAACCCTGAATATGTCAAGGCACTCGAGCTGGGAATCCCCGTCATGCACCGTTCGCGGGCGCTCAAATGGTTGACGCGGTCAAAACGACTCGTGTCGATTGCTGGTGCGCACGGCAAGACCACATCCACTGGCATGATCGTCACCGCACTCTTAGAGAGTGGCCGCACGCCGGGCTTCGTCAATGGCGGCGTGGTTCAGGCGCTGGGTGCCAGTTCGGCCCTGGGTGAGGGCGATTTATTCGTGATCGAGGCGGATGAGTCGGACGGGTCATTCTTGATCTACGACACGGCAATTGCCCTCGTGACCAACGTTGATGCCGATCATCTCGATCACTACGGTGATCACGATTCTTTTGACCGAGCCTTCGTCGATTTTGCCGCGTCGGCCTCGGAACTTGTCGTCATCTCCAGCGATGATGCCGGAGCTATGCGCGTGCAGGGCTTACTCACGCACCCGCGCGTGGTGACATTCGGCGAGTCTCAGCAGGCCGATGTGCGCGTGAGCGATGTGTTGTCAGGTGTTGGGGGAGTGTCCTTCGTTCTGCACTGGCGCAATCACGCCTATCCCGCGCATCTCGAGATTGCCGGCGCACACAATGCCATCAATGCCGCCGGAGCCTTCGCGGTTCTCGTCGGTCTCGGACTGGAGCCTGCAGAGGCGATCGCCGGACTCGAACGCTTCGGCGGTACGGTTCGTCGCTTCGAACTCCACGGCATCGTGGATGGAGTGAGCGTGTACGACGACTACGCTCACCATCCCACCGAGGTCGAGGCGATACTGCGCGCAGCTCGAACAGTCGTGGGATCGGGGCGTCTCATCGCCGTGCACCAACCTCACACGTACAGTCGCACCGCCGCCATGTCGGATCAGTTTGCGCGCGTTCTCGAAGGGCTCGCCGACCACACCGTCGTGCTCGATGTTTACGGAGCACGAGAAGATCCCGTACCAGGGGTGACGGGTGCTCTTGTTTCGCGCGAATTCGCAGACGCGAACAAGGTGGATTTCATCCCGGACTGGGCTGATGCAGCTCGCCGATGCGCTGAGATTTCGCAGTCAGGCGACTTTTTTATCACGCTCGGATGCGGTGACGTTTACCGCATCATTCCCAGCATTTTGAGCGAGCTCCGGGCGCGCGAAGCGGAGAAGAAATAGTGCGGCGTCCAGGAATGGATCCTGCAGGCGAGCCGCAAAAGAAGCCTGTACCCAAAGCCAAGTCGAACGAACGCGCACCCCGACTCACCCGTGCGCAACGCACCAAGGACACCGCAGCGACCGAGGCGAGAAAAGCCTTGCGTGAAGCAACGCGTCAGCGCAAAGCCTTCGAGCGCGACGAAATGCGACGCTTCACTGCACACCTGCGACGTCGGCGCATCACGCTCTTGGCCATTCTCGGGTCGGTTGTTGCTCTCGCCATTTTTGTTGGCGTCGGCGTGTTTTCTCCACTCATGGCGCTTCAGATTGTTCGCGTTAACGGCACTCACCGAGTCGACGGAATGGTCATTGAACGTGACCTTGCCTCGCAAATCGGTCGCCCCTTGCCTCTCGTTGATACGAATGCGGTGCGCGCATCCCTGGCCAAGCAGCCCCTCGTTAAGTCGTTTTCGATCCAGTCGATTCCCCCACACACGTTGGTGGTCAATGTCGTCGAACGAAGCCCGATCGGGTATCTCGCGACGACACATGGATTTTCACTGGTGGATCCCGCCGGCGTTTCGATTGAGTTGACGCCGACGAAGGTGCGTAGCTATCCGGTTATCGGTGTCGCAGGCGGGTCGCCCACGTCAGCGGGTTTTCCTGCCGCGGTCAGCGTGCTTCTCTCGTTGCCGAGCTCTGTGAGAACCCGCATCACCGAGGTGCAAGCTCAGAGCACTGACAATGTCGTCCTGCTCATGCAGGGGTCCGGTGCCAAAGTTGTCTGGGGATCGGCGGAACAGTCCGCTCTCAAAGCCACGGTGTTGGCCGCCCTGATGCGCAAATATCCGGCACGGTCGAGCTCCGTGTACGACGTCTCGTCGCCGAGCTCGGTCGTCGTCCGCTAACTTCTTTGACTTTTTCGGGCGTGTCGTTCGAGGGTCACTTGAGCGGACAACCTAATCTCATCTCAGGAATTACATACTGAGCATAACTTTAACCTTCAACCTGAAGTTTAGAGTCTCAGTGGAGGCCGGTTATGAACAGACAAAACTACCTTGCGGTCATCAAAGTCGTCGGTGTCGGCGGTGGCGGTGTCAACGCGGTCAATCGCATGATCGAGCTCGGCCTCAAGGGCGTCGAGTTCATCGCCATCAACACAGACGCGCAAGCGCTGTTGCTCAGCGAAGCAGACGTCAAGCTGGATGTCGGGCGTGAACTGACTCGTGGTCTGGGAGCAGGCGCAGATCCTGAGGTGGGTCGCAAGGCTGCTGAAGACCACGCAGACGAGATCGAAGAGGCTCTCGCCGGCGCTGACATGGTCTTCGTGACCGCTGGCGAAGGTGGCGGCACGGGTACTGGTGGTGCTCCGGTCGTGGCCAAGATTGCTAAGTCCATCGGCGCTCTCACCATCGGTGTGGTTACCAAGCCGTTTGGCTTTGAGGGACGCCGCCGCCAGGCGCAGGCTGACGCCGGTGTTGCGGCACTTCGCAACGAGGTAGACACCCTCATCGTGGTACCCAACGATCGACTCCTCGACATCAGTGACCGTGGCATTAGCGTGCAAGAAGCGTTCGCGACCGCGGACCAGGTTTTGCTCGCGGGTGTTCAGGGCATCACTGACCTCATCACGACCCCCGGACTCATCAACCTCGACTTCGCCGATGTGAAGTCGGTTATGCAGGGTGCCGGATCAGCCCTCATGGGTATTGGATCGTCGCGAGGGGCTGACCGTGCCATCAAGGCCGCTGAGCTCGCCGTCGCTTCTCCGCTGCTCGAAGCGAGCATCGAAGGCGCACGCGGGGTTCTGTTGTCGATTCAGGGTGGATCCACCTTGGGCATGTTTGAAATCAACGATGCTGCAAAGCTTGTTCAAGACGCAGTTCACCCTGAGGCCAACATCATCTTCGGAACCGTGATTGACGACACCCTGGGCGACGAAGTTCGCGTCACGGTGATTGCTGCAGGCTTTGACGGTGGCGAACCAACCAAGAAAGAATTCCCTCACCGAAGCTACGCCGGTCTGGAGGACTCGTCTGATGGTGTTACCACCTCGCATGAGACTGCCGGTGTATTCACCTCGGTAGCGGGCACTGAGCCCTTCGTGTCGACTGGCCTGAGCGAGAGCACCTTCGCCTCGAACACCGTTGAGCCACTGACCGGTTCATCACCCGTGCTCGAGCCCGTCTCAGCGCAGGTCAGCTACTCGAGCGTCTCCGTGGGATCGCCTCTCGTGTCGGATGACTCCGACCTCGACATCCCCGACTTTCTCAAGTAGGACCAGTTCAGCAACAGTCAGATGACTGAACGATCACTTATCGGTGCGCGCCTCAATGAGGTGCGCACCGGCATTTCTCAGGCTTGTCGCAGCGCTGGGCGCGCCGAGACTGACATCACGCTCATCGTCGTGACGAAGTTTCACCCGGCAAGCCTGGTTCGTGAGCTCTACGCCCATGGCGTGCGTGATGTGGGCGAGAATCGTCATCAAGAGGCGAGTGAGAAGGCCGCTCAGGTGGCCGATCTCGACCTGAGGTGGCATTTCATCGGGCAACTCCAGTCGAATAAGGCGCGTGCAGTTCTCGAGTATGCGGATGTCATCCATTCGATTGATCGCCCATCACTGGTGATGGCACTGGACCGGGCCTGGCACGAGCTGTCCGCAACGGAATCAGCACGCCAGCCCATTCCGTCATTCGTTCAAATCAATCTCACGGACGATCCCAACCGTGGAGGCGTTAACGAGTCGGAACTGACCGCATTTGCCGAGCATCTGGCCAGCTTGTCGAGCTTCAACGTTCAGGGCGTGATGGCGGTCGCACCGTTGGACGAAAACCCCAATCGTGCCTTCGAGCGCGTTGCTGCTGCTTCGGAATTGCTTCGCAAAACGATTCCGACCGCGCGATTCATGAGCGCAGGGATGAGCCACGACTATGCCGAGGCGATTGCTCACGGTGCGACACACCTACGCATTGGCTCGGCAATCACGGGAAATCGCCCTCCCGCCGGTTAATCTTTCATCACAGCGATTCACACGTAAGGACACAACATGGCTGGCGCACTCAAAAAAATGATGGTCGCAATCGGTCTCGCCGATGAGGAACACTACGACGTTCCCGAGAAGCACCAGCCTGTTCGCGGCGGTCAGTCCGAAACTGCAGCACCTCGTGCCACGGTGACCCCGCTGCGTCGCCACACGGGTCGTAGCGCCGCTGTCGCAGATCTCAGCGAAATTGTCACTGTTCACCCCAAGGTTTACGCCGATGCACGCGCTGTCTCGGACAACTTCCGTGAGGGTGTTCCGGTCATCATGAACCTCAGCCAAATGACCGAATCAGACGCACGCCGTCTCATTGACTTCGCGAGCGGACTTGCTCAAGGTCTCTACGGTCGCATTGAGAAGGTAAGCAGCAAGGTTTTCTTGCTTTCACCGCAGCACGTTCAGGTTTCGGGCGAAGAAGCTGCTAACACCGGTGAAGTTGACGCGACTTTCTTTACGCAGTCTGCCGAGTAATTTCCCGAGCGTGTGCGTGCACGCCATGAAGGATGAGCAGTGAACGTCATCGGGCTCGTGCTCTATTGGGCGTTGCAGATATTTGTCATCTGCCTGTGGGGCAGATTCATTCTTGACATTGCGCGCATGGCGCGACCGGACTGGCGACCCCGTGGGTTCTGGCTTGTCATTTTCTCAAGTGTCTATGCGGTCACCGATCCGCCGCTGAAGCTCGTTCGTCGCGTCGTGAAGCCAGTCCGCATGGGACCCATTGCGCTCGATTTGGCCTGGACTATCGTGCTCATCGCCGCCATCATTCTGATGTCGGCGGCCGCAGGATTAGCGCGGCTCTAATAAACCGCAGTGAGCAGGTCATTCGACCTGCTAACTTTAGAGAACTTGTTCCGTTTAGCAACCGAGGTGACCCACGAATGGCTTTGACTCCCGAAGACATCGTCAACAAGCGCTTTCAATCGTCGAAGTTACTCCGTGAGGGCTACGACCAAGATGAGGTAGACGACTTTCTCGACGAAATCGTGGTCGAAATGCGTTCGCTGATCGCCGATCGCGACGCATTGAAGCAGCGCCTCGAGGCAGCGGAACTTCGTCAGGATGAGGCGCCCGCCGCTGTTGTTGCTGCACCAGTGCCCGCAGCCGCCCCGGTAGCTGCTGCCGCTCCGACAACGCAGGACATTCTCGAAGAGACACAGAGCTCAAACAACATGCTCGTGTTGGCTCGTCGCCTGCACGAAGAGCATGTGCGTGAAGGCATCGAGCGCCGCGACGCGTTGATCGCCGAAGCACATGAGAATGCAGCGCGAATCATCTCAGACGCCGAGACGACTGCGAATGAGCAGATCACCGCGTACAACATTCAGATTGCAGATCTCGAGACCAAGGTCACCGAGCTCCGCGCTTTTGAATCCGAATACCGTCGTCACCTGCGCACTTACATCGAGGGTCAGCTTAAGGACCTCGACAAGGCCAGCAGCCCCGCAAGCTAACCGGTGTCGACACCTCAGAGCGCGGAATCCTCGAACGCTCCGAGGGTGAGCACCCGCATTCTTGCTCTTCTCGTGGGCCTCGCCGCGTTGACGGTGATTGTTGACCAGGTCACGAAATCTGTCGTTGTTGCGACGATGACAGAGGGCCAAGTTATTACCCTCATTCCCGGCGTCGCTGAGTTTAAGTTTGTGCGTAACCCGGGCGCGGCGTTCAGTTTTGCTTCGGGGCAAACGTGGATTTTTTCGGTCCTCGCGATCGTCGTTACCTGTGCCATTATTTGGCTCGCACGCCGCATCAAATCGCGAGCCTGGGCCGTCGTTTTCGGATTACTGCTTGGTGGCACGCTCGGTAATCTCATCGATCGTTTGTTCCGTGAACCCGGTTTTGGTCGTGGCTATGTCATTGACTTCATGTATCTGCCGTGGATGATGCCAGCGATCTTCAACGTTGCCGACATCGCCATCACGGTATCCGCTGTGGTTTTTGCCATTTTGATTCTTCGCAATATCGGACTCGACGGAAAACGCGGAGAAAACAAGCCACGGACGAAGACCGCCGCTGATGAGTGAGACGCGCACCGTCATCATCCCCGACGGACTCGAGGGAATGCGGGTAGACGCCGGTCTCGCCAAATTGTTCGGATTTTCGCGCACCCAGGCCGCCGAGATCGCGCAGTCGGGAGGCGTCTGTCGCGGAGGGGTAGCCCTTGACAAAGCAGATGTACTCGTCGCTGGTGAGTTAATCGATGTGACGTGGCGAGACCGCCCGGCAGTCGAGGTCGTGCCTCAACATGTGCCCGACCTGAGGGTGATTTATGACGACGACGACATCATCGTGATTGATAAGCCGGTGGGCGTTGCAGCTCACCCGGCCGTCGGATGGGACGGTCCGACAGTCCTTGGCGCCCTCGCGGCTGCGGGCTATCGTGTCAGCACGTCCGGAGCTGCCGAGCGTGCGGGCATCGTTCACCGTCTCGATGTGGGCACGAGCGGTCTCATGGTCGTGGCCAAGAGCGAACTCGCCTATTCCGCACTCAAGCGCGCGTTCCACGATCGTGAAGTGTCGAAGGTCTACCACGCGGTGGTGCAGGGGCATCCCGACCCGCTGAACGGCACAATCGACGCTCCGCTGGGGCGCCACCCCAAATCCAACTGGAAATTTGCCGTCGTCTCCGACGGCAAGCCATCGGTTACCCACTACGAAACGCTGGAGGCGTTCCGGGGTGCGTCACTGCTTGAGATCACGCTGGAGACAGGGCGAACTCACCAGATCCGAGTGCACATGTCGGCGCAGCGACACCCCTGTGTTGGTGATGCACTGTATGGGGCTGACCCCACGCTGTCCGCCAAGTTGGGGCTCACTCGGCAGTGGCTTCACGCTCATCGACTCGGGTTTACCCATCCGCGAACGGGGGAGTGGGTTGAATTCGAGAGCGCCTATCCACAAGATTTGCAGCACGCCCTCGACGTGTTGCGGTCCATGTAGTCGACACGATTTAGGCTAGAGACTCAACACACTTTTACGCGGAACTAGAGAAGGCATCGTGGCGGAAAATTCGGACTCGTTCGTGCATTTGCACGTGCACACCGAGTACTCGATGCTCGATGGCGCGGCGCGGGTCAAGCCCCTCATCAAGGCGGCAGTCGAGAGTGGGATGCCCGCAATCGCTATCACGGACCACGGCAACATGTTCGGCGCTTACGACTTTTGGAATGCCGCTACAAGCGCCGGAATCAAACCCATTATCGGCACGGAGGCGTACCTCACGCCCGGAACGCACCGTACCGACAAGACGCGCGTTCGTTGGGCTGATGGTGATTCATCGGAAGATGTCTCCAGTGGTGGCTCTTACACACACATGACGCTTCTCTCGGAAACGACCGAGGGCATGCACAATCTGTTCCGCATGTCTTCCCTCGCGTCAATCGAGGGTTTCTATCGCAAGCCCCGCATGGATCGCGAGCTGTTGAGTCGCTACGGGCAAGGCCTCATCGCCACCACCGGCTGCGTCGGTGGAGAGGTTCAGACGCGTTTGCGCTTGGGCCAATATGACGAAGCGCGCGCTGCGGCGGCCGAATTTCAAGACATCTTTGGCAAGGAAAACTTCTTCGCCGAGATCATGGATCACGGAATCGATATCGAACGACGCACGATGTCTGACCTCATCCGGCTCGCGAAAGAGCTCGGGATGCCCTTGCTCGCATCCAACGATCTGCACTACACCTATGCAGACGACGCCAAGGCGCACGCTGCTTTGCTCTGTGTCCAGTCGGCATCCACACTGGATGACCCCAAGCGTTTTCAGTTCGGGTCCAACGAGTTCTACCTCAAGTCCGCGGCGGAGATGCGTCACCTCTTCCGTGACTACCCCGAGGCGTGTGACAACACCTTGCTCATTGCTGAGCGGTGCGAAGTCTCGTTTGCTCACCAAGATCTCATGCCCCGATTCCCGGTTCCGCCGGGCGAAACCGAAGCCACGTGGTTCGCCAAGGAGGTCGCGGCCGGGCTCAAACGACGCTTCCCTAACGGCGTCAGTGCAGAGCATCAGGCCCAGGCTGACTACGAGGTCGAAGTCATCACGACAATGGGATTCCCCGGGTACTTCTTGGTTGTCGCCGACTTTATCGCGTGGGCGCGAGCTCAGGGCATCCGAGTCGGTCCAGGGCGTGGTTCTGCGGCTGGGTCACTCGCGTCATACGCGATCGGCATTACCGAGCTCGACCCGCTCAAGTACGGGCTCTTCTTCGAGCGTTTCTTGAACCCCGATCGTGTCTCGCTCCCCGATGTCGACGTCGACTTTGACGATCGTCGTCGTCCTGAAGTGATCCGGTACGTGACGGAGAAGTACGGCGATGACCGGGTCGCTCAGATCGTGACGTACGGAACCATCAAGGCAAAGCAGGCGCTCAAAGACTCTGCGCGCGTGCTTGGCATGCCCTACGCGATTGGTGAAAAGCTCACCAAGGCCATGCCCCCATCGGTCATGGGCAAAGACATCAGCTTGAGCGAAGTGCACGACAAGGAGTCACCGCGTTACAAAGAAGCTGCTGATTTCCGCAGCGTCCTCGAATCTGACATCGATGCTCAAACTGTTTTTGAGACCGCTTTGGGTCTCGAGAACCTCAAGCGTCAGTGGGGCGTTCACGCCGCGGGCGTCATCATGTCAGCGCAACCGCTGATTGATGTCATCCCCATCATGAAGCGTGAGGATGACGGTGCAATCATCACGCAGTTCGACCAGCCCCCGTGTGAAGCCCTCGGCCTGCTCAAAATGGACTTCCTGGGTTTGCGTAACCTCACCGTTATTGAGGATGCCCTGGCGAACATTCGCGCGAACCGCGACATCGAGGTTGTTCCCGAGGAGCTTGACCTCGATGCTGATGAGGCGACCTATGACTTGTTGAGTCGCGGTGACACCCTGGGCGTGTTTCAGCTCGACGGCGGACCGATGCGCGCACTCTTGCGTCAGCTGAAGCCGACAAACTTCGAGGACATCTCGGCCGTTATTGCCTTGTACCGCCCAGGTCCCATGGGTGTGAACTCGCACATCAACTACGCGCTTCGCAAGAACGGCTTGCAAGAAATTGAGCCGATCCACCCGGAGCTGGCCGAAGCGCTTGAAGAATCACTCGGCACGACATACGGTCTGATCGTCTACCAGGAACAGGTTATGGCGGTCGCGCAGAAGGTGGCTGGCTTTACGCTCGGTCAGGCCGACGTTTTGCGTCGAGCGATGGGTAAGAAGAAGAAGGAAGAGCTCGATAAACAGTTCGAGACTTTCGAAGCCGGCATGGTGGAGCGAAACTACTCTAAACAAGCCATCGACGTGCTCTGGGAGACGTTGGTTCCGTTCGCCGACTACGCCTTCAACAAGGCACACTCCGCCGGATATGGCGTGCTCTCGTACTGGACTGCCTATCTCAAAGCAAACTTCCCGGCTGAGTTCATGGCCGCACTGCTGACGAGTGTGGGTGATTCCAAAGACAAGCTCGCGATCTATCTGTCCGAATGTCGTCGCATGGGAATTCAAGTCTTACCGCCCGACATTAACCAGTCAGACACCGCTTTCTCGGCAGTCGGCAAGGACATCCGGTTCGGTCTTGGCGCGATCCGCAACGTCGGCGTGAACGTGGTTGAGGGAGTCAAGTCAGCTCGGGCCGAGAAGGGTGCCTTCACGAATTTCAACGACTACCTCAAGAAGGTTCCGCTCGTCGTTGCCAACAAGAAGACCACCGAATCGCTCATTAAGGCCGGTGCTTTCGATTCCCTCGGTGCCACGCGGCGAGCACTGATGGAGATTCACGAAGAGGCGATTGACGCTGCCGTGAGCACGAAGCGCAACGAAGCGCAGGGTATGGTCGATCTCTTCGCGGATGTTTTTGAATTCGACGAGCAGGCATCAACCGTTCCGGAACGCCCTGAGTGGACCAAGCGCGACAAGCTCGCCTTCGAACGCGAGATGCTCGGCTTGTACGTTTCGGACCACCCTCTTTCCGGTCTTGAAACGCAGCTGGCCAAGCTTGCATCCACCAACATTCTTGACGTGCGAAACTCTGACGAACGCGAACTTCGTGATGGGGATCAGATCACCATCGCGGGATTGATTACCGACGTGACTCGACGCGTGGCGAAGAACTCGGGAAATACGTACGCACAAATTGCGATCGAGGATTTCAGTGGCGACATGACGGTGATGTTCATGGGGCGCACGTATCAAGAATTCGGCGAGAAGCTCATCGCGGACCAAGTTGTCACGATCAAGGGGCGAATCTCTCGTCGTGACGACGGGGTTGCGCTCCACGCGAATCTGCTCACAGTTCCTGACCTCGGACCGGCGACAGCGGCGGCGGGGCCCCTGATCATTCAAATGACGGAACATCGCTCGTCCACAGAAGTAATGACCCAGCTGAGCGAAATCTTGGGCCGCTATCCGGGAGACACTGAGGTGCGCTTGCGATTGACTCGCCAAGACACTGCGCGCGTGTTCGAACTCCCCATGCGTGTGGTCATCGGACCCGACCTGTTTGGCGATTTGAAATCCCTGCTCGGTCCTGGTTGTCTCGGCTAGTCGCGCACCGTCGCCGACCACGACTGCACTCTAAACTTGAAACATCATGATGCGATTGATGGATTTGCGCGGGCAGAAGCTGAGCCGTCGGCAACTGACCGAGCTCATTCCGCGTCACACCGCTGATTCAGAAGCCGCACACGCCGCGGCCCGCGACCTCGTCGATGAGGTTGCGACGAACGGGCTTGACGCAATTCTTGAGCACACTCAGCGCTTCGATCAGGTCAGCGGACACTCGGTAGCGGTGCCATCCGCGCATTTTCAGGAGGCTCTCGACGGGCTGAATCCTGACGTTAGAACGGCTCTTGAGGCCTCCATTGCGCGTGTTCGCGAGGCATCGGCAGCCCAGATTCCTGCGGGTGCGAACACGTCCTTCGGTGTGGGCGCAACCGTGACACAGCGCTGGCTTGCGGTCGAGCGCGTCGGTCTTTACGTGCCCGGAGGTAAGGCCGTCTACCCTTCGAGCGTCGTCATGAACGTCGTGCCCGCACAGGTCGCCGGGGTCAAATCCATCGCCCTGATGTCGCCTCCTCAAAAGGATCACGGGGGACGGGTGCACCCGACCGTGTTGGCCGCCGCTGCGCTTCTCGGTGTCACGGAGGTCTACGCCATCGGCGGTGCTAGCGCCATCGGTGCGATGGCCTGGGGCGTGCCCGAAATCGACCTCGACCCGGTGAATGTCATTACCGGACCGGGTAACCGCTATGTCGCAGCAGCCAAACGCTATGTCCGCTCACGAGTCGGTATCGACTCCGAGGCGGGGCCGACGGAAATCCTCATCATCGCCGATGACACAGCTGATGCCCGCTGGGTCGCTGCGGATCTCATTTCGCAGGCGGAACACGACGAACTCGCTTCATCGCTTTTGGTCTCAACCTCTGCTCCACTCGTCGACGAGGTCTCACGCGAACTCGTCGCGCAGACGGCGCTGACGCCACATCGGGAACGGGTTGAAATAGCGCTTCGCGGACCTCAGTCGGCGCTCGTCATCGTGGACGATCTGGACACGGCGGTCGCCTTCTCAAACCTCTACGCCCCGGAGCACCTCGAGGTGCAAACGAGCGACAACGCCGCCCTGCTTCCCAATTTGGTCAACGCGGGCGCAATTTTCGTGGGGAGCCACTCGCCAGTCAGCCTGGGAGATTACTCGGCGGGATCCAACCACGTGCTCCCGACCGGTGGTCATGCTGCCTTCTCGTCGGGACTCGGGGCCTACACGTTCTTACGCGCCCAACAGGTCATTGAGTATTCGCCTGAAGGACTCGCGACTGTTCGCGATGGTCTCGAAGCGTTAGCTCAGAGTGAGGACCTTCCTGCTCACGGGCGTGCCGTCGCTATTCGTTTTGACGAGCTGTAGGAGTTTTCGATGTACTGTCCGTTCTGTCGCCATGCAGACTCGCGAGTGATCGACTCACGCACGTCCGATGACGGTCTTTCGATTCGCCGACGTCGCCAATGCCCCGAGTGTGGTGGACGATTCAGCACCCTCGAAACGGCGAGCTTGAGCGTTATCAAGCGGTCAGGAATCGTGGAGCCGTTCAGTCGCGAGAAAGTTGTCGCCGGCGTTCGCAAAGCGTGTCAGGGTCGACCGGTGACTGATGCCGACCTCGCGACTCTCGCTCAGAAAGTTGAAGAGAGTATTCGCGCCACTGGTGCTTCGCAGATCGACGCCAACGAAATTGGCCTCTCAATTCTTGCGCCCCTTCGCGAGCTCGACGAGGTCGCCTATTTGCGGTTCGCAAGCGTGTATCAAGCGTTTGAATCTCTCGCTGATTTTGAGGCGGCAATTGCCGTCCTCCGCGCCGACAAACGAGCGGCGGGTGCTCAGGAGTGAGTCGCCCTTCTCCCGCGGTGCCGGGTGCGCAACCGCCACTCCTCTACGCCTTGCTCTACAAAACCGTGCTCACCAGAATCGAGGCCGAGCGGGCACACAAGCTCGGAGCTTTGGTCATCCGATTCTGTGGACTGCCGTTGGTCGGAGGACTAGTGCGCGCATGCACACGTCCGCGACGCGATCTCAGTGTGAACGCCCTGGGCCTGACCTTTTCCACGCCGTTTGGGCTCGCAGCCGGCTTCGATAAAGACGCGAAATACGTCAAGGGGTTGGCTAACCTCGGTTTTGGCCACGTGGAAATTGGCACACTAACCGCACAGGCGCAGCCGGGCAACGACAAACCGCGCATGTTCCGCCTCGTTGAGGATTTCGCCGTGGTCAACCGCATGGGCTTCAACAACGGTGGTGCAGCCGATGCGGTTGCGCGCCTCACCGCGATTCGTCGCTGGAAGCACCGCCCGATCGTGGGCGTCAACATTGGTAAGAGTCGGGTCGTCGCGGTCGAGGATGCCATCGCGGATTACGTCACAAGCACGACGCTCGTCGCTCCACTCGCCGATTACCTTGTGGTCAACGTGAGTTCGCCAAATACTCCGGGGCTCCGTGGTTTGCAAGAAATCGACCAGTTGCGCCCCTTGTTGTCCGCGGTCAAGGAGAATTGCGGATCCACTCCGCTCCTCGTCAAAATCGCGCCCGATCTCACGGATGATGAAATCATCAAGGTCACCCGGCTCGCTACCGAACTTCAGCTCGACGGCATTATTGCAACGAACACGACGCTTTCTCGCGAGGGTCTGCGCAGCTCGTCGGCCCGTGTTGAAGCCATCGGAGCGGGAGGCCTTTCCGGGCGCCCTCTCAAAGCGCGTTCACTGGACGTGTTGCGCGTGATTGCCGCTCACGCACCCGTCGAGCTCTGCATAATTTCGGTCGGGGGAGTCGAAACCGCTGACGACGTGAAACAGCGTCTCGGTGCAGGAGCCCACTTGGTGCAGGGCTACAGCGCCTTCGTCTACTGGGGACCTGGCTGGGCCCGATCCATCAATCGCGGCTTGAGCGCGTAGTCGCCTAGTTCGGGTACTGCTTACGCCCGACCTGCGGCTTCGGCATACGCATGAAACGCATTTGCAGCGTTCGCATCATCGCGTACCAGCGCACACCGCGGTCGATTTGGCCAAACTTGGCTTCAATTCGTTTACGCATACGTGCCGACATGATGATCAGGTCAATGAGGAGCACCATGACGAAGAGCCACATGATTCCATTCGCGATGTTCGCGACAAGGTATGGATCGTTGCCCGGGATCTGAACGAACGAAATCAGAATGATGACAATCATGATCGGCACGAGCATCTCACCCACGCTGTATCGTGCGTCGACGTAGTCGCGCGCGTAGCGCTTCTGAGCACCCTTATCGCGTGCGGGTAGATACCGTTCGTCACCCGCGGCGAGACCAGCACGTGCCTTCTCGCGAGCTGCTGCGTTGGCAACGCGAGCTTCCTTCGCGGCGAGCTTACGGTCGGTCGGCACGAGTGGGCGCTTGTTGGCAGCCTCCTGCTCTTTTCGGGTCGGCGTTGCTTTGCCCTTGCCGGTCGCCTTGGCGGATGCGCTCGATGCGGGGGTCGTGTCGGGTGTTTCGGTTGCCAACTGTCAGTTCCTAACTCGCGTGTGCTTGCGAACCTAAGATTATCTGCATGACGAGCGAACGAAACGCACATTTACCAAGCGGTTTCCTTGAAGTGATGCGTGCCTCAATCGACGCTCGATGGGGTGAAGTTCTGGCCGACTTGCACGCGCACGCGCGCATCCCCTCAGTGTCCTGGCCGAGCTTCGATCAGGGCATGGTTGCTCATAGCGCCGAGCTGGTCGCCGAACGCCTAGGCGACCTCAACTTTTTCACTGAGGTGTCGATTGTTCGCGAGGCAACCGACGATGGCAGCCTGGGACAGCCCGCCGTGATTGCTCATCGCCCCGCTCGCCACGGTGCTCCCACGGTGTTGCTTTACGCGCACCACGATGTTCAGCCCCCGGGAGATGGTTTGGCCTGGCTCAGCGACCCATTTGAGCCCGAGATTCGAGGCGAACGGATGTTCGGACGCGGAGTGGCCGACGACAAGGCCGGCATTGCAATGCATGTGGAATCGCTTCGCGCACTCATCGCACACGAGCCAGACACGGATCTTGGAGTGGTTGTCTTCATTGAGGGAGAAGAAGAATACGGCTCGCCCTCATTCACTAACGTTTTGAGGCAGCATCGCGAAACGCTCCAGGCCGATGTCATTATCGTCGCCGATTCTGGCAACTGGACCACGGAAATACCGGCTCTCACGGTCAGTTTGCGTGGGAACGCCACGCTCAAGGTGACGGTGCGAACACTCGATCACGCACTCCACTCCGGAATGTTCGGTGGCGCAGTGCCCGACGCGATGTTGGCCATGACGCGACTTCTCGCAAGCCTGCACACCGACGCGGGGGACGTTGCCGTTGAAGGACTCCTTGAGCGCGATGGCGAAACACCTGACTACTCGCTCGAACGGCTCAGGTCCGAGGCGGGTCTGCTCGACGGCGTGACAGCACTGGGCAGTGATCACCTTGCGCGGTTGTGGAACAAGCCCGCAATCACGGTCATCGGTATGGACATGCCATCCACGTCCGAGGCAAGCAACACTCTCGTTCCTGAAGTGACGGCGATGGTCAGTGTGCGCGTTGCTCCCGGGCAGGATGCCCGTGAGGCCGCGGAGGTTGTTATCCGTCACCTCGAACGGCACACCCCGTTTGGTGCCCACGTTGACATTCACACAGTGGGCACGGGGGCGGCCTACGCCATGCGAGCGGAATCACCCGTCGCCGACCTCATGAAAAAGGCTCTGTCTGAGGCCTACAGCGCGGACGTCGTCGAGATGGGCGTTGGCGGGTCGATTCCGTTCATAGCCGAGTTTGTTGAGGCCTTCGAATCAGCGACCGTTCTCGTGACTGGTGTCGAAGATCCCGACTCACGCGCGCACAGCCCCAATGAATCGCTGCACCTGCCCTCATTTCGCAACGCTCTCGTAGCGCAGGCGGTCTTTTTGGCCGAATTGGCGAGCTTTGGTGAGCGATAATAGAAGCAGTAAATCTCGTTGAAAGGTTCCCTGGTGGCAAGCGAAACAGAGCAACAAGCAGCTCACGGCGTCACACTGTCACCCGAAGCGGTTGTGAAGGTCAAATCTTTGCTGAGCCAAGAATCTGACGCCGACATGCGCTTGCGCATCGCAGTTGAATCGGGCGGATGCGCGGGACTCAAGTACTCGATGTACTTCGACGAGCGAACTTTCGAGGGCGACGCCATTGTTGATTTCGATGGCGTAGAGGTCGTTGTCGACCGCAAGAGCGGGCCATTCGTGGAGGGCGCCGTGATCTCGTTCGCCGACACGATTACAGCTCAGGGATTTCAAATCGATAACCCCAACGCGAGCGGGAGTTGCGCCTGTGGAGATTCTTTCCACTAAGAGGTAAGAGCCTCATTTTTTGCGAGTGAGAGACGGTTCGTCGGGAGCCAAACAGGCTTCTCGCAGGGTAGGCTGATAGTGACTCACGGGTCTCTCGTGAGCAGCAAGATTGTCGAAAGGTCTCACGTGCGTTCTTCACGTCGACTCCGTTGGCTCGCAGTGCCTGCGGTCGCTACGGTTGCACTCGTATTAGCTGGCTGTACGCCGCAAGAGCTGGTTGGGTATCTGCCCACGCAGCCCGGCACAACCAACCAGGTGGACCGCATCGTTGCGCTCTGGAACGCGAGCTGGATTGTGCTCTTCGGTGTCGGTCTGATCGCGTGGGGTCTGCTCATGTGGTCGATGATTGTCTACCGCCGTCGTAAGACTGACACTGGTCTTCCCGTGCAGTTGCGCTACAACATGCCGATCGAAGTCTTCTTCACGGTGGTTCCGCTGATCATGATCATCGGATTCTTCTTCTTCACCGCGCGCGATGAGGCAATCATCGAGAAGCGCTTCGACCACCCCGACGTCACCATTCAGGCCTTTGGCAAGCAGTGGGCCTGGGACTTCAACTACACCAATGAGAACGTCTACTACTCGGGCATCCAGGTTCAGCCTTCGACGGACCCGAACGCTCCGCGCGGTTCCATTGATCCGGCGTCGATTCCTACTCTTTACTTGCCCGTAGGTAAGACCGTCGAGATTCAGCTTCAGGCACGTGACGTCATCCACTCCTTCTGGGTAATCGACTTCCTCTACAAAAAAGACATGATTCCTGGCAAGACCAACTACATGTCGTTCATTCCGGAACGTGAGGGCACCTTCCGTGGCAAGTGCGCTGAGCTCTGTGGTGAATACCACTCGCAGATGCTGTTCCAGGTCAAGGTTGTCTCCGAGACCGAATACAAGGCCTACATCCAGAAGCTCAAATCTGAGGGCTTCAACGGTCAGCTCGGTACCGAGTATGACCGCCAGACCAACAAGGCAGCAGTTGTTGCTGCAGTGAACGAGTAAGGGCGAAAACATGAGCGCAACACTGACTCCTGTTCCGGTCGTGCAGGCTAACCCGCAGGCGAGTAAGACTGTCGGCGTTACTCGCAACTCGAAGCGTGGCAACGTCATCGTTCGTTGGATGACGTCGACCGACCACAAGGTCATCGGTCACCTCTACATCATCACCTCGCTGGTGTACTTCGTCATCGGTGGCATCATGGCGATGATCATCCGTATGCAGTTGTTCGCTCCAGGGCTTCAAGTTCTGGCCACCAAAGAGCAGTACAACCAGATTTTCACCATGCACGGAACGATCATGCTCCTCATGGTTGCGACGCCGCTCTTCGCTGGTCTTGCGAACGAGTTGATTCCGCTCCAAATCGGCGCTCCTGACGTTGCCTTCCCGCGTCTAAACATGCTGTCGTACTGGATTTACTTCTTCGGTTCGCTCATCGCGGTTGCTGGCTTCCTGACCCCCGGTGGCGCTGCAAGCTTCGGTTGGTTCTCGTACACGCCGCTGTCGACGATGGCCTACTCGCCGAGCCTCGGCAGCAACATGTGGGTCGTTGGCCTCAGCCTCAGCGGTTTTGGAACGATTCTCGGTTCGGTGAACTTCATCACCACCATCATTACGATGCGCGCACCCGGAATGACCATGTTCCGCATGTCGATCTTCACCTGGAACATTTTGGTCACCTCGATTCTGGCCATCCTCGTCTTCCCCGTCTTCGCAGCGGCGCTCTTCGGCTTGGCCGCGGACCGCGTATTCGGTGCGCACGTGTTTGACTCGGCGACCGGCGGTGCCATGTTGTGGCAGCACATGTTCTGGTTCTTCGGTCACCCCGAGGTCTACATTCTGGCTCTGCCGTTCTTTGGCATCGTTTCAGAGATCTTCCCGGTCTTTAGCCGCAAACCGATTTTCGGTTACAAGACCCTGGTGTACGCAACCCTGGGTATTGGCGCTCTATCGATGACGGTGTGGGCTCACCACATGTATGTCACGGGTTCGGTACTCCTCCCGTTCTTCGCTCTGTTGACTATGCTCATCGCGGTTCCTACCGGTGTGAAGGTGTTCAACTGGATCGGAACGATGTTCCGTGGTTCGATCACGTTCGAAACGCCGATGCTCTTTGCGATCGGGTTCGTCTTCAACTTCGTCTTCGCTGGTCTCACTGGTGTGATTCTGGCTTCGCCGCCCCTTGACTTCCACCTCTCCGACAGCTATTTCGTAGTGGCACACTTCCACTACGTCATCGTGGGCGCGCTCGTCTTCGGACTCTTCGGCGGACTCTACTTCTGGTGGCCAAAGTGGACCGGAAAGATGATGAACGAGCGCCTGGGACAGTGGCACTTCTGGCTGTTCTTCCTCGGATTCAACGTCACGTTCCTCATCCAGCACTGGCTTGGTGTCATGGGCATGCCGCGTCGTTACGCGACGTACCTGCCTGAGGACGGCTTCACCTGGATGAACCAGCTGTCATCCTTCGGAACCCTGATTATGGGCATCTCGCTCGTGCCGTGGTTGGTGAACATCTACATCACGGCTCGCTTTGCCCCCAAGGTAACCGTGAACGACCCCTGGGGTTACGGACGATCGCTTGAGTGGGCAACCTCGTGCCCGCCGCCGCGTCACAACTTCACGTCGATTCCGCGCATTCGTAGCGAGTCCCCGGCATTCGATTTGAACCACCCGGAGCTCGCACCGTACGGCTATGACGCTCCGGCAGTGACCGTGCCTGCAGTTGGAAAAGGACACTAACTCTCATGAAATCTAGCGTTGTCTTCCTGACCATCTTTGCGGTCTTCTTCTTCGTGACTTCGGTCGTGTACACGGTGTGGAACTACCTCGCCAACGGCGCCATTGAACCGATCGGCTCGATCGCAATCCTGTTGTCGGCCATTCTCGCTGCGTTCATCGGCTTCTTCTTGAATCTGGTGAATCGTTCACAGGGTGGCATTCTGTTGCCCGAAGACCGTGACGCTGACATCGACGAGGGTGACCCCGAGCTGGGACACTTCAGCCCGTGGAGCTGGTGGCCGTTCATGATTGGTGTTGGGCTCTTTCTGACCTTCCTCGGACTCGCCGTGGGCTTCTGGATTTGCTTCATTGGCATGCCATTCGCACTCGTTGCGATTGTCGGCTGGGTCTACGAGTACTACCGCGGATACTTCGCACACTAAAAATTTCACAATGACTGAGGGCCCGGGATCACTCCGGGCCCTCAGCCATTTCACGCGTCTATGTCGTGACGCGTCGAGGGGGTCAGCTCAATTCCCGCAGGCGCTCAGCAATCATCGCGTCGATAAGCGCGATGTCAATGTTCCAGTCGAGCGGGACCTGAAATGTTCGCTTGTTCACTGTGTACTGGGTCATGGTGGATCGCGACTGCTCGAGGGCTGTCGAGCCCCACGGGGCGAGCGTCAGGTGCTGTCGGGCCGCGCTCATTCCGAAGATGTAATCCTTGCCGCGATGGATTTGCGGCACGTTCCACGCAAGTTTTACCTCAAACGTCGGATTTGTGGCCAGAATGTGGCTGATCAAGGCCGCAAGAGTTGCACGTCCCGGCTCGGGGAGGCTCGTCAGGTATTCATCTACTGAAGCGAAGGGCATGACTCTAGTTTCTCGTGTAAACGACGAAGCGGCCGCCACGAGGGCGACCGCTTCGCACGAGTGTCTGGTTAGACGCCGTAGTAGAGCTCGAACTCCAGCGGGTGGGGGAGCATCGACAGCGGCTTGATTTCGTTGGTGCGCTTGTAGTCGATCCAGGTCTCGATGAGGTCCTTGGTGAATACGCCACCAGCGAGAAGGAACTCGTGGTCCTTCTCGAGTGCCTGAAGAGCCTCTTCAAGCGAGCCGGGTACCTGAGGAATGTTCTTTGCCTCCTCGGGGGGGAGTTCGTAGAGGTCCTTGTCAACCGGTTCGTGCGGCTCGATGCGGTTCTTGATTCCATCAAGACCAGCCATCATCTGAGCTGCGAAGGCGAGGTACGGGTTACCTGATGCATCAGGCGCACGGAACTCGATGCGCTTTGCCTTCGGGTTCGAACCCGTGATCGGGATGCGGATGGCGGCCGAGCGGTTACCAGCCGAGTACACCAGGTTGACCGGAGCTTCGAAACCAGGAACCAGACGGTGGAACGAGTTCACCGACGGGTTGGTGAAGGCGATAACTGCTGCGGCGTGCTTGAGCAGACCACCGATGTACCAGCGTGCGATGTCGGAGAGACCGCCGTAGCCGTTCTCATCATAGAACAGGGGCTTGCCGTCGTTCCACAGCGACTGGTGGGTGTGCATGCCCGAACCATTGTCGCCGAAGAGCGGCTTCGGCATGAAGGTCGCGGTCTTACCCCACTCGAGAGCGGTGTTCTTGACGATGTACTTGAACTTGAGGATGTCATCGGCGGCATTGACCATGGTGTCAAAGCGGTAGTTGATTTCACCCTGGCCGGCGGTACCAACCTCGTGGTGGCTGCGCTCGAGGATGAGGCCAGCCTCTTCGAGTTTGATGCAGATGTCATCGCGCAGGTCAGCGTGCTGGTCGACCGGGGTAACCGGGAAGTAGCCACCCTTGTAGGGGGTCTTGTTGCCGAGGTTGCCGCCCTCTTCCTTGCGACCGGAGTTCCAAGCGGCTTCAGAAGAATCAATCGAGTAGAAGGTGTGCTGCGGCTTAACGTCGTAGCGAATCTCGTCGAAGATGAAGAACTCGGCCTCGGGAGCGAAGAACGCAGTGTCAGCGATGCCGGTCGAGGCGAGGTACTTCTCGGCCTTCTTGGCAACCTGGCGCGGGTCGCGGTGGTAGATTTCGCCGTTGCGCGGGTTGTAGATGTCGAACAGCATGACGAGAGTCTTCTCGGCGCGGAACGGGTCGACGAACGCGGTGGTCACATCCGGGATGAGCTGCATGTCCGACTCGTTGATGTTCGCGAAACCGCGGATCGACGAACCGTCGAACATCTGACCGACGGTGAAGAAATCTTCGTCAACGGTTGATGCGGGGATGTTGAAGTGCTGCTGAACGCCGGGGAGGTCGCAGAAGCGGATGTCAAGGAAGCGAACGTTGTTTTCCTTGATGTACTTGATGACCTCGGATGAGTCTTTGAACATGCCTGAATGTCTCCAAAACGGATGAATAAGAGTGAACCTAGAAAACAGGAACGATTTCAACCTAAACCAGGTCAATAACGCGAGAGTGACGCAAATGTTTCAAACATGTTACGCCGACTATTTCCTATAAATTCAAGGCTACACCCACAGCTCTAGACTGAGGTGATGAGCGCTTCCCGACCCTCGAAACCTGCTGTTCCACCCAGTTCATATCCGGGTGAACGATTGGGTCTTCCGCGTGAGGGTACCCGCTCTGTGGCACGCCTCGGACGCCGATTTGGTGCTCTCGTAATCGACTGGATTATCGCTTCGCTCGTCGCGCTCGGAGTCGAACAAGTGACGACGGGACACATCGATACCGCCGCACTGAGTCATCCCCAACATCAGACTTTGGTGTACCTGTGCTGGGTGGTCCTCATGATTATCGAAGTGCCGATTCTGGGTGGGACGATTGGTCACCGAATCCTCGGCATGGCAGTCACACCACTCAGTGGCGGATGGCCAGGGCTGTGGCGCCCAGTCGTGCGCGCCGTTCTTCTGGGTCTCGTTATTCCCGCGCTGGTGTGGGACTCAGACAGCAGGGGCTTTCACGACAAAATCGCCGGAACAGTCCTTATTCGGGCCTAGCGCGGTTTGCCTGCGCGCACCTTGCGAGGGTCAATGCCCTTGGGGATGGGCATTGCGGTTCCGAGGCTCGACAGGCGACTCTCAACAACCTGAACTTCGCGTTTGGTGAGTGTTCGTTTGAAGCTTCGGAATGTCTTTGAGATGTCCTTGAGTCCGATCGACCCCTCTTCGGTGCCGACAAAGACTTGATGAACGGGGACGTTCGGGATGACGCGCGCGATTGAGCGTGCTTCATCAGCGACCATGCGGGCGACACGACTGCGTGCACCTTCGCCGATGAGAACCACGCCGCCGCGACCGATCGCGCGATACACGCAGTCACGATTTCGGTTGACCGCGATCGGGGTCTCGTTAGTGAACCATCCGCGACGCAGAACCGACGTCATAACGGCACCCGTGGCGCCGGGCTGGCCGGCCATTTGCGCATACGCAGCGGCCTCAGCTCGTTTACCGAGCACGAAAAGTCCGAGTAGCACGCCAGCAAGCACGCCCAGAACCACAACGAGGATGATGGTGACAACGTTGGCGCTGAAAAAGACTGCGGAGGCGATGGCGGCAACGGCGATGGGTCCCAGGAACGAGAGCAACAGTAACGGTGTAATCGCTTTGTCGACTTTGCGGGTCATTGTGTAGACCTGCCACATTTGAGCGATTCGACCGGGAGTCTTGTTGCGTTTTGCCATGTGTAAACACTACCGAAAACGTACGCGGTGATTGACAGCTACGCGCCCGAGAGGAGCGCGTTTTTGTGCGGAATCTAGACCGCTTGCGAGAAACCTTCTGCGGTCTCGGCGAGGTGCGCGAGCTCCGCGGGGATTGAGCGTCCCTTGGCGGTCATGGATTGCGCGTAGAGGCGACCTGCACGGTAGGAGCTACGAACGAGGGGGCCAGAGAGAACCCCGAGAAAGCCCATCTCCTCAGCTTCGAGCTTGAGTTCGACGAACTCGCTGGGGTTCACCCAGCGCGCGACCGGAAGGTGACGTGGGCTCGGACGCAAGTACTGGGTGATCGTGATGATGTCAGTGCCCGCGTTGTACAGGTCCTTCAGTGCTGCCGAGACCTCATCGCGCTCTTCCCCCATTCCGAGGATGAGGTTCGATTTCGTAATCATTCCGGCACTACGTGCTTGGGTGAGAACGTCGAGTGAACGCTCGTACCGGAACGCGGGTCGTACGCGCTTGAAGATGCGGGGGACGGTCTCGACATTGTGGGCGAAAACTTCGGGTGCTGCGTCGAAAACCTGTTGAAGCAGTTCGGGCTTTCCGTTGAAGTCGGGAACCAGAATTTCTACGCCGGTACCAACTGACTGTTGATGAATCTGGCGGATTGTCTCCGCGTAAAGCCACGCGCCCTCATCCTCAAGGTCATCGCGAGCGACACCTGTCACGGTGGCGTAGCGCAGGTTCATCGCGGTGACCGATTCGCCAACTCGGCGTGGTTCATCCGCATCAAAATCGGCTGGCTTGCCGGTGTCAATTTGGCAGAAGTCACAGCGTCGCGTGCACTGTGCGCCGCCGATGAGGAACGTTGCCTCGCGATCTTCCCAGCACTCGTAGATGTTGGGGCAACCTGCCTCTTGGCAGACCGTATGGAGGTTCTCCGTCTTGACGAGCGACTGCAGTTGCATGTACTCGGGACCCATCTTTGCCTTGGTGCGGATCCACTCGGGCTTCTTCTCGATAGGGGTCTCGGCGTTACGCACCTCGAGACGGAGCAGCTTGCGACCTTCAGGCGTTTGCATAGGAATCCTCAAAATGCTTCTGGAAAATAGTGATGACGCGGGGGAGAACGTCGTTGATGGTGAGATTCTTCCCGGTCACAAGGCTCATGGTGGTGACACCTGCATCGCGGATGCCACACGCGATAATTCCGCGGTAGGCCTCGAGGGAATTGTTGACGTTGAGTGAGAAGCCGTGCATGGTCACGCCCTCGCTCACACGTATGCCGATTGCTGCGACTTTGTCGTGGGTGAGTCCACGTTTGACCCACACTCCGCTGCGTCCGTCGACCCGCTCTCCATGGATGTCGAATTCGGCGAGTACATCGATGAGGAGTCCCTCGAGCATGCGCACATATTTCACGACGTCGACGGGAACCGCGAGTTTTGTGATTGGGTAGCCAACGAGTTGACCAGGCCCGTGCCACGTAATTTTGCCGCCACGATCAACATCGATAACCGGGGTGCCGTCCGTCGGACGCTCGTCATCGTCAGTGCGCTTGCCGGCGGTATAAACGCTCGTGTGCTCAAGGAGGAGAAGGGTGTCCGGCCGGGACTGGGCGACGACTTCGCTGTGGACGCGCTTCTGCAAGTCCCACGCATCGAGGTAGTCGACGGTGTTGTCCCCGACTCCTACGATTTCTACGTCTAGCACACTCACAGTGTACCAAGTGAATAGAGTTTCAATGACCGAATATCTAAGCGAAAGTCACGAACGAGCATAATCTTTTCCACAATTCTGCCGGAAAGTGTTCGTGCTGCCCGAACATGATGCATTGTGTGGCGATGAAATCCTCCCGTTATCGCGTTGAGCGCGAAATCCGTCCGCATGTGTACTTGGGGGTCTCAGACGACTCGTCCGCAGCACCGGCACTGCTTGAGTTGATTCCGTGGCAGAGCGATCCCGCGTCGGCCTGGAAATCGCTGGAACGCGCTGACGAGTGTGAACGTCACATCGACGGGATGCTCTGCATAGCGCTTCTCGACCCGGCAGGTTCGCAACCGCAGCCGCCGGCGCGCACTAGCGGGACGTGGCAAGGCGAGGTTGGGGCGCGCACTGATTCATCGGCTTTCATCGCTGGTCCCGGTCTGCGCGCTCCCGAGCACATGCTGCGCGATGTCACGGAATCGATCCGAACCTCGCACTCGCCGCAGAGCAGCGGTACTCCTTTGGTGGGTGAGACGTTAGCAGGGTGGTTCGCTCGCAAACGCAAGCTACTCGCTTTCGTCGGGGGTGTCGGCCTCGTCGTCGCCATAATCGGCGTCCTCGTTATTCCACGAACCCCGAACATTGCGAGTGCCGAGGTCACACCATCAGCCACCGCAACGCTCACCCCATTAGTTGAAACTGATTCCGCCGTGGCGACCGAAGGTGACCTGTCGGTGACAATCAACCAGATGCTGGGGGGACCGCCCGACGATGCTCTCACTGCTCGCCTCGTAACCATTCTCGAGCTCCCACCAGGGGAGCGCGTCGTGGTTAGCGAACGATCACGAAACGGTGATGTCGTGTTGGTACACGTTGCCGCGTTCAATATTCAGGGCGCTGTGAAACAGGCATCCGTCGAATTGCAACGGGATGTGACAGGCTGGCGCCTGCGCGATGTGCAACCGGTTTAGAAACCGAGTTCGTTTTCGAACTTGCCCTCTTCGAGGCGTTCCTTGACGGCCACGAGGAAGCGAGCGGCGTCAGCGCCATCGATGATGCGGTGATCGTACGACAGTGCGAGGTAGACCATCGAGCGGACAGCGATAACATCCTGTCCGTCGAGCGAAACAACCACGGGACGCTTGGTGACGATACCCGTGCCAAGAATTGCTAGCTGCGGAAGGAATACCACGGGAGTGTCGAACAGAGCGCCACGCGAACCAGTGTTGGTCAGCGTGAAGGTTCCGCCCGAGAGCTCGTCCGGGGTCAGCTGGTTGCTTCGCGTGCGGGTTGCGACATCATCGATTGCAGCAGCGAACTGTGCGATGTTGAGACCGCCAGCGTTCTTGACCACGGGGGTCAAGAGGCCACGCTCGGAATCAACGGCGATGCTGATGTTCTCGCTGGCTGGGTAGACGATGTTGTCACCATCGACGGTTGCGTTGATGATCGGGAATGCCTGGAGTGCCTCGGTGGCTGCAAGCGCGAAGAACGGCATAAACGACAGCTTCTTGCCGGTAGCAGCCTGGAAGGCGCCCTTGGCGGCGTCACGCAGGTGGGCCACGCGCGTGACATCCACCTCAACCACGCTGGTCAGCTGAGCCGTTGACTGCATCGAAATAACGGCGCGTTCGGCGACAACCTTGCGCAGGCGCGACATCGGAACAGTCGTGCCTCGCAGCGGCGAAACGGTCAGCGGGGTGCGAGCAGGTGCCTGCGCGTGAAGAACTGGGCCAGCCGAAAGCACGTCTTCTTTACGGATGCGTCCGCCTACGCCGGTTCCTTGAACCTGCGACAGGTCGACACCCTGCTCGTTTGCAAGCTTGCGAACAATGGGGGTGACATAACCGGAACCGCCACCGAGGCTCGGAGCCGAGGGAGCTGCCGGCGGAGCCGGAGCAGCAACGGGTGCAACAGGCGGCGCCACAACAGGTGCAGCTACAGGAGCCGGTGCGGCTACGGGGGCCGGAGCGGCGACGGGCGCGGCTACAGGAGCAGGAGCAGCGACAGGCTCGGCGACGGGAGCAGGTGCGGCGACCTCAGCGGCGGGTGCGGCGGGAGCGGCGCCCGCGCCGGATCCGTCGCCGATGCGCGCGAGCACGGTACCGACTGCGACTGTTTCGTCTTCTTGAACGAGGATCTCTTCGACAACACCGGAGATAGGCGAAGGGATCTCGGTGTCAACCTTGTCGGTTGAGACCTCGAGTAAGGGCTCGTCAACCTCGACGCGTTCACCAACCTGCTTGAGCCAACGGGTAACGGTACCCTCGGTCACGCTTTCGCCGAGTGCTGGCAGGCTTACGGATTCGCTCATGAATCTCTACTCCTTGTTGGGAAGAATCGCTTGTTAGTTTATCGAGTTGGTGACTTGTGGTCAGAGTGTGTGGAGCGGTTTTCCGGCGAGGTACAAGAAGACCTCTCCGAGAGACTCGTTCTGGGTTGGGTGTCCGTGAACGAGCGGAGCAATGTCTTCCGGTTGTGCTTCCCAGTTCACGATGAGCTGAGCTTCACCGACGAGCTCGCCGACGCGGGCACCAATCATGTGAACACCGACGACAGGACCGTCGACTACGCGCACGGCCTTGACGATTCCGGCGGTGCCAAGGATCTCGGACTTGCCGTTACCGGCGAGGTTGTACTCGTACGACTTGACCTTGTCGGCACCGTAAAGCTCGACCGCCTTCGCCTCCGTGAGACCAACCGAGGCAATCTCGGGGTCGCAGTAGGTGACCTTGGGGATGTTTACGTCAGAAATCACAATCGGGTTGAGCCCGGCGATTTCTTCGGCGACGAAGAAGCCCTGCTGGTAGCCACGGTGTGCGAGCTGCAGGCCGGGAACGATGTCGCCCACTGCGTAAACGGTGGGGATGTTGGTCTGCAGGCGTTCGTTGGTGATGACGAAGCCGCGATCCATCGTGATGCCAACTTCTTCGTAACCGCAGTTAGCAGTGGCGGGACCACGACCAACAGCAACGAGCAGGATGTCTGCCTCAACGCTTGAGCCATCTTCGAGTGAGACCACTACGCCAGCATCGCTCTGGGTGACGCCGGAGAAGCGAACGCCAACCTTGAAGTCGATGCCGCGCTTGCGGAACGCACGCTCGAGGTTCTTCGAAATTGATTCTTCCTCATTGGGGACGAGGTGGGGGAGACCTTCGATGACGGTTACTTCAGAACCGAAAGAGCGCCAGACGCTGGCGAACTCGACGCCGATGACGCCACCGCCGAGAATGGCGACGCGGTTGGGGACCCAGTCCATCTGAAGTGCGGTCTCGCTCGTGATCACGCGGCCACCAATTTCGAGGCCCGGGAGTGACTTGGAGTACGAACCGGTGGCAAGAACGATGTTCTTGCCGGTGATGGTGTCAGCACCAACCTGAACGGTCGTTCCGGAGGTAAGGCGACCTTCGCCGTCGATGCGCGTGATGCCGCGAGCCTTGAGCAGACCCTCGAGTCCCTTGAACTTCTTACCGACGATTTCGTCGCGGTAGGCGTTGACGCCGTTCATGTCGATGCCCTGGAACGTGGTCACGACGCCGTGGTGAGCGCTCGAGCGAGCTACGTCAGCAACTTCGGCAGCGTGCAGAAGTGCTTTTGTGGGGATGCATCCACGGTGGAGGCAGGTGCCACCGACCTTGTCTTTTTCGATGAGCGCGACGCTCATACCGAGTTCTACGCCTCGAATAGCCGCGGCATAACCACCGCTACCGCCACCGAGAACGACGAGATCGAAAGACATTTCAGCCACTATTGGCACTCCTTACATAGGAAGCAGGAAAAATCCAGCGCGTCAAAAACCTTACTACCTGAGGTCCGTCGCCGGGTTATCGGTTACGCCCGTGAGGCGATGTAATCGATGAGCGCGCGCACCGACACGCCTGTTGGTCCGGCGCTCGTGAATCCATAAGGACCGGCGCCATTGTTTGCAGTACCGGCGATGTCGAGGTGAATCCAGTCGATGGGCTGGGCTGATTCATCAGCGTGACTGTGCTTGTTTCCCACGAAGTCGCGCAAGAAACAGGCGGCGATGAGCATTCCGCCTGCTGTGTTACCGGGTTTGACGTTGGCAATATCCGCGACATCGGAGTTGAGCAGCGGCCGCAGCTCGCTGGGGAGGGGCATGTGCCAGAAGGTCTCACCACTGGATGTGGCGACTTCCACGAGGTGGGAAATTTCAGGGGTGTTGCCCATAACGCCGACCGTGCGGGTGCCGAGGGCGGTTGTTGCTGCGCCGGTCAGTGTCGCGATGTCGATGATCAGATCGGGTTGTTCCTCGCTGGCGGCCACAAGCCCATCAGCGAGAACGAGTCGTCCCTCTGCATCGGTGTTGAGCACCTCAACCGTTTTGCCACCACGAATAGTAAGGATATCGTTCGGTCGCGTGGCTCGCCCGGACGGCATGTTCTCAGCGAGACAGAGCCAGGCGGTGACACGCACGGGAACAGCAAGGTGGCACACCGCACGGATGACGCCGAGGGCAGTTGCAGCGCCAGTCATGTCGTATTTCATGCCCATCATGCCGGGACCCGACTTCAACGACAGACCACCGGTGTCGAATGTGATTCCCTTGCCCACCAGCGCGATGTGCGTGGAAGCATTCGCTGGTGCGTACGACACCTTGACGAGGCGTGGGCCCCGTTCGGAGCCGCGACCCACGCCAAGAATTCCGCCGAAGCCATCCGCAGCGAGTGCCGCCTCATCCCACACCTGAACGTGAAGATCATTGTCGTCTGCGCAGAGTTCACTAGCGACGTCAGCGAAACTCTCGGGATAGAGGTCATTCGCCGGCGTGTTCACGAGGTCTTTGACCAGCGCCATGGCGCGTGCTTTTTCCTCCGCTCGTGCCACCAGCGCGCGCGGAATTTCAAGAGCCGAGCGAATGTGGATGTGGCCCACCGGCGCCTTGACTGATTCGCTCGCTGCACTGCGGTACCGAGTGAAGGAATAGGCGCCGATGAGCGCCCCTTCGAGAACCGCGATTACCTCATCGGGGGAGGTGAAGTCAAAGTCGAACTCGACCGCCGCCTTGCCGGCTAGCTTGCGAACCGTTGCACCCGCAGCCTCACGAAGCGTGCTCAGCGAAACCTGCACTGGCCCCAGACCCACGAGAGCTAGGGCCGGATGGGCAGCGTGCGGGTGAGGAATCCTGGTCAACGATTCAGGGCTTGACGACGCTTCGAGCGCGATGGCTACATTGAGACACCCCGCGTAATCGGCATGGGCGCGAAGTATTTGCGCGCCCTTAACGCTCGCCAAACCGATTGCGACGACCGTGTCCGCATCGGTGCGGGAAGAGGCAGAAATACTGAAGCTGGGAACGCTCATCTGTCCACCCTAGCCGTCGCGTTTAGACTGGTTGCGTGAACGACCCGGATGGACTTATCTCTTTTCTCGCGGAGCAGAGCTCGCTACCGCGGGGCCTTCCGCTCGTTGCGGGGCTCACGGGGTTCATTGACTCTGGATCCACGGTCGAGCAGTTCTCTGACTATTTCACCGACACGCTCGCCGGGTCGATCGTGGCGCAATTTCGGGCGGATGATTTGTTGGACTACCGCGCTCGCCGGCCGACGATCTACTTCGACCAAGACCACATCGAGGGATACGAGACCCCCAAACTTGCCATCTATCTTTTGAGCGATGACCTGAACCGCCCGTTCTACTTTCTGACCGGTTTCGAGCCCGACTTCAAGTGGGAGGCTTTCTCACGCTCAGTGCGCTGGTTTATTGAGACCTTCGAAGTGGAGTCGACGACGTGGGTTCATGCGATACCGATGCCAGCCCCGCACACTCGCCCTATTGGGGTGACGGTAAGCGGCAATCGTCGCGACCTCGCAGACGCGATGAGTGTGTGGCGCCCCAACACCCAAGCACCGGCAAACGCCATGCACATCGTTGAGTACTCACTTGACCAGGCTCAGCATCCGGTTGTGGGTTTCGTTCTGCTCGTTCCGCATTACCTTGCCGATGCCGAGTATCCATCAGCTGCAGTCGTTGCGCTGCAGAGCATTACCGCCGCTACGGGGCTGATTTTCCCGACCGATCGCCTTCGGGATGAGGGTCGGGCCTTTGAACAGAAAATTGACGAACAAGTGCGCTCAAACGAAGAGCTGGCAACGCTGGTCAGTCGTCTCGAGAAGACCTATGACGAGTACATGCAGGACAACAGCATTCCGTCCCCCCTCACTGCCGTCGATGGATCGATTCCATCGGCCGACTCGCTAGCGGCCGAACTCGAGGAGTTCTTGGCGGCCCAGCGGCGACACGATTCAGATCGGGACTAGTTCCCGGCGGCGGTGTGGTCATCCACTGCCTGTGGGGCGTGCAAGAATAGAAGACAAGACCCAGCAGGTTTTCGTTCACGAAGACTTGACATGGGTTTTCATTGTGGGCTGTGCGACTTGTCCTGAGTCGCTTCACACGAGATATGGGATTTGATGGCACTGTTCAATCGCCGTAAGAAGGAAGCCGCTGCTGTGGAGGAAGCTCCCCAGGCTGCTCCAGCCAAAAAGGTGAAAGAAACCGCTGTGGCAGCTGCCAAGCCAACTACCAAGGCTGCGACCAAGCCCGCTGCGAAGGCTCCTGCGGCGAAGGCTCCCGCTTCCAAGGCTGCAACTAGGCCCGCTGCAAAGCCTGCAACCAAGCCCGTTACCGCATCCGCAACTGCCGCGTCGAAGCCTGCCGCCAAAGCGGAGAAGACTCCCGTCAAGGCCACTGCTAAATCATCAGCGGCCACTCCCGCCGCGAAGACCGCAACCAAGCCGGCTGCAAAGACAGCGTCGAAGCCTGCGGCCAAGTCAACCGTTCAGAAAGCTGCTCCCGTCGTGAAGCCTGCAAAAGCAACTGACAAGGTAGCCGAAGCCAAGGCTCCTGCGAAGACTGCTACGGCGAAGGCTACGGCCGCGAAGACTCCCGCGGCGAAGACTCCCGCGGCGAAGACTGCTGCGGCAAAGGCACCGGCGACCAAGGCTCCTGCGGCGAAGGTCCCCGCAGCCAAGGCTCCTGCGGCGAAGGCTGCCAAGTCTGGCAAAAATGCGCAACCCAAGGGTGACGAGGCAATCACCGACGGTGACGAAGAACTTGAGATCAATGCCGAGGGCGCACTCGACGATGAAGAAGTAGAAATCGACATCGAAACCGTCGAAGTTGTCGAGACAACTGACGACGCTGAGTCGGATGTCGACGACGACGACGAGAAGCCGAAATCCGCAACGAGTGACGAACCGCTTCCGACCGGCGCCATCGTACTGAGCAACACCGATGACGAGGATGACATCCCCGTTATTTCGACGGCCATTACGGGAGCAACCGCAGACCCGGTCAAGGACTACCTCAAGCAGATCGGTAAAGTTCCGCTCCTCAACGCCGCAGAAGAGGTTGAGCTCGCGCTGCGCATCGAGGCAGGTTTGTTCGCTGAGGACAAGCTGGCTAACACTCCCAAGCTCGACAAAACACTCAAGCGTGAACTCCAGTGGGTCGCCCGCGACGGCCAGCGCGCCAAGAGCCACCTGCTCGGTGCCAACCTGCGTCTCGTGGTTTCGCTCGCGAAGCGCTACACCGGCCGCGGCATGCAGTTCCTCGACCTCATTCAAGAGGGAAACCTGGGTCTGATTCGTGCCGTCGAGAAATTCGATTACACCAAGGGCTTCAAGTTCTCGACCTATGCCACCTGGTGGATTCGTCAGGCCATCACCCGTGCGATGGCAGATCAGGCACGCACCATTCGTATCCCGGTTCACATGGTTGAAGTCATCAACAAGCTCGCACGCGTCCAGCGTCAGATGCTTCAGGACCTCGGTCGCGAACCTACCCCCGAGGAGCTGTCACGTGAGCTGGACATGACCCCCGAAAAGGTGGTCGAGGTGCAGAAGTACGGTCGCGAACCGATTTCGTTGCACACCCCGCTCGGTGAAGACGGCGACAGCGAGTTCGGTGACCTCATCGAAGACACGGAGGCCGTTGTTCCGGCCGACGCAGTGGGCTTCACTATGCTGCAGAAGCAGCTTGAGTCGCTTCTCGATTCGCTCTCGGAGCGCGAAGCAGGCGTCATTCGTATGCGCTTTGGTCTCGGCGACGGGATCCCCAAGACCCTCGACCAGATTGGTGACACGTTCGGCGTAACCCGTGAACGTATCCGCCAGATTGAGTCGAAGACGATGGCCAAGCTCCGCCACCCTTCGCGTTCACAGTCTCTGCGCGACTACCTCGAGTAAAAACGTGCTGCGCTATATCCCTGCGGTTCTCATTGGGCGTTTCGTCCGTGTGATCGCTCGGATGCGCAAACCCGGCGGGGGAGCGGCCATCCCCGGCGTCGTCGTCAATAAAATCGCTCCGAATTTTCTGACGCAAGTACTCTCGAGCTTTGGCGGTGGCGTGGTCGTCGTCAGCGGAACTGCCGGAAAATCGACCACGACACGAATTCTTGCTGCCATCGTTCAAGCTCATGGTCGTCGGGTTTTCACGAATCCTTCGACGGCCAACATTGCTCAGGGACTGACCTCGGCAATCATCGCCACGTCGAGCGTCTCAGGTCGGATTGACGCCGACCTTGCGATTCTCGAAATGGATGAAGGACACGCGGCGCGACTGAGCGCTCGCGTTCGACCGCGTGTTTCGGTGTTACTCAACGTGTGCATCGATCAAGTGGATAGGTTTTTCGACCCGCTGATCGTGACGAACATGCTTACCCAAGTCGCCATGAACACCACGGACACCATTGTTGTGAATCGCGACGATGCATCGGTGGTCGAAGCGGCCGGTGCATCGAGTGCATCACTGGTCGAGTTTGGAATGAGTGAAGCCCTGTTCGAGCGTGAGGGGGATGCTCTCGGGTATGTGACTCCGCGGCATCGCAACGCAGTCCGGTCTGAACCGCACGTGACACTCGAGTCGGTTGCCGGGCGCTCAGCTGCAGTCAGGATCGATAATCAGACGCACGAGGTGCGGTTGCCCAGTGCGGGTGTGCACTACGGCGTCGATGTCGCCGCCGCGCTGGCGGGTGCACAGCGCATTCTGGGTGACGATTTTGACGCCGCACGTTCAATCGAGGTCATCAATCGGGTCGATCCTGTTTTTGGCCGGGGCGAGATCGTCACCGTTGCGGGTCAGCAGATCGAATGCATCCTGATTCAGAATCCAACAAGTTTGCGACTCAATACCCGTGCACTCAATCCCCAGACTGAAAATGTGATGTTTGCGGTTGGGTCGGATGTGCGGGACTACTCCTATCTCTGGGCTGCTCATCTTGCTGGGATGCCGGCCGTGACTATCGCGGCCGGCCCGAAAGCGCTCGACGTTGCACTGCACTGCCTCTACTCGGGAGTACCCGTGGGAGACATCGAGACCGACCTTTCGGTTGCGCTGGATCGTTTTCTTGCTCTACCCGAACCGAGTCGAGGGCTTAAGACCATCGTGTTTAGCGCCGATTCGATGAGGCGCACACGTCGACACTGGCAGCTCCCAGAGCAGGAGGTGGCCTGATGCCAGTAGTTATTGCGTCACTATTTCCCGAGCTTACGAACAGCCAGGGTGACGCCGAAAATGCTTGGGCTCTCGCCCGCGTCGTTCAGTGGCATGGTCAGGACTCTGAGGTCCGTATCGTTTCTGCCCGAGATCAGGGCGTTGACGATGCCAGGGTCATCGTCATGGGTCATGTCGTCGGCAGCCAAGAGAGCGCCCTTGCGGCCGCTGTTGCTGATCTCACTGGATGGATTCGAGACCGCCTGAATTCTGGAGCTGCACTCCTCGCCGTGGGTTCTGCCCAACGGATTCTCAGCGAGGCCGGTTTTCTCGCCGGTCGCGTAACCGCGCGAGCTGACCACTTCGTCGGTGATCTCGTCGTGAACCGCAGTGGCTTTGCCCGGGAACTGTGGGGATTCCAGAATTCAGACCTGACTTACACCTGTGGCGACGATGAAGAAGCCCTTGGTTTGACCGTCCGTGGCGCGGGCAACGATAACGGAACGGATGGCGTGGTTCGTCGTATCGGTGCTGGACTGATCGTCGGAACGAGTCTTCACGGGCCGGTGTGCGTTCGTAATCCTGAGCTGGCGCTGTGGCTACTCGAGAACGCGGGAGTCACCCTGGAAGATGCTCGTCGGGAACCCGAGTGGGTTACAGCACTGTCGCTGGCGAATTCGCTATGGGAAAAGCGCCGAGCTGACCTCGAGATCTAGAAGCGCGGTTCGACGAGGCGATCGCTCTCGTCGTGCCACGAGGCGCCGAGCGCGACGAGCTTGTCGTGGTTCTTGCGACCGTGATGTGCGCAGAAATACAGTTCGCCACCCGCGGGGAGTGTTGCTCGAATGTACGCTTGCGCGCCACAGCTGTCACACCGGTCGTTGGCGGTGAGCACGTGGGTGGTGGTCGAAACCTGGGTGTCTTCAGTTACTCCGGTGGTCATCGCACTCTCCTCAAACGAATTGCTCACGCACTGCTCAACTTTCTCTACAGCAACTAAACCACGCTCATCTGTCAGTAACCGGCATTAATGGGCTGATTTCGCTCAAAGCTGATTGTCCACGGTGGTCGGCGGTGCAGCCGGATTCTGTCGGCGCTGGACGGTAGTTTTGCTTGGAACGCAAGCTTTGGAGTGTTAGTTGTCAACCGAGTATTCCGCCCGTCACCTCTCTGTTCTCGAAGGGCTCGAAGCGGTTCGTAAGCGCCCGGGAATGTACATCGGCACGACCGATTCCCGCGGCCTCATGCACTGCTTGTGGGAGATCATTGACAACTCGGTTGACGAGGCCCTTGCTGGCCACGGCAGCGCAATCGACGTGATCTTGCATGGCGATGGGTCTGTTGAAGTGCGCGACAAAGCGCGCGGAATTCCCGTCGATGTTGAGCCCAAGACCGGTCTCACCGGCGTGGAGGTCGTCTTCACCAAATTGCACGCAGGCGGAAAGTTCGGTTCGGGCTCCTACGCGGCGTCAGGCGGCCTGCACGGTGTGGGCGCATCCGTTGTAAACGCGCTGAGTGAACGGCTTGATGTTGAGGTTGACCGTGACGGCAAAACCTACGCGATGTCGTTTCACCGTGGTGAGCCCGGTACCTTCGACGACAAGAACGGCATCGCGCCCACTAATACGTTCGTTCCGTTCGATGACCACAGCGAACTACGCGTAATCGGAAAAGTGGGTAAGGGCGTCACGGGAACGCGTGTTCGTTACTGGGCCGACACTCAAATCTTCACGCCCGGCGCGAGCTTCCAGATGGATGATCTCACCGCGCGTGCCCGACAGACGGCCTTTCTCGTTCCCGGTCTTGCCGTTCACATTGCCGATGAACGCGGAACCGAGCCCACCGAAACAACGTTCGCGTTTCAGGGCGGACTCAGCGAGTTCGTTGACTTTCTCGCACCCGATCAGCCACTGACCGCGACCTGGCGACTGCAGGGGGAATCGACGTTCTCTGAGACCGTGCCTGTTTTGGGCGATGACGGACAGATGGCTATGAAGGATGTTGAGCGTAGTTGTGCGGTCGATATCGCGCTGCGATGGGGTACCGGCTACGACACGGTCGTGCACTCGTTCGTGAACATCATTGCGACGCCTAAGGGCGGAACGCATCAAACCGGTTTCGAGCAAGCGTTGCTCAAGATAATTCGCACTCAGGTCGAAGCAAATGCGCGCAAACTCAAAGCGGGCAACGACAAGCTCGAAAAAGATGATGTGCTCGCCGGCTTGACGGCAGTTGTGACAGTTCGTTTGCCCGAACCGCAATTCGAGGGTCAGACCAAGGAGGTACTCGGCACCCCGGCTGCGCGGCAGATTGTCGCCACCGTGGTCGGCACGGAGCTCCAGTCGCGTCTCACCTCGACCAAGCGTGACGACAAGGCGCAGGCTGCGCTCCTGCTCGAGAAGGTCGTTACTGAGATGAAGAGCCGCATCTCGGCGCGCACCACGAAAGAGACGCAGCGCCGCAAGAATGCGCTTGAATCATCGTCGCTTCCGGCCAAGCTCGTCGACTGTCGCAGTAACGATGTTGCCGAATCAGAGCTGTTCATTGTCGAGGGTGACTCTGCCCTCGGAACAGCCAAGCTCGCACGCCGTAGCGAATTCCAAGCGTTGCTCCCTATCCGAGGCAAGATTCTCAATGTGCAAAAGGCGAGTGTGAGCGACATGCTGCACAATGCCGAGTGCGCATCCATCATTCAGGTGATTGGCGCAGGCTCGGGTCGCACGTTTGATATCGAGGCCGCTCGCTACGGCAAAGTCATTCTGATGTCTGATGCGGATGTGGATGGCGCGCACATTCGCACCCTTCTGCTCACGCTATTTTTTAGGTACATGCGCCCTCTCGTTGAAGCGGGACGTGTCTTCGCAGCCGTGCCTCCGCTTCACCGAGTGGTCGTGACGAACCCAGGGTCGAAACCCAACGAAACGATCTACACGTATTCGGAGGCGGAGCTGCACACTTTGCTGGCACAGTTGGAGAAGCAGGGCAAGCGCTACCAAGAGCCCATTCAGCGATACAAGGGTCTCGGTGAAATGGATGCCGATCAGCTCGCGTTGACCACGATGGATCGAGAACACCGCATGTTGCGTCGCGTTCGTATCGAAGATGCTGCGGCCGCAGACCAGGTTTTCGAGCTCCTCATGGGTAATGAGGTCGCACCACGTCGTGACTTCATTATTGAGGGATCGTCACGAATGAGTCGCGACCGAATCGACGTCTAGGCGGTTCGCGTTGGCTCGATGCGAGCCAACGCACTAGCTAATGTCGGCCGCACCAACGTAGGTGATGTCACCGGTGAGTTTCTCGCCGGAACCATCGCGCTTGCCGTACTCGGCAGGAAGTTCACGCGGTGAACCATCAAGACCGTTCGCGCGCGCCGGGGAGGCGCCCACCCACGCGACTAGAAGCGCGTCCTCACCCTTGAGGAGTGCATGCGAGCGAACTCCTCCGGTTCCGCGGCCCTTGGCGGGGTAGTCGGTGAATGGGGAGATTTTGATGCGACCCGAGTCGGTGCCGACGAGGGTTTGAAATGAGGTTGAAACCGTGACCACATCGATAGTTCGTGACGGATCGACAGCGCCGAAGAAGATAACCTGAGCGGAATCGTTTACGCGAATGCCCGCCATTCCCGATGCGGGTGCGCCTTGGGGTCGCACTGCATCCGCTCCGAAGCGCAGCAGTTGGGTGTCCGAGGTGATGAACACCAATTCTGATGAGTCCGCCGCCGGGGCCACGCCAACGACAGTATCGCCGTCCTTCAACGCGATGACGGGCTGGCCCGACTTGGGAGCACTCGTGGCGAGTTCGATTCGCTTTACGACGCCCTGGCTCGTTCCCAGTGCCACGGGGGTGGACGAGTCGAGCGCGGTAATGCCGACCACATTTTCGCCGGCTTCGAGCTGAACATAATCCTTGGCGGGGACTCCCGCCGCAAGTGAGACAGCGGTCGCCGGCGCGCCGGGCAAATTGATGGGGCTGAAATGCACCAGTCGACCGGTGGTGGTCACGGCTCCGAGCGTGGCTCGTCGAGACGTCGTCACGCTCTGGCGAATCGAGTCGTGGAGCGAACGATGTGCACTCATCGCGAGATCGTCTGAGTCGGATTCGCGATCGACGCGAACGAGAACGCCATCCGACGACAGAATCACGACACAGGGGCTGTCTTCAACTTGAAGGGGCGCCGCACTGGCAGCGCGCTTCGCGGGCACAGTTTCCACCGTGGAGGTGGAAAGCACGGTGCGTCGAGGGGTGCCGAGAGTCTGAGATACCTGGTCAAGCTCACCGGCGACAAGTCCACGAAGACGGGAATCGTCACCAAGGACTGCCTCGAGCTCGGCAATTTCGGTGCGCAAATTGCCCGCTTCAGTTTCGAGTTCGATGCGGCTGAACTTGGTCAGGCGACGAAGTCTGAGTTCAAGTATGTAATCAGCTTGAGGAACGGAAAGGTCAAACACCTCGATGAGTCGAGTGCGCGCCCCTTCGGAATCGTCACTCGATCGAATGACCTGAATAACCTCATCGATGTCGGCGATGGCAATGAGAAGCCCGTCGACCAAGTGGAGTCGGTCTTTGCGCTTGTTCAACCGGTAAGCCGAACGGCGTCGCACAACGTCGAGACGGTGGTCTACGTAGACACGCAACATGTCACGCAGACCGAGCGTCTGGGGGCTACCGTCAACGAGGGCAACGTTGTTGATGCTGAAGGTATCTTCTAGCGGCGTGAAACGATAGAGCTGTTCGAGAACCGCCTCCGGGTTGAAGCCAGTTTTCACCTCAACGACGAGTTTGAGTCCGTGGTGGCGATCGGTCAGGTCAACCACGTTCGAAACGCCGGTGATTTTCTTGGCGTTGACTCCGTCTTTGATTTTGTCGATGACCTTTTCAGGCCCAACCAAATAGGGCAATTCGGTGATGACGAGGCCGGTCTTGCGCGCGGAAACGTTTTCCACGGTGACACGAGCACGCGTTCGGAACGCTCCGCGACCAGTCTCATACGCCTCGCGAATGCCATCGAGACCCATAATGACTCCGCCGCCGGGCAGATCAGGACCCGGAACGAATGACATGATTTCGTCGAGAGAGGCATCGGGCTTTGTCAGGAGGAGCTTCGCTGCGGCAACGACTTCGACGAGGTTGTGCGGAGCCATGTTCGTCGCCATTCCCACGGCAATGCCGCTGGCACCATTGACGAGCAAGTTGGGGAATGCCGCGGCCAGAACCTGTGGCTGAGTGAGTTGATTGTCGTAGTTGGGTTCAAAATCGACCACATCTTCATCGAGCCCCTCGGTGAGCGCGAGCGCCGATGCTGCGAGTCGAGCCTCGGTGTAGCGCGCCGCCGCGGGTCCATCGTCGAGTGAACCAAAATTGCCGTGGCCATCGATGAGCGGGAGGCGCAGCGAGAAGTCTTGAGCGAGGCGCACGAGTGCGTCGTAGATGGATGCATCTCCGTGGGGGTGCAATTTTCCCATCACCTCGCCGACGACGCGGGCCGATTTCACGTGACCCCGATCGGGGCGCAGTCCCATCTCCGTCATCTGAAACAGGATGCGTCGTTGCACTGGTTTGAGACCGTCTCGGGCATCGGGGAGTGCGCGTGAATAGATAACGGAGTATGCGTATTCGAGGAAAGAATCCTGCATCTCGGTCGCGACGTCGATGTCGGAAATGCGTTCAGAGTGGGCGGCGGGTGACGACGAAGACGACATAATGAGCCTTATGGTAGCGAGCATTCACGACGGTGGAGCGAGCCTTGCCGATGTTCTGCCAAGTTGCCTTGCAGCCCTCGGAATCGAGGGATTTACGGATCGATTCACGCTCGGAATTCACGAGCGAATCGTTCTTTTCGTGGTCGACGGATTGGGTTGGCGCAACCTAGAAATGAGTCGGGGCTATGCCCGATTCTTGGGGCAGTGTGAGCCGGTTGACACGCTGTGCACAGTCTTTCCGTCGACGACGGCGTCAGCGCTCGCATCACTCGTCACAGGCACTCAACCCAATCAGCACGGCATCCTTGGTTACCGCGTTTGGAGCGAGTCCCGCGGGGAGCTCGTAAACCAGCTCAATGGAATCGACGACCGTGAAGTCCACGGTGCGTGGTTGACGATGCCGAGTTTGGTCTGTGATGCGAGCAGCGCCTCGCGCGCAGTCACAGTGCTCGCGCACGAGCGTTATCGCACGAGTGCACTCACGAAGATGCTCTACACGGATGCGCAGTACATCGGGACTTCCAGCATCGATGACGCGTTCGACAAGTTGGGTCACCACCTCGCCAAGAATCCAGCAGGGCTAACGATCGTCTATCTTGCCCAGCTTGACGAGACTGCCCACCGCTGTGGAGTCAACTCGTACGAGTGGTGCGGCCTTCTCGAAGAGCTCGATGCTCACCTTCGAGACTTTTCGCGCGCGTGCCCAGGTGACACGCTAGCGCTGCTTACCGCCGATCACGGGGTAGTGGATGTACCCGCAAGCGCGCATCGTGAGTTCGGGCTCGGTCCCGAGATGAAAAACGTTCGTGCGATCGGCGGGGAACCGCGTTGTCTTCAGATTTATGTCAACGATCATGCCGATGTCAGCACACTCATGAGCGAGTGGTCGACGCTTGCGGGTGACTCATCGCTCGTGCGCACGGTCGCTGACCTTGAGGCATCCGAGTGGTTGGCCGCAAGCAATCCACGAGTGAGTGACCGCCTGCCCGATTTCTACGTTTTCGCGCCCGAGAGCGAGGCCTGGTACGACGGCAGGGAACCAACTTCGACGGCGCGCAACATGATTGGCCAACACGGCGGCCTCTCCACGCAGGAGACCAGCATTCCGTTGTTGCGGGTCAGCGCTCGCTAAATCAGATCGTCGTCGGTGTGCGTATCCGAGACGATGTCCGTCCACGAAGGCATTGCCGAACGCTTGCGCTTCTGACTCCCCGTGTTGCTGAGCGGGAAAACTTCGCCCAGTCCGGGCTCGTCCACGAAACCGTCATTGTCAAAGTTGTCGAGGGGAATGTCGAGAGAATCCTCGAATATCTCCTCAACGGGCGCAGTGCGCGCGGACATGTCTTCCTTGAGCCACGCCGGAGCATCATCCGATTCGCGGCGACGACGGCGAAGCGCATCGAGTACGTCCTCGGCAGCAGGAGCAGTTGGTTCGTCGCTCGGCAGGGGCGGGAGTTCCGACGCGGGGAGATCTTCTACAGCGACGGGGCGCGAAACCGCGCGAAGCCCGGGAGTGTTGGGAACCTCGTACTGTCCAGCAGTGGAGAGGCGTGTGGCTTCATCGTTGTGAGGAGCCAGGTGAGCGCGTTTGGGGTCGAATTCCCACCGGGCATCGCGCTCGACATCGCTCACGGTGAAGGTGAGCTTCACAATCCACACGCCGGACTCGTTCTTCCACGCCGTCCACATGCTCTGACGGGCATCCACCAGTTCCAAGCGCGAGATGATCAGGTCGCCAAAGGAGGTTTCTTCTTCGGTGAAATCATTGGATGCGAAAGCGGGCGTCGATTGTGCTGTGCTCACGATGTAGTCGCGTTCAGCAACGATAGGCCCGGCGTAACGCTCAATGTGCTCGACGGTGGCTCCGGTCAAGGCGGCAACTTCCGCGGTGGACAGCCCCAATCGAAGTTGGGCTTGAATTTCCTTCGGGCTCACTCTGACCTCGGAGGTCGAGCCGGAGCGACGGAGTCGAGCGAGCGTGGCATCGTCGATGGGGACTCGGTACTCGACACCCTCGTCGTTGACGGCAACGACCGTGGAGTTCTCCACTCCGGAAACTATTAGCTCGTGCACTGTCTGCCCCTCGTTCGTTCAAGGACTTGCCACTGCATGGAACATTGCCAGAAAGCGTGAACAACACGCATGAATTACCGGGCGAGTTGACATATTTGTGCAAAACTTTGCGTGCCGATGGCTCGTTTGTGTTTGTGCACAATCTGAGGCAAACTATCGGCGCTGACAACTGACAACTTGTCGCGAATGACCGAAAAATGATCTGGAACTAACGATGGCTACCGATTACGACGCACCACGCAAGAACGACGACGACACCGAGTCGATTGAGGCACTCAAAGAGCGAGTACCCGACAAGCTCTCTGGCACGGTCTCGAGCGAAGATGCTGACAATCCCGATGGATTTGAGCTCGGTGGCGGCGACCTCGGAGATCTCGAGCTGGACGTCGTCGTTCTCCCCGTTCAGTCCGACGAGTTCACCTGCATGGAGTGTTTCATCGTGAAGCACCGTTCACTGCTCGCGAAAGAAACCAAACTCGGTCCCATTTGTCGCGAGTGCGCGGCCTAATCGTTTGGTCGAATGGTTCGCAGTGCCTGAGCTAGTTCGTTCGGTTTGCGCGTAGAAACCAGCCAATAGGGCGTCGGATCCTGTGGGTCGACGATTTCGATGCGAACCAAGCCGTCGCCGACCGTATGAAACTTTGTCCACGCGCGAGCGTCGAGTTTCGTGCGGCGTTGCTCGACAGCCGGCGCACCGGAAAAGGCGCTGACTGATCCGATGTACTGACTTTCGATTTTTGCCGCCCCGTAGATGAGCGCGTCGGTGGTTACGGTCACTGTGCTCACCCGCGAATAGATGACGACCATCACGATGAAGAATGATGCGACTCCGACGAGGAGCCCGAGATCAGCATTGAACGGCGCGAGAAGTAACCAAAACAGCGGCACCAACATGAAAACGATGAGGGGCAGCCACATCGAGGGCCACAGTCTTTCGCGATAAACCAGCATGCTTCCATTCGACCATGAATTGTGGGCTACCCTCGACAGATGAGCGATTTCATTGAGGTTCTCGTTTCGGGAACCTACATTCCTCAGTTTGCGCATCCCGGCGATGCCGGCGCAGACCTCTATTCGTCCGAGTCAGTGACGATCGCACCGGGGGAGCGGCTCACGGTAGGTACGGGGCTCAGCATCGCTCTCCCGCACGGATTCGTCGCGTTCGTCGTTCCTCGCAGTGGCCTCGCCGCAAAGCACGGAATTACAATTGTGAACTCGCCCGGTACGGTCGATGCTGGCTACCGCGGTGAGCTCAAAGTCACGCTGCTCAACACCGATAAGAGCGCCTCTTTTGCTATTGAACCCGGTGACCGCATCGCTCAGCTCATCGTGATGCCGATAGTTGCTCCCCGATTTGTCGAGGTGCAGACGCTTCCCGGTACACATCGCGGTGACGGTGGATTTGGTTCGACGGGCATCAACGATTCGCAGAAAGCGGCAGGCAAGTGACCGAAGAAATCATGGTTCCCAAGTCCGCACCCCTCGACCGTGAAGTGACCGGACCGTTCGATGAATCCGAAGTCAGTGGCATCAAGCCCTGGATTGATCTTGGTTCCATCAAGCTCATCCCTCGTGAAGGTCTCAATCTGCGCCTTGAGGTCGAGGAAGGTACCAGTCGAGTGGTCGCGGCGTCCCTCGATCTCAACGGTTCAACATTGCAGATTCAGCCCTTCTCTGCGAGCCGGGCGAGTGGCCTCTGGTCAGAGATTCGCGAACAACTCGCTCAACAGCTGAAACAGCAGGGCGGAAGCGTGACTGAGGTTTCTGGTGCGCTCGGTCCTGAATTACACGCCAGTGTTCCCGTCGTTGGCGCCTCGGGGGACGTGGAATCTCAGCCCGCACGATTCATCGGTGTCGACGGTCCGCGCTGGTTCCTTCGTGGAATCATCGCTGGTCCGGCAGCGATTGACCCGACCTTGGGCGAAGAGATGGTGGACATATTTCGAGGTCTCGTTGTGGTTCGCGGTCAGCAGCCATTGCCACCTCGTGAACTTCTTCCCCTGCGGGTTCCCCAACAGCACACGGGTGCCTAATCGTGGCGTCGAATCAACACCCCCTGTTGAAGGCGCTCGGTGGTGTCCTCGGCATCGTCGAGGCGATCGTTCCTCCGTTCATATTTGTCGTCATTTTGACTTTCACGGCAAAGCAGCCGGGGCTCCCGTGGGCCGCCATGATTGTTTCCGGCCTGGCCTCGATAGTTTTTATCGTTCTGCGCATCGTTCGACGTGAAGGTCCGACACAGGCGATTGCTGGACTTCTCGGCGTGGTCGGCTCGGTAATTCTGGCGGCAATGACTAATCGAGCCGAGAACAACTTCGTGTTGGGCATCTGGACGAACGCGGCATATGCTGCCGCCTTTCTCGTGAGCATTTTTGTGCGGTGGCCACTCGTTGGCATCGCTATTGGTGTGTTCACTAAAAGGGGTCACGATTGGCGCACAAACCCACACCAGCGCAAGGTTTTGACCCGACTCACATGGCTCTGGGTGGGCATGTTCGTCCTCCGTGTCGCCATCGAATGGCCGCTGTATGCCAGCGCGAATGTGGATGGTCTAGCCCTCGCCAAGTTGGTGCTCGGGTTGCCGCTTTACGCGCCGGTTGTCATCGTCACCTGGCTCTTCGTTCGTGGCATGTTCATCGAAGAAAACGAGCAAGAATCTCCCATCGCCGAGTAAATAGAGATATCTTGATATCAAGATACTTTTCGTCGTTCACGGTGGACGACGTCGCATGAGGAGAAGCACGTGACTGCAGTCAACAGCTTTGGTGCAAAGAGCACATTGTCCGTAGCCGGCAAGGACTACGAAATCTTCCGAATCGATTCGGTTCCCGGCTTTGAGAAGTTGCCGTTCAGCTTGAAGGTTCTGCTTGAGAACCTGCTTCGCACCGAAGACGGCGCCAATGTCACGGCGGAACAGATTCGTGCACTCGGTAGCTGGGTTCCCTCGGCCGATCCCGACACGGAGATTCAGTTCACGCCTGCACGCGTGATCATGCAGGACTTCACGGGTGTGCCGTGTGTCGTGGACCTCGCCACCATGCGCGAAGCGGTTGCCGAACTGGGTGGAGACCCGAAGCGGATCAACCCCCTCGCTCCCGCTGAGCTCGTCATCGACCACTCTGTCATCGCCGACCTGTTTGGTTCAGAGGATGCGCTCGAGCGCAACGTCGAGATCGAATACGAGCGCAACGGCGAGCGTTACCAGTTCCTCCGCTGGGGACAGACCGCGTTCGATGACTTCAAGGTCGTTCCCCCGGGAACCGGTATCGTGCACCAGGTCAACATTGAGTACCTCGCCCGCGTCACCATGTCACGCGTCGTCGATGGCGTACTTCAGGCCTACCCCGACACCTGCGTCGGCACCGACTCGCACACCACCATGGTCAACGGCCTCGGCGTGCTCGGTTGGGGCGTTGGCGGCATTGAGGCTGAGGCGGCCATGCTCGGTCAGCCCGTCTCGATGCTCATCCCCAAGGTCGTTGGTTTCAAGCTCACCGGCAAGGCACCGACCGGTGTGACCGCAACGGACGTAGTGCTCACCATCACCCAGATGCTGCGTAAGCACGGTGTGGTTGGCAAGTTCGTCGAGTTCTACGGCGCTGGCGTCACCGCTGTTCCGCTCGCTAACCGCGCCACCATCGGAAACATGAGCCCCGAGTTCGGCTCGACCGCTGCTATGTTCCCGATCGATGACGTCACCCTCGACTACCTGCGTCTTACCGGCCGCAGCGACGAGCAGGTTGCCCTCGTTGAGGCCTACGCCAAGGCACAGAGCCTGTGGCACGACCCGACCGTAGAGCCTGTCTTCAGTGAGTACCTCGAGCTCGACCTGGCCACTGTCGTGCCCTCGATTTCGGGTCCGAAGCGTCCGCAGGACCGCATCGAACTTTCGAAGGCGAAGGCGCAGTTCGCTTCTGACCTTCCGACCTACAACCCGGGTGCTCCGGCACAGGTTACGGCCAAGAGTGGCGAGTCGTACGAGTTGAAGAACGGCGCTGTCACCATCGCCGCCATCACCTCGTGCACCAACACCTCGAACCCCTCGGTCATGCTCGCTGCAGGTCTTCTTGCCCGCAACGCTGCTGCCAAGGGCCTCAAGGCCAAGCCGTGGGTCAAGACCATGCTGTCGCCTGGTTCGAAGGTTGTCACCGACTACTACGCCAAGGCCGGTTTGACCGACAGCCTCGAAGCACTTGGTTTCTTCAACGTTGGTTACGGATGCACCACCTGCATCGGTAACTCCGGTCCTCTCCCTGAAGAAGTCTCGGCCGCGGTCAACGCGAACGATCTCGCCGTCACCGCTGTTCTTTCGGGTAACCGTAACTTCGAAGGTCGCATCAACCCGGATGTGAAGATGAACTACCTGGCCTCGCCGCCCCTCGTCATCGCCTATTCGCTCGCGGGCACGATGGACTTCGACTTCGACGCCGAAGCCCTTGGCACCGGGTCAGACGGTCAGCCGGTCTTCCTCAAGGACATCTGGCCCTCGGCTGAAGAAGTTCAGGCCACTATCGACTCATCCATCGACTCGGGTATGTATGACCACGAGTACGCTTCGGTCTTCGAGGGTGACGAGCGCTGGCGTTCGCTCCAGACCCCGACCGGAGCCACCTTCGAGTGGAACCCGAAGTCGACCTATGTTCGCAAGCCCCCGTACTTCGAGGGCATGTCGAAGACCCCGTCACCGGTGCACGACATCGCGGATGCACGCGTGCTTGCTTTGCTCGGTGACTCCGTCACCACTGACCACATTTCGCCCGCAGGTTCGATCAAGGCTGGCACTCCGGCCGCTCAGTACCTCGATGCCAACGGTGTCGACCGTGCCGACTACAACTCGTATGGTTCGCGCCGCGGAAACCACGAGGTCATGATCCGTGGAACCTTCGCGAACATTCGCCTCAAGAACCAGCTTCTTGACGGTGTCGAGGGCGGTTACACCCGTGACTTCACTCAGGCGGATGGCCGGCAGTCGTTCATTTACGACGCGAGTCAGAACTACCAGGCAGCCAACACCTCACTCGTGATTTTCGCGGGCAAGGAGTACGGCTCGGGTTCATCGCGTGACTGGGCCGCCAAGGGCACGAGCCTTCTCGGTGTGAACGCCGTTATTGCGGAGAGCTTCGAGCGTATTCACCGTTCGAACCTCATCGGTATGGGCGTTATCCCGCTGCAGTTCCCCGCAGGCCAGAGCTGGTCATCGCTGGGCCTCGACGGAACCGAAATCGTCACCATCGAGGGAATCGAACAGCTGAACGCTGGCGTTACCCCGAAGACGCTGAAGGTAACCGCCGCACCAAGTGCTCACTCGGCCGCAGGTAAGCAGACCATCACCTTCGATGCGGTTGTTCGCATCGACACCCCCGGTGAGGCTGACTACTACCGCAACGGCGGAATCCTGCAGTACGTTCTCCGTTCGCTGGTCTCCTAACCGCGAATTACGAACATGATGCCCCGGTACTCACCGGGGCATCATGCGTAGAATCACAGCATGGGCATCCTCGATCGCATTCACGGTCCGCGTGACCTTGATGCGTTGACGCCTGATGAGTTGACCACGCTGTGCGCGGAGGTGCGTGCGTTTCTCGTGGCAGAGGTAGCGCGCTCGGGCGGACACCTTGGTCCCAACCTCGGGGTGGTCGAACTCACTGTTGCCTTGCATCGCGTCTTCGAGAGCCCGCGCGACGCAATAGTCTTCGACACCGGGCACCAGTCGTATGTGCACAAGCTTCTGACCGGACGTAAAGACTTTTCACTTCTGCGCGAGCGCGGAGGATTGGCTGGATATCCACAGCGGTCCGAGTCGGAGCACGACATCGTCGAGAGTTCGCACGCGTCAAGTTCGTTGTCGTGGGCCGATGGCATTTCTCGTGCGTTTGAAATGACCGGAAACAAGGATCGACACGTCGTCGCCGTGGTCGGTGACGGTGCTCTCACCGGCGGAATGACGTGGGAAGCACTCAACAATATCTCCCATGACAACACGCGAAACCTTGTGATTGTCGTCAACGACAACGGTCGTTCTTACTCCCCAACTATCGGTGGGATCGCACGCTTTCTCGATCGCACGCGCACACGTCGGTCGTATCGCAAGCTGCACTTCACGAGTAGCAAGATGTTCGCGAAAATGGGCCCTTATGCCCGTGCGTTTTACCGCGGTATTCGCGGTGGCGTGCACGGCTTTCTTTCCCGGTTCACCAACAACCAGAGTCTCTACGCAAACCTCGACATCAAGTACGTCGGCCCGGTAGACGGTCACGACCTATCCGCGCTTGAAGCGGCGCTGCGTCAGGCCAAGAATTACGGTTCGCCGGTCATCGTGCACGCCATCACCGAAAAGGGGCGTGGCTATGAACCGGCACGTCGCGACATTGCCGACCAGTTCCACGCGGTGGGCAAGATCGATCCGCTCACGGGGGAGCCGGTGTCCTCATCAACGTCGGTGTCGTGGACCGATGTTTTCGCCGAAGAGGTTGTGTCGCTGGCTCAGCACAACGAACGTCTGGTGGGAATCACTGCGGCGATGCTCGCACCCACGGGACTCGCTCCGATGGCGAAGAAGTTCCCCACACGGGTTTTCGATGTCGGTATTGCCGAACAGCACGCTGTCGCTTCGGCGGCTGGACTCGCCTTTGGTGGCATGCATCCAGTGGTCGCCATCTACGCGACTTTCGTCAATCGCGCGTTCGATCAGGTGTTGATGGATGTCGGACTTCACAATGCTGGAGTTACCTTCGTTCTTGACCGTGCTGGTGTGACCGGTCCTGATGGTGCAAGCCACCACGGTATCTGGGACATCGCGATTCTGCAGGTGGTGCCTGGAATCCGCATTGCCGCCCCGCGTGATGCAATTCGACTTCGCGAGGAACTGGGTGAGGCGGTGGCGGTCGACGATGCTCCGACCGTGATTCGGTATCCCAAGGGCAGTGTGCCGGCAGAGATTGCCGCGACGCGCAGAACGACAGACGGTGTTGATGTTCTCCGTGAGGCAGCGCACAAAGATGTTCTCATCGTCGCCGTCGGTGCTATGGCATCGCTCGCCCTCGACGTCGCTGACCGCCTCGCTCAGCAGGGCATTGGAGCCACTGTCATTGACCCGCGCTGGGTCGTCCCTGTTGCTCGGAGCGTCATCCAACTGGCTGCCCAGCACCGACTCGTCATCACCCTCGAAGACGGTATCCGGGTTGGGGGAGTCGGAACGCGCATCCGCCAGGACCTTCGTGCAGCGGGTGTTGACACAGCCGTAGATGAACTGGGTCTACCCGACGCATTCTTGGAGCACGCCACCCGCGAGCAGATATTTGAGGACGCTGGCCTCACCGCGCAGCGTATTGCACGCGACGTCGTCGCTCAGGTGCTCGGTAGCCGCATCCCCGTCGCGCGTCCGTTGCCGGATGACGTCGACGTGTCTGCACCCGTGCCTGCCGAATCCGACGACTAGAACGAGGCACGTCGCGCCGGAGCGCGCTTAGAGCACCCCGCGAATGGGCGGGTTGTGGAACGTGGCGCCGAAGGCTCGCTCGCTCGCGCCAACACGGTCGAGGTACGGGGTTGCGCCACCCATCTGGAAAGGCCAGCCCGCGCCCATGATCATGCAGAGGTCAATGTCTTCGGGGAGAGCCACGACCTTCTCGTCGAGCATGCGATGGATCTCATCGGCGAGACCATCCTGAACCCGCGCGAGCAGCTGTTCGGCGGTCTGCGGACTGGTGCCACCCGAACAAATGGCGACTGCACCGGGATCGAATCCGGTCATGCGACCCTTGTCGTCGCGCGTGATGAGTTTGCCGTATTCGGCGAGCTTGTGCAGGTTCGCACTCTCGAAGAATCGATCGGGGAACGCAGCATGGTGTGTGTCGAGAACATGCGCACCAACCTTAAGACCGACGAGGTCGAGCAGCTCGAATGCGGTCATCGGCAAACCGAAGGGGTCGAGCGCATGGTTGACCACCTCGAAAGGCGTTCCTTCGTCGACCGCATGCATAGCCTCGCCGAGTAATTTGGCGAGAAGACGATTGACGACAAATCCGGGAGAGTCGCTGGTAATGACTGCGGTCTTCTTGAGCTTCGCTGCTGCCGCCATGGCTGTCGCAAGAGCCTCGTCGCTCGTCTTCTTGGCTTTGACGACCTCGATGAGGGGCATCACGGCGACGGGATTGAAAAAGTGGAATCCGACAAGCCGCTCCGGGTGTGTGAGCTTGGCACCGATTTCGTCGACCGAAAGTGACGACGTGTTGGTCGCAAAAATCGCTTCTGGCTTGGCAACCGTTTCGACGCGGGCGAAGACATCCTGCTTCACACCAAGTTCTTCGAAGACGGCCTCAATAATCCAGTCGGCCTGGGCGAAAGCCGAAATGTCTGTCGTGCCGGTCACGAGCGTCTGAAGTCGAGACAGTTCATCTGAGCTGAGACGCCCCTTGGCGTGCATGGCAGCGAGTTCGGAGTGGATGTACGAAACCGCCTCATCCAAGCGTGTCTGGTCGATATCGGTCAGGATCACCTTTACCTTCATCTGTCGGACGAAGAGGAGAGCGAACTGACGTGCCATGAGCCCCGCACCGATGACGCCAACGGTGCCAATGGGGCGTGCAAGCTTCGGGTCGGGTGCACCGGAGGGTTTCTTGGCGTGCTTCTGCACCAGGTTGAAGGCGTACATCGAGGCCTGGAACTGGTCGCCGACAATGAGCTTTGCCAGAACCTCGTCTTCGCGAGCAAAACCTGCCGCGAGAGATCTTGACCGCGATGCGGCCATGGTATCGAGGGCCGCAAAGGGAGCGAGGGGAACGGTGCCGATCTTGCTGGCGAGTTGCTGGCGCGCGACCTTGGCAATGACGGGCCAGCCCAAGGTGCGGGTAAGCCAGCTGTCTTGGTTGTGTCGAACCACGCGGATGGTGCCACCGAGCACACCGTCGGCCCAACTCAGCGATTGCTCGAGAAACCGAGCAGGATTGAACGCGACATCGACCACGCCGAGCTTGAGTGCATCTACCGGCTTCAACGTGCGATTGTTCTTGAGCGGGTTCGCGATAGCAACCGTGATGGCGTTACGAAGACCAATCAGGCGCGGAAGAATCGTCGCACCGCCCCAGCCGGGCACCAGGCCCAGAAAAGTCTCTGGGAGTGCAAGCGCCGCAGCCGACGTGTCGACGGTGCGGTACGTGGCATTGAGCGCAACCTCGAGGCCGCCTCCGAGAGCGAGCCCATTAACGAATGCGAAGGAAGGCACGCCGAGGTGTGCGAGTCGACCAAGCGCACGGTGACCGAGCTGACCCATTTTGCGAGCCACGTCGGACGAGGGGATTTCTCGAACCTTTGAGAGATCGGCCCCGGCAGCCAGAATGAATTGCTTGCCCGTGATGCCCACCGCGTGAATTTCACCGCGACGCGCGCGCTCAGTGAGCACGAGTAGCACCTCGTCGAGCTCAGCGAGTGAACGAGGTCCGAGCGTGTTCGGACGCTTGTAGTCCTTGTCGTTGTCGAGCGTGACGAGGGCGAGCACGCGGCCGGACGCGAGACGAATGTCGCGCACGTAGCTGTGCGTTACCACCTCATCGGCGGCAAGCGCCATCAAATCGGAGAAATCGAGAGCGTCGTAGTTCGTCATGATGTGCCTTGCGTCGCGATGCGGTTACTTACCCTGCCAGTTCGGGTTCTCCCAGATTACGGTGCCACCCATGCCGAGACCGATGCACATCGTGGTCATGCCGTAGCGAACATCCGGACGCTCGGCAAATTGACGGGCGAGCTGAATCATGAGGCGCACACCACTCGAGGCGAGGGGGTGGCCGAGCGCAATTGCGCCGCCGTACTGGTTGACACGTGCATCGTCATCCGCGAGTCCAAAGTGCTGCAAGAAACCGAGCACCTGAACAGCGAACGCCTCGTTGATTTCGATGAGTCCGATGTCATCGATTGACAGACCAGCCTTCGCAAGCGCCTTCTCGGTCGAGGGGATGGGGCCAAGGCCCATCACTTCAGGCTCGACTCCCACGAACGCGAACGAGAGCATGCGCATTTTGATGGGAAGACCGAGTTCGTTCGCCTTGTCCTCGCTCGCGAGCATGCAAATGGTCGCGCCATCAGTGAGCGGCGAGGCGTTGCCCGCCGTGATGCGACCGTTTGGGCGGAATGGGGTCTTGAGATCGGCGAGACCTTCAAGCGAGGTTCCCGGGCGCGGGTGCTCGTCACGGTCGAGCTGTCCCCAGCCTTCGGCTGTCTTGTAGGCGACAGGGATGAGGTCGGGTTGAATCTTGTTGTCGGCGTAAGCCTGAGCCACCTTCTCTTGGCAGTGCACGGCGTACTTATCCGAGCGATCCTTGGTCAGCGACGGGATGCGGTCGTGAATACGCTCAGCGGTTTCACCCATGTTGAGCGCACCCGGGTCGACCAGCTTCTCGCTCACAAAGCGGGGGTTGGGATCGAACTCGGATCCGATGGGGTGATGACCCATGTGCTCAACGCCACCGGCGAGGGCCAGGTCGATTGATCCTGAAGCGATTGCACCGGCGATTGTGGTGACGGCTGTCATCGCGCCCGCGCACCAGCGGTCGATTGCGTAGCCGGGAACGCTTTGGGGGAGTCCGGCCAGCAGGGATGCGCTTCGTCCGAGCATGATGCCCTGATCCCCAGACTGTGACGCAGCCGCAATGGCGACATCCTCAATGGCGCTCTGGTCGAGTCCGGGGTGACGCTCGAGAAGACCCTGCATTGCCTTCACCACGAGGTCATCAGCGCGGGTCTGCCAGAAGGCACCTTTTTCGCCGGCCTTTCCGAATGGGGTGCGAACACCATCAACAAAAACTACGCTGTTGCCCTTGAGCATGACTCGCCTTTCGCTTGAGTTGCGATTATCAGCCTAGGCGGTGGTGTCGGCGCTCGTCGAAGAAATTTCGAAATTTTTTCCGTCGACGGAAATGGCGGCAAGTTTGGCGTCCGAATCGACAAATGCATCAGCGATGGCCTCGGCTGTTTCACGAATTTGCCACGGGCGCGCGCCTTCGCGAAGCAGTGCCGCGCTGACAGTCTCTGCGCTCAACGGCTCAAGGGGTTTCCAGGCAATCTGACGCAGAACTGCGGGGGTGAGAAGATTCTCAACGGGCATCGACAACTCGGTCGCACGGGCGCTGACTGCATGGCGGGCAACGGTGAGCCGGGCATATCCGTCGGGATTCTTGTCTTTCCAGAGACGCGGCGCGGGCAGCTCGTCGCTCGGAACGCGCAGCGGCGGAAGATCCTCGTCAACCTGGCCGCGTTCCACCGCAGACCACCACTGGTTCATGAGGGATCTGCTCTCACGTCCGTTGAAAGTCTTCAACGAGCTCAGAGCAGAACGGCTCGACGGATTCGCGGTCGCAGCGGCGATGATGGCAGCATCCGGTATGAGTCGACCGGGGGAGATGTCGCGCTCACGAGCGATTTCATCGCGAGCGATCCAGAGCGATCGCGCAATGGCGAGCTGGCGAGGTTGACGCAGCGTGTGCAGCCCGGACAGTCGGCGCCAGGGCGTTGCCGACGCGGGTTTGTCAGGCCTTGACCGTACGGCCTCAAACTCAGCTACGGCGAAGGATGCCTTATGCGAAGACTCGAGCTGGTCCCACAGAGCATCGCGAAGATCAGGCAGATGCTCGACATCGGCCGCAGCGTAGGCCAACCACGGTTCAGGCAGTGGGCGAGTGGACCAATTGACGGCACTGTGTTCCTTGGCCAGATGGACACCGAGCAGTGATTCGACCACGGCTCCGAGGCCTACCCGTTCGAGCCCAAGAAGCCGAGCTGACAGCTCGGTGTCGAAAATTCGTTGCGGATGAATTCCGACTTCACGGAGGCAAGCGAGGTCTTGACTGGCCGCGTGCAGAATCCACTCCTCGTCACTGAGCGCTGCCCCGAGCTCCTCGAGTGAACCAATCGCCGGCGGGTCCAAGAGAAAAGTCCCAGCCCCTCGGCGATAGACCTGTATCAAATAGGCGCGCGCGGAATAAGTGAATCCGGATGCGCGCTCGGCATCGATGGCGACGGGGCCATGACCGTCAACAAGTCGATTTACTGCGTCGAGAAATTCATCGCGGTTGGCAATGACGTGAACCTTAACCACGCTCCCGGAGCTTTGCGCTCAAACTCACTGCACCGGGTGCAGGGGGCAAACCGGCCAATTGACAGAGCAGGTCTCCCCACGCTTCGAGCTGTCCGGAAAGGTCTGCTGTGGTCGGAGTCCACGAACATCGCAACTCAATGTGTGCGTTGTCACTGCCCGTCTCGAGCTCACCGAAACCCGAAGAGATTGCGCGCGTCGCAGTTCCAGAAGGGCGAACGTAACTCGCGCGACGACCGTCTAGTGCGTCAATCAGCCAGGACCACGTCACTTTGGGCAGGAACGGGTCGAGACCGATTTCCAAATCGAGTGGAGCCTGCGCGTAGCAAACGACGCGAAAGAGGCCTCCCCACGCGTCAGCCTGATCGGGGTCGTACAGCAGGATGAAACGACCACTGCCCTGCGCGATTTCATCCGAACCGGTGACGACGTCGGCGGCGAACGCCCTACTGAAGGGCGCGATTGCGCCCGGGCTTGGGATGCTGTGCAGTCGCAGTTCGGGGCGCACGTTCGCGCTCAGCAGGCTCTCCACTGCGGCGTTAAATTCGGCAGGAGCCAGAGGTGCGTCAGTCACAAGAATGAATGTAGTCAGGCGGCAAGCCGTTTACTCGTTGCCTCGCCGCCAGATCGTGAACCGATGCGTGGTGTCCTGAATGTCACTGACACACGTCCACACGGCATCACCGTGGAGCCATGCGGGGAGTATTGGGTCCTCGGGTGTCAGCGGGAAAGTGAGGCAGAGCTCATCGAAAAAGTTCTGTTCGGCGAGTTCGTGAGCCACGCGTGCGCCACCTTCACACAAAACGCGCGTGCGGTGCTGGGTTTGCGCGTCCAGTGCCGTCCACGTCGACAAGTGCACACGGCTTGGATCGGGGCAGTGAGCAGGCAGTGACGCAGAACGGGAGATGACGTGGAGTGATCCCTCGGGCGGAAGAAACCAGCCTTCACTGCGAACGCTGGCCGCGCCAACAATGACCGTCTGCGCATCGCGGCGAATCGCGCGCACGAGCCATCGATCGTGCTCACTCGTCATTGAGTGTGACGTTCCGTCAGGGCCTGTGTGCCCGCCGTCCGAGCCAATCACCATGCTGAGTCGCTTCCACCGCTGCGCTGGCCAGGCGTAGCGTGAGGCAATCGCAGTCTCGCCCAGGACGTGCCACGCTTCGGTCATTCAGGCGGCCTTTTCAGCGACCTGACGTTTGATGCGACCGAGCATTCCGCTCATTCCGCGCAGGCGAAGCAGCGAGATGATGTCTGCGAGGCCAAGCATGTTGGGAAAATCGGGTGTCACGGCGAGAACGTCATCCGCGCTGAGACCACTCAGACCGTTGACCAAAATGGACGCGAACCCCCGGGTGGTTGGAGCCTCGTGAGGTGCCGTCGCAAACACACTCACACGGCGCTCATCGTCCACCTCAACGAAGATGTAGACGGGGGACTGACATTCCTCAACGCGTTCAAGGAGCTCCGGGTGCTCGGCATAGCGTTCGGGCAACTCGGGGAGTTCGTTGGCAAACTCGAGAAGAAGCTGGATGCGGTCGTTACCGCTCAGTGCAAGAAAGTCGTCGCGCGTCGCGGCGAGGGAAGCCGGAAGATCAGTCATCAGGCTTCTAGTTTGCCAGTTGTCGCGGGTTAGGCTGCCACGCCCGGTTCGGTGCCCTTGACAATGGGAACGCCGACGAGGCAGCCCCACTCAGTCCACGAACCGTCGTAGTTGCGAACGTTTTCAAAACCGAGCAGGTAGGTCAAGGCAAACCAGGTGTGGCTCGAGCGTTCACCGATGCGGCAGTAGGCAATCACGTCTGCGCCCGGTGTAAGCCCAGCCTGAGTGAGGTAGAGGTCTTCGAGCTCGGCGCGGGTCTTGTACGAACCGTCCTCAGCAACCGCGCGTGCCCACGGAACGCTGGCAGCACCGGGGATGTGACCGCCGCGGAGGGCTCCCTCTTCGGGGTAAGCCGGCATGTGTGTGCGCTCGCCCGAGTACTCTTCTGGGCTGCGAACATCGATCATCGGCTTACCTAGGTGGGCCAGAACGTCATCGCGAAAAGCGCGAATCGTTGAGTCATCACGCGTCAGGACGGGGTACTCGGAGGACACTGCAACAGGTTTGTCGGTCGTGAGCGCACGCCCTTCGGCGATCCACTTGTCGCGACCGCCATCGAGGATGCGAACGTCTGCGTGACCGAAGAGTTTGAACACCCACAGCGCGTACGTTGCCCACCAGTTCGACTTGTCGCCGTAAAGAACGACGGTCGTGTCCCGGGCAATGCCACGCTCGGAGAGAAGCCGACTGAAGCCGTCGCCATCGACGTAGTCGCGGAGTACCGGGTCGTTGAGTTCGGTGTGCCAGTCGATTTTGAAAGCGCCGGGAATGTGGCCGATTTCGTAGAGAAGCACGTCCTCGTCTGACTCGAGCACAACGAGGCCGGGCGTGCCTAAGTTCTCCTCAAGCCACGCGGTCGAAACCAGAGCCTCGGGGTGAGCATAGGCGGCGAACTTCTCGTTCGGGTCGAAAGCAACGGGCACGGCGAAACTCCAAGAGTGTGGGGATAAAGATCTGCTCGCCACACGCGTCGATTGGGCAGGCGGGCTAATACGAGACTATGTTTTTTCTAGCGAGTTGTTCCACTCGTGTTACGAAATAAGCCACTGCGAAAGCCTCATTTTCATGTCAACTACTGTGACTGCGCTGGTTGAACGCAGTCCGAAGCTTTCAGCAGCGGACATTCTCGCGAGTCTTGTTCCGCCACCGCAATTTGCCAGCGCCAGTTTTGATTCCTACATTCCAGACGACGAGTATCCGTCTCAATCGCAGGCTCGGGATACTTTGCGGGTGTTTTCGGCCGGACCTGCAGTGGTCAAACAAAGCAAGCTCTTTGGGCGCAAGGCAACGGTTGAGCAGTCATTGCCCGGCGTCTACCTGGACGGTGGATTCGGTGTCGGAAAAACGCACCTTCTCGCCTCGGCCTGGAACGCGAGCGCCTCGCGCAAGAAGTTCTTCGGCACATTTCTGCAGTACACCTCGCTGGTCGGTGCTCTCGGGTATCAGCAAGCCGTCGAGGCCATGAGTGGCGCGGGTCTCATCTGTATTGACGAATTCGAGCTCGATGATCCGGGCGACACGATGGTGATGACCCGACTGCTCGGCGAACTCATCGCTCGAGGCACGAAAGTTGCCGCGACGAGCAATACCCCTCCTCATGCACTCGGCGAGGGTCGTTTTGCTGCCGCAGACTTCCTCCGGGAGATCCACGCCATGGCGGCAAACTTTGAAACCCTGCGCATCGATGGAACTGACTACCGCAAACGAACCGCCTCGGGTATTGCGATCGTGGTGTCAGATAGCGAACTGGCTCGTGACGTCGACGCTGTTCGCGCCAATGGTGGTGAAGCAACCACCGACCGATTCGATGCGCTGCTCCAGCACCTGGCGACGGTCCACCCCTCGGTTTACGTGCGCATGCTTGCAGATCTCAACCTCATCGCACTCACGGACGTGCACATCCTCGATAACCAAACCGATGCGCTGCGGTTCGTGGCGTTCATTGACCGCGTGTACGACGCACAAATCCCTGTTCGCGCCACAGGCGTCGCGCTGAGTGAGATTTTCGGCGGCGACATGATCAACGGTGGCTACCGCAAGAAGTACCTCCGTTGTGTGTCCCGTCTCATCGCCCTTACCAACAGCTAGGTAACACCGCTGAAACGCGGACGCTGCTTTTGTAACGAGCCCGAAACTCAGAGCCGCGTCTTGTAACGCTCGCGTCATTTTTTTTGCGACCTTCCGTAACCCGCGCATCCAACACTCGAAGTGTTCATGTTTTGCAGTCCTCTCGTGGGGAGTGCGAAACGCACAACTCGAAGTGAGGTACTCAATGGATCAGGGAAACACAACGTTCCTGCTCATCAGCGCAGCCCTTGTGCTGTTGATGACGCCGGCGTTGGCATTCTTCTACGGCGGCCTGGTGAAGGCCAAGAGCGTCATCAGCATGATGATGTTGAGCTTCGGCTCGCTGGCACTCATCGGAGTCCTGTGGGTTGTCTATGGCTATGCCATCGCCTTCTCGAATCAGCCTGACAGCGTCGTGGGACAAAACTATTTCGGCATCCCGGGCCTCGTGGGTATTCGAACGGACTACATCGACCTGCAGGGCCTCTTGACGGTGCCTGAAGGAGCCATGTTCCCGCCACTGGCCTTCGTCGGATTCCAAGCCACCTTCGCGATCATCACCGTCGCGCTCATTTCTGGGGCGATTGCCGACCGGGCAAAGTTCGGTTCCTGGATGGTGTTCGCCGGTATCTGGGCGACGGTTGTTTATTTCCCAGTCGCGAGCTGGGTCTTTAACTTCACCCTCAAAGATGGGTCTGTCGTTGGCGGCGGTGTCAGTGGCTGGATCGCCGCGATGGGCGTCATCGACTTTGCAGGAGGAACAGCAGTTCACATCAACGCTGGTGCTGCGGGCCTCGCACTCGCTCTCGTGCTTGGAAAGCGCATCGGTTTTGCCAAGGGTCTCGACAAGCCGCACAACGTTCCGTTTGTTCTCTTGGGTGCCGGCCTGCTGTGGTTCGGCTGGTTCGGATTCAATGCAGGTTCCGAGCTCGCTGCTGACGGAGTTGCATCGCTGGCCCTCATCAACACCATTGCTGCGCCGGCCGCTGCCGTTCTTGGTTGGTTGATCGTCGAACGTATCAAAGAGGGTAAGGCGACCTCCGTCGGAGCCGCCTCGGGTGCTGTTGCCGGTTTGGTTGCCATTACTCCGGCCTGTGCATCGCTCGACCCGATCTGGGCTATCGTGCTCGGACTCCTCGCCGGTGCGGTGTGTGCCATCGCGATTGAACTCAAGTTCAAGCTCGGATTCGATGACTCGCTTGATGTCGTGGGCATTCACCTCATCGGCGGAATCATCGGAACGCTCTACATCGGAATCTTCGCGAGCAAGGTCGGTCTCATCTTCTCGGGCAGTTTCGAGCAGCTCGGCAAGCAGGCGCTGGCCGCGGGCACTGTCCTCGTGTTCTCGTTCGCGCTCAGCTACGTGATCGGAATCATTATCGAGAAGACCATGGGTTTCCGGGTCAAGAATGAGGATGAACTCGCCGGGATCGACACCATCGTTCACGGTGAAGAGGCCTACGAGATGGCGTAACATTCCCGAAACACATTGGGACCCCGAGTGAAACAAGTGCTCTGCACAATGTCACTCGGAGGTCCCAATGTCTGCAGGTAATACCGCGTTCGTTCTGATTTGTGCCGCTCTCGTTTTGATGATGACGCCGGCGCTCGCGTTCTTCTATGGCGGACTCGTGCGCGCCAAGAGTGTGGTCAGCATGATGATGTTGAGTTTCGGATCGCTTGCCATCGTTGGCACGCTCTGGATTCTCTACGGCTACGCCATCTCGTTCTCGGGAACGAGTGGTGATGGATTCGTCGGATGGAACGGCGTCTTCGGTATCAACGTTGGTGACCTCGGACTCGAGGGGCTCATGAACGCGCCAGTGGGTCCGAGCGGGGTTCCACCGCTGGCCTTCGCTGCTTTCCAGGCGACCTTCGCGATCATCACCACCGCACTCATCTCCGGTGCTATCGCTGACCGCGCCAAGTTCGGTTCGTGGCTGGTTTTTTCGGCCCTGTGGGCAACTCTGGTTTACTTTCCGATTGCCAACTGGGTCTTCAACGCTGTGCGCGACGACCAGGGGAACATCGTGAATGGCGGCTGGCTGGTCAACAACTTCCACCTCCTCGACTTCGCCGGAGGGACCGCGGTGGAGATTAACTCCGGTGCGGCAGCTCTCGCGCTTGCCCTTGTGCTGGGTAAGCGCGTCGGGTTCGCAAAGGGCATTCACAAGCCGCACAACGTCCCGTTCGTTCTTCTCGGTGCTGGTCTGCTCTGGTTCGGTTGGTTCGGATTCAACGCTGGATCTGAACTTGCCGCCGACGGCATCGCATCCGTTGCCTTCATCAACACGATGGCCGCGCCGGCGACCGGTATTCTCGGCTGGCTCCTCGTCGAGCGAATCAAAGATGGCAAGGCTACGTCGGTAGGAGCTGCTTCTGGTGCGGTTGCCGGATTGGTAGCCGCGACACCGGCGTGTGCGTTCCTCACGCCAGGTTGGGCCTGCGTCATGGGATTCGTAGCGGGTGTGCTCTGTGCGCTGGCCGTCGAACTCAAGTTCAAGCTTGGTTTCGATGACTCGCTCGACGTGGTTGGCATCCACCTCGTCGGTGGTGTCATCGGTACGCTCATCATCGGACTAGTGGGCACAGGGGTTGGTCTCATTTTCACCGGCTCGTTCGCGCAGCTTGGGAGCCAGGCCCTCGCCTCGGTCGTGGTCATGGTCTACAGCTTCGGCATGACCTGGCTGATCGGTATGGGCGTCGAGAAGACGATCGGCTTCCGGGTCAAGAACGAGGATGAGCTCGCCGGCATTGACACGATTCTTCACGGCGAAGAGGGCTACGCGCTCGAGACCGAGTACTAGTCGAAAAGCACAGAGGGTCACTCACGATGTGGGTGACCCTCTTTTTTGTGGGCGATACCAGACTCGAACTGATGACCTCTTCCGTGTGAAGGAAGCGCGCTACCAACTGCGCCAATCGCCCTGAACATCGCTTACGCAACGCCAGACGAGACAACTTTAGTAGAAATCTGGATGAACGATTTTCGGCGGGTCTCGTTTTGCGAAACGACTTGCGGACTACTAGAGTCAACAGTGCGTTCGAAAGAATGCACGCGGATGTGGCGCAGTTGGTAGCGCATAACCTTGCCAAGGTTAGGGTCGCGAGTTCGAGTCTCGTCATCCGCTCGAGTTGGGTCCTTACGGACAGCTCACGCAGGTGTGGCAACACATTCGGTGGATTGGCCGAGAGGCGAGGCAGCGGCCTGCAAAGCCGTCCACACCGGTTCGAATCCGGTATCCACCTCCACTGAAGTTTCGACTTCAGTCCCAGAAATGGGCGATTGGCGCAGCGGTAGCGCGCTTCCCTGACACGGAAGAGGTCACTGGTTCGATCCCAGTATCGCCCACCACGTAACGCGAGTTACTCATTCCATTGCAGGTCATCCGTGACCTCGCCGCTCGCGTCAACGCGATGCGTTGACCACAGCTCGCTGGCGCTGGTTCGATCCCAGTATCGCCCACCACTTCATCACGAGAGCCCCGCTGAGGCGGGGCTTTTCTTGCTCTAGGCTTGAAGAGCTGTTTTCGTTTGAGCTGGAGTCGTAATCCGTGACTGAAATCACCCCCACCATCACCGTGTCCGCGCCGAGCGATGGTTTTCCGCTCTTCGCCGATCGCAGCATCATCGCAATGCGCGTCAATGGTGAGCTAGTCGACTTGGCTCACAAGCTCGTTCCTGGCGATGTAGTCGAGGGCGTGCACATTTCGTCGCCCGATGGTTTGAACATCCTGCGCCACTCGACCGCGCACGTGCTCGCTCAGGCGGTGCAGAACATCAATCCGAAAGCCAAGCTTGGTATCGGCCCGCCCGTCACCGACGGCTTCTATTACGACTTTGATGTCGAGCAGTCCTTCACCCCTGAGGACCTCAAAGCGCTCGAAAAGCAGATGGAGCGCATTGTGCGCGCCGGCCAGCACTTCATGCGCCGCGTCACGACGGATGCGGATGCCCGCGTTGAACTCGCTGGTGAGCCCTACAAACTCGAGCTCATCGGGCTCAAGGGTGGCAACACCGGTGACGACAACGAGAGTGTCGAGGTCGGTGGTTCCGAACTCACCATTTACGACAACGTCGACCCGGCTACGGGGGAGACGGTGTGGAAAGACCTCTGCCGCGGACCGCACGTGCCCAGCACTCGTATGGTCGGTAATGCTTTCGCTCTGACCCGCGTTGCCGCCGCATACTGGCGCGGAAGTGAAAAGAACCCTCAGCTGCAACGTATCTACGGCACGGCGTGGCCAACCAAGGACGAACTTCGCGAGTACCAGGCGCGCATCGAAGAGGCACTCAAGCGCGATCACCGCAAGCTGGGCGCAGAGCTCGACTTGTTCTCGTTCCCTGACGAGATTGGTTCGGGATTGCCGGTGTTCCACCCCAAGGGCGGCATCATGCGTCGCACCATGGAGGACTACTCACGTCGCAAGCACGAAGAGTCTGGGTATGAGTTTGTCTACACCCCGCACATCACCAAGTCGAACCTGTTCGAACAATCCGGTCACTTGAGCTGGTACGCCGACGGCATGTTCCCGCCCATGAACCTTGACGAGCTGCGCAACGAAGAGGGCGAGATTACTCGCGCCGGTGCGCAGTATTACCTCAAGCCCATGAACTGCCCGTTCCACATCCTGATCTACCGTCAGCGTGGCAAGAGCTACCGCGACCTGCCGATTCGCATGTTCGAGTTTGGATCGGTCTATCGCTACGAGAAGTCGGGAGTGGTGCACGGTCTTACGCGCGTTCGCGGTATGACACAGGATGACGCGCACATCTTCACGACGCGCGAAACCATGAAGGATGAGCTCTCCAAGGTGCTCACCTTTGTGCTCGACCTACTGCGCGACTACGGTCTCGACGACTTCTACCTCGAGCTGTCGACTAAGGACCCCAACAAGTATGTGGGCGACGACGAGATTTGGGACGAGGCAACCGAGACGCTGCGCAGTGTCGCTGAAGAGTCCGGACTAACGCTTGTTCCCGATCCCGGTGGCGCAGCGTTCTACGGACCGAAGATTTCGGTGCAGGCGCGCGATGCCATCGGCCGCACCTGGCAGATGTCGACGATTCAGCTCGATTTCAACCTGCCCGAGCGTTTCGAGCTCGAGTACACCGGTCCCGACGGCAACCGCCACCGCCCGGTGATGATTCACCGCGCCCTGTTCGGTTCAATTGAACGCTTCTTTGGCGTGCTGACCGAGCACTATGCCGGCGCCTTCCCACTGTGGCTCTCGCCGGTTCAGGTGGTCGGCATCCCCGTGGCCGACGAGTACGCCGATTACCTCAGCGACGTGCTGGGGCAGCTGCGCATGGCTGGCGTTCGGGTCGAGATGGACAACTCGGATGACCGCATGCAGAAGAAGATTCGCAACGCCTCGGTCGCCAAGACGCCACTCGTGCTCATTGCGGGTGAAGAAGACCGAGCCAAGAACGCGGCGTCCATCCGATTCCGTGATGGTGGACAGCGCAACGGCATCCCAGTGGCAGAGGCGATTGCTCTCATTACCGCTGCGATCGCTGATCACCGCCAAGTGTCGACGGACGAAGACCTGTAGATATGAGCGACAACGAGGAGTTTGACTGGGCGAACGCTCAGTCGGCGTTTGATCTCGCGGGGGTACCTGATGAGTTTCAGCGTCTGTGGACTCCTCACCGCATGGCCTACATCGCCGCCGGCCCCGACGCGCACGACGAGGACTGCCCGTTCTGTGTCGCACCAACGCTGACCGACGAGGAAGGCTTGATCGTCAAGCACGGTGACCTTGCGTACGTGGTGATGAATTTGTTCCCGTACAACAGCGGTCACGTGCTGGTCTGCCCGTACCGTCACATTGCGCTCTATGACGAAGCGATCGAAGCCGAGATGGTCGAAATCGGTAAACTGACTCAAGAAGCAATGCGCGTTCTGCGACATGTCACTGGCGCTCATGGCTTTAACATTGGAATGAACCAAGGCAAAGTGGCAGGGGCTGGCGTTGCCGGTCACCTGCATCAGCACGTCGTTCCCCGCTGGGCGACAGACTCGAACTTCATGCCCATCATCGCCAAGACCAAAGCGGTGCCGAGGCTCCTCGGCGAAATGCGCGAGGCCATCGCCGCCGCGTGGGACGACAACTCACAGATCTAAAACAACCAACCAACGAAACGAACGAGAACAACATGGCTCAGAACGAAATCGGTAGCGACCGCGTCAAGCGCGGTCTGGCAGAGATGCTCAAAGGCGGCGTCATCATGGATGTCGTCACGGCAGACCAGGCCAAGATCGCCGAAGACGCCGGAGCCGTCGCTGTGATGGCGCTCGAGCGTGTTCCTGCGGACATCCGCGCCCAGGGTGGCGTTGCGCGCATGAGTGACCCTGATCTCATTCAGCAAATCATTGACTCGGTCTCGATCCCGGTCATGGCTAAGGCTCGTATCGGTCACTTCGTCGAGGCTCAGGTTCTCGAGCACCTCAAGGTGGACTATATCGACGAGTCTGAGGTTCTCAGCCCCGCTGACTACGTCAACCACATTGACAAGTGGAAGTTCACGGTTCCTTTCGTCTGTGGTGCAACCAACCTTGGCGAGGCGCTGCGCCGCATCAACGAAGGCGCCGCAATGATTCGCTCGAAGGGTGAAGCGGGAACCGGTGACGTTTCCGAGGCAACCAAGCACATCCGCAAAATCAACGCGGAGATTCGCGCGCTCACCTCAATGTCCGAGGATGAGCTCTACGTCGCTGCCAAGGAGCACCAGGCTCCGTTCGCTCTCGTTCAAGAAGTTGCCAAGACTGGCAAGCTTCCGGTCGTTCTCTTCACCGCGGGTGGCGTTGCGACGCCTGCTGACGCAGCGATGATGATGCAGCTCGGCGCGGACGGCGTCTTCGTCGGTTCTGGCATTTTCAAGTCGGGTAACCCCTCGGCTCGTGCCAAGGCCATCGTCAAGGCTGTCGCTCAGTTCAACGACCCGGCTGTTATCACCGAAGCATCGCGCGGTCTCGGCGAGGCAATGGTCGGCATCAACGTGAGCGATCTTCCGGCTCCTCACCGCCTCGCAGAACGTGGCTGGTAAGACTCCAGTCATTGGTGTTCTCGCACTCCAGGGGGATGTGCGTGAGCACGTCGCGTTGCTCACCGAGCTCGGCGAGCACGTGGTTGAGGTGCGTACACCTGAACAATTCGCTGGTGTTGACGCGCTCGTCATTCCCGGCGGCGAGTCAAGCGTTATCGACAAGCTGACCCGCCTCTTTGACCTGCGCGAACCGATTAGGGCACGCCTGGCCGCGGGGATGCCCGCATTTGGCACCTGCGCCGGGCTCATCATGCTCGCCGACCGGCTCGCAGATGGCATCGAGGGCCAGCAAACTTTTGGTGGGCTTGACGTCACTGTGCAGCGCAACGCCTTTGGTGCTCAAGTCGATTCGTTTGAGACTGAACTCGCCATGCCGGCAGTGTGCGATCGCCCAGTTCGCGCTGCGTTCATCCGGGCACCGATTGTGACCGAGGTGGGCGAGGGCGTCGACGTTCTTGGTCAACTCGACGACGGCCGTATCGTCGCGGTTCAGAGCGGCAACGTCATCGGCATCTCGTTCCACCCGGAGGTTGAGGGCGAGACCGCCATCCATCAGCACTTTCTTGAACGTGTGCGTGCACACGTTCAGTGACACGAGAAAGCTAAACTAGAAGTCATGTCTGGACACTCCAAATGGGCGACTACCAAGCACAAAAAGGCCGTCATTGACGCGCGCCGTGCCAAGTCGTTCGCCAAGCTCATCAAGAACATCGAAGTTGCTGCCCGCCTCGGCGGCGCCGACATCAACGGCAACCCCACGCTGTACGACGCCGTTCAGAAGGCGAAAAAGACGAGTGTTCCTAATGACAACATCGATCGCGCCGTTAAGCGCGGTGCCGGACTGACCGGTGACTCGGTTGAGTACACCAACATCATGTACGAAGCGTACGGTCCGAACGGTGTCGCCATGCTCGTGGAGTGTCTGACAGACAACAAGAACCGCGCGGCCGCTGAGGTTCGCGAGGCCCTCAAGAAGAACAACGGCACGCTCGCCGACCCGGGTTCCGTTGCCTACAACTTCGCGCGTAAGGGTGTCATCCGCGTGCTGGCGGCCGGTACCACCGAGGACGACGTTCTCGCCGCCGTGCTTGAGGCCGGAGCGGAAGACGTTGAGAACCAGGGCGAGCAATTCGAGATTCTTACCGACCCGAGTGATCTCGTCACCGTGCGCGAGGCGCTTCAGGCAGCCGGCATCGATTACGAATCGGCCGACTCGGAGTTTGTTCCCAACCTTGAGGTTCCGGTCGATGCCGACACCGCGCGCAAGATTTTCAAGCTCATCGATGCACTCGAAGATAGTGACGACGTTCAGAACGTCTACTCGAACTTCGATCTCAGCGCGGATGTGCTTGCCGAACTCGAGCAAGACTAAGGTTCTTCGTCCGTGCGCATCCTCGGTATTGACCCGGGACTGACGCGCTGTGGCATTGGCATTGTCGATGTCGACGCAAAGCGGAATCTCACACTGGTTGACGTGGTCGTCATCAAGACTGCATCGACGACACCACTGGCGCAAAGATTGCTGACACTCGAGCAGGGGCTGGTCGAGGCCATCGAGCGGCACAAACCCGATCGCGTTGCCATCGAACGCGTTTTTGCTCAGCACAACGTGCGCACCGTCATGGGCGTCGCTCAGGTCAGTGGCGTCGCGATCGTGAGCGCGGCCTCGCGTGACATTGCTGTCGAGATGCATACACCGAGTGAGGTCAAAGCGGCGGTGAGCGGTTCTGGTCGGGCGAATAAAGATCAGGTCGCATCGATGGTGGCGCGACTATTGAGTGTGTCAGTAGATGGCCTGCTGCCCGATGCGACCGATGCACTAGCGCTAGCCATCACCAACGCCTGGCGTGGCGGGGGAGCGGCTCAGGTTTCAGACGCCGCTAACGCTGGAGATTTGACGCCTGCGCAGCAGAAGTGGCGTGACGCGGAGCGCCTCAGTCGCCGTCGTGGCTGAGCGCTCTAGTCTGCTTGCGTGATAGCTTCTCTCACCGGTTCCGTTCGCGCCCTGGGCGTTGATTGGCTCGTGATTGATGTGGCCGGAGTCGGCTACCGGGTGAGTGTTTCGCCAGCGGTCGCTGCCGCCGAGGACATTGGTAACCCCATCGATCTTTTGACGTCGCTCATCGTTCGTGAAGATTCCATGACACTCTTCGGTTTCGTCGGTCACGAAGAGCTTCAACTTTTTGAATCCCTCATCACCGTAACCGGCGTCGGTCCTCGTTCAGCGATGGCGATATTGGCCGACCTCAGCCCCGCCGATGTGTTCACGGCCGTCGCGACCGAGGACGAGAGCGTCTTCAAGAAGGTCAGTGGCATCGGTCCTAAAACGGCGAAACTCATCATCGTGCAGCTTTCGGGGCGCCTCAAAGCAGTCATTCCCGAGGCTCCTACGCGAGCGCAGAGTGTCACGGTGTCCTCCCGCGACGAGCAAGTGGTCGCCGCTCTCGTGGGCCTCGGCTGGCAGACCAAAGTTGTCACGGCTGTCGTTGCCGACCTCAATTGCGATCCCGACATGGCTGTCGCCGATGTGTTGAGGCTAGCCTTGGTCTCGCTGGGAAAGAGCTAGTGCATGGTTGAGAATGAAGAATTTGAAAACCGAGACGATGTCGCTGCGGTCGTGTCGCCTCATGTCGTCGACGATCAAGATCTGGTGGCTGAGGGCGCGCTTCGTCCGCACGACCTGACCGAGTTTGTTGGTCAAACCAAAGTCGTAGCTCAGCTAGACCTCTTGCTCAAGGCCGCCGACCAAGGCGGTCGCACGCCTGATCACGTTCTGCTCGCGGGTCCGCCCGGACTTGGTAAAACGACACTCGCCATGATTGTTGCGGCCGAGAGTGGCAAGACGCTTCGAATGTCCAGCGGGCCGGCGATTGCCCACGCGGGGGATTTAGCGGCACTCCTGTCGGCGCTTTTGCCGGGTGAGGTGCTCTTCATCGACGAGATTCACCGCATGGCACGCAGTGCTGAAGAGATGCTCTACCTCGCAATGGAAGATTTCCGCATCGACATCATGGTGGGCAAAGGCGTTGGGGCAACGTCGATCCCGCTCGAGTTGCCACCGTTTACTCTCGTCGGCGCGACAACCCGCGCCGGTGCCCTCGCTGGCCCGCTGCGTGATCGTTTTGGTTTCACTGGTCACCTCGAGTTCTACAGCGCTGAAGAACTCAGTCAGGTCTTGACGCGTTCCGCGCGATTGCTCGATCTCAACCTCACGCCTGAGGCGGTCGCCGAACTTGCTCGACGCAGCCGCGGAACACCGCGTATCGCCAATCGGCTTCTCCGTCGCGTGCGTGATTACATCCAAATGAATCCAGCGACGGACACTCTTGAAGCCACTCGGGCAGCATTAGCAATTTACGACGTCGACGACCGCGGGCTCGATCGCCTTGACCGCGCCTTTCTCGATGCTCTTGCAACACGTTTCAACGGTGGACCCACTGGCCTCACGTCGATTGCGGTATCTGTCGGCGAAGATGCCGAAACCATCGAAACGGTGGTCGAGCCATTCTTGATCCGTGAGGGACTCATCACTCGTTCGTCGCGCGGGCGAATCATCACGGCCGCCGGCTGGACTCACCTGGGGATTAGCCCCACACACCCTGGCGGCGACCAAGCGCCCACCCTCTTGTGACCTATACTCAAAGGGCGCTTTGGTGCGCTTTTTTCTTGAGTTTTAGATGAGGAACTTTCATGCAGTTCGACCCCACACTCCTGTTGATGCTCGCGGTTATGGCCGTGCTCGTTTTCTTCATGATCCGCAACAACCGCAAGCGTAAAAAGGACGCTGAAGAGCGTAAGACCAAGCTTGTTCCTGGTGTTTCGGTAATGACCTCGTTTGGTGTCTACGGCAAGGTCGTCGCGATTGACGTTGCAGACAACACCGCCGAACTCGAAATTGCTCCCAAGACGGTCATCAAGGTTCACGTTCAGACTCTCGCAACGATTGTCGAGCCGAAGGTTGAGACCATCGCTGAGGCACCTGCCGCGCCCGCTGTGGCACCTGCCGAGAAGAAGGCGGCCTCGAACTCCAAGCCGGCTTACGGCATCAAGGCTGCCGACGCAGCTCAAAAGCCCGCGAGCAAGCCCGCAGCTAAGAAGCCGGCAGTAGCCAAGCCCGCGACGGCCAAAGCTGCAACCGCCAAGTCTGCTGCGGCTAAGCCGGCAGCGAAAAAGCCTGCGGCTAAGTAATTTTCGTAACTCCTCAAAAAGGACAAGTTCGTGTCTCGAACCCCGGTACGCCACGCGTGGCGCAACATTATCTGGCTTGCCGTTATCGTCTTTGCACTCGTGGCTATCAACTTCGCCGGCGTGATCTTCGGCGGAGGATCGTGGACGCCTAAGCTGGCCCTGGATCTTCAGGGTGGTACGCAAATTATCCTGACTCCGCAGCTGTCCGATGGTAAAGCCGTTACTCCGGAACAGCTCAATCAGGCCGTGGCGATTATCCGCCAGCGTGTGGACTCAGCCGGCGTGAGTGAAGCCGAGGTCAACACTCAGGGGTCGAACAACATCGTTGTTTCCATCCCCGGAACGCCGGATCAAGACACAATCAACCGCATCGAGGCTTCTGCCAAGCTCGATTTTCGGGCTGTCATTCTGACAGATCAAGCCGCTACCGCAAGCGCTTCGAGCGCCAGTGCCACGCCATCACCGTCGGCCTCGTTGTCGGACACTCCCACGGCGACGCCCACTGACGCCAGTGATCCCGCGTGGGTAACTCCGGCTCTTAAGGCCGAGTACGACGTCTACCAGTGCACCGCTGCCAACGCTCAAAAGGCAGCTACCGCACCTACCGACAAGCCCCTCATTACCTGTGATGTTTCGGGTTCGGTCAAGTTCCTCCTCGGCCCGGTTGAAGTTACCGGGTCTGAAATCACGGACGCTACGAGCGGCATGATCCAGACCTCGACCGGCGCATCCACCGGGCAATGGGCGGTCTACATGACGTTCAACCAGCAAGGAACGGACGCTTTCGCGAAGGTGACGACGCGTCTTTCTACGTTGACTGGGGCGCGCAACCAGTTCGCGATTGTGCTCGACGGTTCGGTGATTTCCGCCCCCGCCACCAAGTCGGCCATCACTGACGGTAAGCCGCAGATCTCAGGTGGATTTACTCAACAATCCGCGAAGACCCTCGCCGATCAGCTCAAGTACGGAGCCTTGCCTATTGGCTTCACCGTTCAAAGCTCCGATTCAATCTCGGCCACGCTGGGAACCACGCAGCTCTTCAACGGTCTTCTCGCCGGACTCATTGGTTTGATCCTCGTCATCATTTACTCGCTGATTCAGTATCGATCGCTCGGAATGGTGACCGTCTTCTCGCTCGGGGTTTCCGCGATCATTACCTATCTGTTAGTCACTATTTTGAGTTGGTATCAGGGGTATCGCCTCTCTCTTGCCGGTGTCGCTGGTTTGATCGTCGCGATCGGTATCACCGCTGATTCGTTCATCGTCTTCTTTGAACGCACACGCGACGAACTCCGTGAGGGGCGGGGTCTCGAGTCCGCCGTCGAAACGGGATGGCGACGTGCTCTCCGCACGATTCTTGCCAGTGACGCAGTCAACCTGTTGGCCGCGCTCGTGCTCTTCATTCTTGCGGTCGGAAATGTGCGCGGTTTTGCTCTCACTCTCGGTCTCACCACGGTCGTTGACGTGGTCGTTGTCGCTCTGTTTACGCATCCGATTTTGGCTCTGTTGGCCCAGACCAACTTCTTCGCAAGCGGTCATCCGATGAGTGGTCTCAATCCAAACGCTCTCGGAGCGGTCTATCGCGGTCGCGCGCAATTCGCGCCTACGGCCGGAACCGCTAAGGTTGCGTCGGCATCGAAAGAAGCAGCTAAGCGTCAGACCATCGCCGAGCGTAAGGCAGCCCTGATGGCCAACGAAGATTCCGCTCAGGGTGGAAAGGAGAACAGCTAATGTCACGCTTTACCGAGCTGGGTAATGACCTGTACTCCGGTGCACGTTCGTTCAACTTCGTTGGTCGTCGCAAGACGTTCTACATCGTTTCGATTGTTCTTGTTCTCATCAGCGTCTTCGGACCGTTCGTGCGTGGCGCCATCACCAACGCCCCCGCCTACAACTTTGGAATCGAGTTCACCGGGGGTAGTGAATTCATCGTGAGCGGATCGGCCACGCTGGATCAAGGTGTCGCCACGACTGCTGTCGAAAAGGTCGTCCCCAACGTCGTTCCCAAGGTTTCTGTCGTTGGTACGTCAAACATCCGCGTTCAGACCAGCCAGATGACGAATGCCCAAACGACCGAGGTCAAGAACGCTCTGGCCAAGGCCTACAGCGTTCCCGCCACTAACGTCACATCCTCCTTCATTGGTGCGACGTGGGGTCAAGACATCACTCAGACCGCTATTCGTGGTCTCGTCGTGTTCCTGGTGCTCGCGGCCTTGCTCATGGCCATCTACTTCCGTACCTGGAAAATGTCGGTGGTTGCCATCATCGCGCTGCTCCACGACGTGATCATCACTGGCGGTGTCTACGGACTTACTGGCTTTGAAGTTACCCCCGGCGCCGTCATTGGTCTGCTGACGATTCTCGGTTACTCCCTCTACGACACCGTGGTGGTCTTCGACAAGATTCGCGAGAACACGCTGGGTGTTTCGCGCGACATGTCGCGCACCTTTGGTCAGCAGGTGAACCTTGCTGTCAACCAAACGCTGGTGCGGTCGATCAACACGTCTGTTGTCGCAGCTCTCCCGGTTGCCTCGATTCTCTTCATCGGAGCATTCGTTCTCGGTGCTGGCACCCTTCGCGACATCTCGCTGGCGCTGCTCATTGGAATTGTGGTCGGAACGTATTCGACGCTCTTCCTGGCTGCACCGCTCTACGCGGGCTGGCGCTCGCGCGAAGCGGCCATCAAGAAGGCGGATGCGAAACTCGAAGCGGCAACTGCGCGTAGCATCGCCTAACTCAGTGATGCCGGTGCCCGGTCTGTCGCAGTGGAATAATGTGAGCAGGCAGGTGAGAAATGGTTGATACGCCGACAACGTCGACGACAGCGTTGCGCCGTCTCGTGCCGAAAATCTTCTCGCGGGCTCAGTCGAGCGATGGCATCAACGAACTCCTGAAAACTGTTCGCAAGTATCACCCGCGTGCTGACATTCTCGGAATTGAACGCGCCTATGACCTCGCGCGCATCGCACATGAGGGCCAGCTACGCGCCAGCGGAGAGCCGTACATCACCCATCCCGTGGCGGTAGCTCAAATCCTCGCCGAGCTGGGAATTGGCGCCAAAACCGTCATGGCCGCGCTCTTACACGACACCGTTGAAGATACCCAGGTCAGTCTCGACGAGGTCAGCGAGAAATTCGGCGCCGAAGTGGCGATGCTCGTCGATGGTGTGACCAAACTCGACAAAGTGAAATACGGCGACAGTGCGCAAGCCGAAACCGTGCGCAAAATGATCGTCGCGATGTCCAAGGATGTTCGTGTCCTCGTTGTCAAGCTTGCCGATCGACTGCACAACGCACGTACGTGGGGTTTCGTATCACCTGAATCGGCGATGCGTAAAGCGCGCGAAACGCTAGAAATCTATACGCCCTTGGCTCATCGTCTCGGCATTCAAACGGTGAAGTGGGAGCTTGAAGATCTCAGCTTTGGCGTGTTGCATCCGAAGATTTACGAGGAGATCAGCAACCTCGTTGCGCAGCGCACGCCTCAACGCGAAAAGTTTGTTGCTGAAGTCATTGCCGATGTGAACGGTGATCTGCGCGACTTGCGCATTCGAGGTGAAGTCTCGGGCCGCCCCAAGCAGCTCTATTCGATTTATCAAAAGATGGTCGTGCGCGGTCGTGAGTTTGATGAAATCTACGATCTCGTCGGCATCAGAGTAATCGTGCCCTCAGTTCGTGACTGTTACGCGATTCTGGGATCGATTCACACGCGCTGGAACCCCATCCCGGGGCGATTCAAGGATTACATCGCAACGCCCAAGTTCAACTTGTATCAATCCCTGCACACCACCGTGATGGGGCCTGCTGGTCGTCCCGTCGAGATCCAAATCAGAACTCCTGAAATGCACCAACGCGCCGAGTATGGCGTGGCAGCACACTGGAAGTACAAGGACAAAGTTGCCGGCGGACGTGGCGATGACGTGCTCAGCTCGCTCGACAACGACATGGCGTGGCTCGCTCACATTTCTGACTGGGAGTCGGAAACGGACGACCCGGGGGAGTTCTTGGATTCTCTGCGGTTCGAGATCGGCGCCAAAGAGGTCTACGTGTTCACACCGAAAGGCCGGGTGATTGGGCTTCCCGCGGGTGCAACCCCGGTCGACTTTGCCTATGCCGTGCACACCGAAATTGGGCACCGGACTATGGGCGCCAAGGTAAACTCCCGACTGGTCCCTCTCGACACGGTTGTCAACAGTGGTGATGTCATCGAGATTCTGACGAGCAAAAATCCCGAGTCGGGGCCGAGTCAGGACTGGCTGAATTTCGTTAAGAGCACTCGCACCCGCAACAAGATCAAGCAGTGGTTCACCAAGGAGCGACGCGACGAAGCAATCGACAATGGTAAAGAAGCCATTGCGCGCGCTATGCGCAAGAACAACCTGCCGTTGCAACGCCTCATGAACGCAGATGCGCTTGCTGACGTGTTGGCAGCGATGCACTTTACTGATGTTTCCTCGCTCTACGCTGCTGTCGGCGAGGGGCACGTTTCGACCCAGTCTGTACTTGAAAAGCTTGTATCCACGCTGGAGTCAAGTCATGACCATGACGATGAACCCGGATTCGTCGTCACGTCGACGCAGCCAGTGCGCGGCAAGCGACGCAGTGATTCTGGAATCTTGGTGCGTGGCGCTCCCGACATCCTGGTGAAACTTGCGAAGTGCTGCACTCCTGTTCCCGGTGATGCGATTGTTGGCTTTGTCACTCGGGGCCAGGGGGTGTCTGTTCACCGAGACAACTGCAACAACGTGGCGTCACTCATGCGGGAAGCAGATCGGCTCATCGACGTTGAGTGGTCGCCGAACGCCCAGAGCATTTTTCTCGTGCAAATTCAAGTGGAAGCTCTCGATCGATCCGGGTTGTTGTCGGATGTCACACGCGTTCTGTCGGAGCATCACGTCAACATTCTTTCGGCGTCTGTCAACACCACCTCAGAGCGTCTCGCCCTGAGTCGTTTTGTCTTCGAAACCGGGGATACTCGCCACCTCGAGCGTGTTCTCAACGCGGTGCGTCGTATCGACGGCGTCTATGACGTTTATCGCGTCAATGAGGGCTAGACGCATCAAAGCTCGGTTGCGATACGAAGTGGCTTCTGATTGCGTCAGTCTTCGCCGCATGCTCGCGACGGATATATTCGCTCGCTGCATGATGTCAGCGCACTCCTGAGCAACACGGTCATCATCCCTCGAATCGAGCCTCAGTGCATCGCACAGAGCGCGTTCCGGTGTGAGTCGTGCCGTTCCGTCGCTCGCATGGATGACATCGCCGTGGGCTACTCTCAGTTCACGCACCGTGTGAGTGTCTTCGGTCGCATTGCGTGGGCGCTTGCCGGGGCGAAGAAGAACCTCGTGACGTCGCGGTTCTGCGCAGAGCCCGGCAGCCCATAAAGCGCTGTACCCGCAAAGGATGAGTCGATCCGGGTCGGTAAGACACACCAGGCGGGATTTCACTTCCGGCGTGAGGCAGACATCGGCGACGAGCGCTTGGTTGGCAATGAAAGACACCTCGCCGTCTTTCTGCATTGCGAAAAGTTCTGCGCGGGGGAGCAGGGCGAGGGCGCTATCGAGGGTCACCACCGCGGCAGTGTGTCACAGAGTTGAGTGCTGCTTAACCAGCCCTCAACAGGCGCTACGAAATGACGGTTAGCCAGGATTGCTGTTGTTCGATGGCCGTAGTCAGCTCGGTGATCTTCTTCTTATCACCTGCGGCAGTAGCGCTGGCAAGCTCCGCCTGGAGTTTAGAAACCTTCGCGGCGATTGCACCCGCGAGACCCTCTTGGCGAGCCAACTTCTCGGGATCGGATGCGGACCAGGCGTCATCATCAAGCTTCTTGACGGCAAGCTCGAGCTTGCGTAGTCCGCCCTCAATATCCTTGATGCTGGCACGCGGTACTTTGCCTGCCGACTCCCAACGCTTCTGAATGCCAGTCAGCAGAGCGCGGGCTTGGTCGCGGTCGGTCATGGTGAGGATCGCTTGACCTTCGGCAAGCAGCGCCCGTTTGGTGGCAAGGTTCCCGGCGTAAGACTCGTCTTCGGCGCTGTCGACCGCCTGCTTGTTGGCATAAATTGCGTCACCTGCGGCCTTGAACTTGGCCCAGAGGGCATCGTCAAGCTTTTTGGATGCGCGTCCGCTCTTCTTCCACGAGTCAAGCAGTGCGCGATATGCCGGCAGTGCCTTGTCGGCGGAAACGCTCGCGAGTGCCTCGGCGTCAGCAATGAGTGCTTCCTTTGCGACCTTTACCTTTTTAGTTTCAGCGTCAGCTTGCGAGAAGTGGGTGCGGCGCGCGCGGTCGAGGGTAGCGCGTGCATTGCGAAAACGCTTCCAGAGCTCATCCGCAGTTGTCTTGTCAATCTTGACGTTTGTCTTCTGTGTCGCTTGCCACGCAGCGAAAAGTGCATCCACCTCGGACGAGGTCTTTTTCCAGTTGAGCGATTCGAGGTTACCCGCAGCTAGAGCTTCAATTGTGTCGACAATGGCCGTGCGCTCGGCAACGATTCGTTCTTTGGCAGCTTCGGCCTCGACTCCGGCTTGTTCCGAAGCAGAATTGACGGCACCTTCAGCCGTTGCGAATCGGGTGCGCAAGGCAGCGAAGTCACCGACACCGACGCCACCCTCGAGGAGCTCAGCGATGTGACCGAGGCTCACTCGCAATTCTTTCGCGCTGTGCGGTGTCGTCGAGGACAAACGACGTTCGAGAATGACGAGGGCAGTGTTGATGTCGTCGAACTTGCGAACGAAGTATGCGAGAGCTTCGTCAGCCGTGGCATCGGGAAATGCTCCAACGAGACGCTCGGTACCGGCTTCAGTCACGTAGACGTTTCCTTCGGAGTCGACACGACCCCAGACTTGCTCACTCATGATTACTCCTTGCAGCGCCTATTCAGCCTATTGCACCAGTGGGCAAGGCGGATTGGCCCAACTATTTCTTGATCGTGAAGAAATCGATGGTGGTGGGAACGACCGGTTTTTCAGTACCGCTTGTCACGCCTTTGGTAATCACCGAGGTAATCAACGTGTCGAGACCACTCGTGACGTGACCGATAACCGTGTAACCACCCGCGGAGTCCGAGGGGATGGTGCTATCCGCGTACACGATGAAGAACTGACTGCCCTGTGAACTGGCATTCCCGCCCTGTCGAGCCATGGCGACTGTTCCAACCGGGTACACATCGTTGGCAGGAGCATTTTCGATGGGGCCGTATTCGTAGCCGGGCCCGCCGGTACCGTCGCCCTTGGGGTCACCGCACTGGAGAACGAAAATGCCACTCGTCGTGAGTCGGTGACAGCTCACCCCGTTGTAAAAGCCTTCTTTGGCCAGCTGAATTGTGCTCGAAACTGCTTGTGGGGCTGCCGCGCCGTCGAGTGTGATTCCCAGTGCGATTCCGTTGAGAGAGAGAGTGGCGTTCCAGCTCTTTCCTTGCGCGAGCGACTTGTCTGCTAATCCGTGTGCATTGGGCGATGAAGATGCGTGGGGCGTCGACCCAACGGTCAGGCTAAAACCGACTTGGGCGCCAACAGCGATGACGATGGCGACGGCGGCAACAATTCCCCACAGGCGGTTGTCATGCCTGCGTCGCGCGCGCTGGCGCTCGAAATTCTCTTGCCGCGCCTGGAACGATCGCAGACGGTCGCGATCTGACTTGGCTGACTTCGGGTTGGTTTTCGCTGCCACGGGATTGGCCTTTCATTCGTCCATAAAATCTTAGGTGCCGTAACGGCGTGCCGGGGTCAGCCTAGGTAGTCTCATTGTGTGTCTGCTGAATCAGGTCTCACGGGGGCGACCGCGCCCCTCGCAGTGCGTATGCGCCCGCAGACCCTCGATGAAGTGATTGGGCAGCATGCCCTGCTTCGCCCCGGTTCACCCTTGCGAAATCTTGCGTCGCCTGAGTCTGTCGCGAGCGTTTCAGTCATTCTGTGGGGACCACCCGGAACGGGCAAGACGAGTCTGGCTCATGCCATTGCTCGCACCGCGCAACGATCGTTTGTTGAATTGTCAGCAGTCACTGCCGGTGTCAAAGATGTGCGCCAGGTGATGGAGCAGGCACAAGCGCATCGCGATCTCTACGGCACCGGAACGATTCTTTTCCTGGACGAAATTCACCGCTTCACCAAAGCCCAGCAAGATGCGCTGCTCCCCGGTGTCGAAAACGGATGGGTCACGCTTATCGCTGCGACGACAGAAAACCCATCCTTCAGCGTTATCTCGCCCTTGCTCTCACGTTCGATTCTGTTGCGTCTCGAACTGCTGACTGACGCTGACCTGGCCCTGGTTGTCGAGCGGGCGCTCACTGCTCCCTATGGCCTAGGCGGCCATTTCAGGCTGGCACCCTCCGCCCTCGCCGGACTGGTCAACCTCGCTAGCGGCGACGCACGTCGTGCACTCACTTCGCTTGAGGCCGCTGCAGCAATAGCGCAGTCACAGCAGCGCGATGAAATATCCGACGCGGATGTTGAAGCCGCCGTTGACCGTGCGCTTCTGCGCTATGACCGCCAGGGGGACGAGCACTACGACGTCATCAGTGCGTTCATCAAGTCGATTCGCGGCTCGGATCCCGACGCTGCTATCCACTACCTCGCTCGCATGATCGAGGCAGGGGAGGACCCACGGTTCATTGCACGCCGGCTCGTGATTTCAGCATCAGAAGATGTTGGTCTTGCATCGCCCCAGGCTTTACAAATCGCGGTGGCCGCGGCCGAGGCGGTTGCGCAAATCGGTATGCCCGAAGGGCGCATCCCGCTCGCTGAGGCCACGATCTTCCTCGCGCTTGCACCCAAGTCGAATGCTGCCTACAACGCAATCAATGCAGCTATCGAGGATGTGCGCGCGGGCAAGGCCGGCCCGGTTCCGAAGCACCTGCGCGACGGAAGCTACCCCGGTGCTTCCCGGCTCGGACATGGCAAGGGATACCAGTACGCGCACAACAGTGAGCACGGTGTTGTGGCGCAGCAATATCCACCGGATGCGCTTATCGGCAAAAACTATTACGACCCCACCGATCGGGGTTTCGAAGCGGAACTCGCTGCCCGACTCGAGAACCTTCGTGGCATCATCCGCGATCTCGGCGTGTGATAGCCTAAACATGCCTGTTCGGTGTTGTTTCGGTGCGGCTGCCAAGACACACATCACGAACTAACGGAGATAGCCCTGTAGCCGGGCTCCGAAGGCAAACCTCTCATCTTCACGTGATGTGCATTTGCATGTCGCGTTTCGCATGAATTGAAAGGAAATCGTGTCTACTAAGTCACGTACCCGTAGCAAGACCCGCCTCTCCCGCGCTCTGGGCATCGCCCTGACCCCGAAGGCAGCAAAGTACCTCGAGAAGCGCCCCTACGCTCCCGGTGAGCACGGACGCACCAAGCGCAAGGCTGACAGCGACTACGCAGTTCGTCTGCGTGAGAAGCAGCGTCTGCGCGCTCAGTACGGCATTCGCGAGGCTCAGCTTCGTCGTGTCTTCCAAGAAGCTCGTCGCACTGAGGGCCTGACCGGTGAAAACCTGGTTGAGCTTCTGGAGATGCGTCTCGACGCTCTCGTGCTCCGTTCGGGCATGGCCCGCACGATGGCACAGGCTCGCCAGATGGTTGTGCACCGCCACATCCTGGTGAACGGCCAGCTGGTTGACCGCCCGTCGTACCGCGTCAAGCCCGGTCAGCTGATCCACGTCAAGGAGCGCTCGGAAGGCATGGAGCCGTTCCAGGTTGCTGCCGCCGGCGGTCACGTTGACGTTCTTCCTCCGGTTCCGGCTTACCTGGATGTCGAGCTCGACAAGCTCCACGCCACCCTGGTTCGTCGCCCGAAGCGCGCTGAAGTTCCGGTTATCTGTGAAGTTCAGCTCGTGGTCGAGTACTACGCAGCTCGCTAACGCGAACACACACACTCGAGTAAGGGTCGCTCAGAACGAGCGGCCCTTACTTATTTGGCAAAATAGACTAAGAATTCACCACACAACACGGAGTCCTCATGAAGTACGTTTTCTGGCTGCTCGCAGGCGTCGGCCTTGGCTTTCTCGTCGCACACCAGGTCAACCGCAGCGAAGTGGGTAAGGCATTCTTCAACGACGTCGATTCCAAAGCACGCCAGTTCTCTGAGGCAGTCGCTGCCGGTTACCGTGAACGCGTTACCGAACTTCGTGGCGGTCGTTCCTAACTCATGAAGACTTCTGACATTCGCCAGCGATGGCTCACGTTCTTTGCTGACCGCGGTCACACGGTTGTGCCTTCGGCATCGCTCGTGAGTGATGACCCAAGCCTGCTCTTCACCGTCGCCGGCATGGTCCCCTTCATCCCGTACATGTCCGGTGTTGTTCCGGCTCCGTATCCCCGTGCAACCAGCGTGCAGAAGTGCATCCGTACCCTCGACATCGAAGAGGTTGGCAAGACCACGCGCCACGGTACGTTCTTCCAGATGAACGGAAACTTCTCGTTCGGAGACTATTTCAAGAAAGAGGCCATCGAGTTCGCCTGGGAGCTTCTCGTCTCGCCTGAAAAAGATGGCGGACTCGGTTTCGACGAAAAGGATCTGTGGGTCACCGTCTACAAAGACGACGATGAATCGATTGATTTCTGGAAGAAGACCGCTGGTCTCCCCGATTCGCGCATTCAGCGGATGGGCATGGAGGACAACTACTGGTCGACCGGACAACCTGGTCCGGCAGGTCCCTGCTCCGAGATCTACTTCGACCGTGGCGCAGCTTATGGCGCTGAGGGCGGCCCGGCGGTTGACGACAGCCGCTACCTCGAGATCTGGAACCTCGTCTTCATGCAGTACCTCCGTGGTGAGGGAACCAGCAAGGCAGACTTCGAAATCCTCGGGGAGCTCCCGAGCAAGAACATCGACACCGGCATGGGTCTTGAACGCGTGGCGTTCTTGAAGCAGGGCGTCGAGAACATCTATGAAATTGACCAAGTGCGCCCGGTCATTGACGCAGCGGCAGCACTGGCCGGAATCACCTACGGCGCGGATCGCGACAGCGATGTGCGCCTGCGCGTTGTTGCTGACCACGTTCGATCAGCGCTCATGCTGATGTCGGATGGCGTAACGGCGGCCAACGAAGGACGCGGGTACATCCTTCGTCGTCTGTTGCGTCGCGTCGTTCGCGCGATGCGTCTCCTTGGCGTTGACGCGGTCACGTTCAACGAGCTCTTCGCCGCGTCACGCGACGCTATGAAGGGCTCGTATCCCGAGGTTGAGACTGAGTACACCCGCATTTCGCAGGTCGCTCTCGCCGAGGAGGAGACCTTCCTCAAGACGCTGGTCTCGGGCACGAGCATCCTCGATCTGGCTGTCAGCGACGTCAAGAAGACTGGCTCGAGCAGGCTTCCCGGTGAAACCGCGTTCCTTCTGCACGACACATTCGGGTTCCCGATCGACCTCACACTCGAGATGGCTGAAGAAGCAGGCCTTTCGGTCGATCGTTCCGCATTCGACACGCTCATGTCGGAGCAGCGCGCCCGTGCTAAGGCAGACGCGAAGGCCAAGAAGTCGCTCAAGGCAGACCTGAGCGTCTACAGTGAGTTCCGCAGTCTCGGCGAAACCACGTTCCTCGGCTACGACGAGCTCGATGCCGAGACATCAATCCTCGGCATTCTCAAGGACGGCGTTCCGGTAAAGACCGCATCAGCGGGTGACACCGTCGAAGTCATCGTCGGTGCCACCACGCTCTACGCCGAGTCGGGTGGTCAGGACAGCGATGCGGGAACCATCATCGGTAGCGGGTTCGAGCTCGAAGTTCTTGATGTTCAGCGACCCGTCAAGGGTCTGGTTAGCCACACCGTCACGGTCTCGACCGGTCAGGTGGCCGTTGACGACAAGGCAACAACGGTGGTTGACCGCACTTACCGACGTGAGGGAAGCGCCGCGCACTCGGCGACCCACCTCATCCACGCCGCTCTGCGCCAAACCCTCGGAGAGCATGCTCACCAGGCAGGTTCGTACAACAAGTCGGGCTACATGCGTCTCGACTTCAGTTGGAGCGATGCGCTGAGCGCCGCGACACGTTCCGAGATCGAAGACATCGCGAACAAGGCGGTTCTTGCGGACTACGACGTGGTCACACGCGAAATGTCGCTGGATGACGCCAAGGCGGCCGGCGCGATGGCGCTCTTCGGCGAAAAGTACGGTGACGTCGTACGCATGGTTGATATCGGCGGTCCGTTCAGTCGTGAACTGTGTGCTGGAACCCATGTCGACTCATCTGCGCAAATCGGCATCATCAATGTCATCTCGGAGAGCTCGGTTGGTTCAAGCAACCGGCGCATCGAATCGCTCGTCGGTGCGAACGCATTCCGTTCGATGGCTGCCGAGCGCGCCATCGTGTCTGAGCTGTCGGCAAATCTCAAGGCCCCGCGCGACCAGATCGTGACCCGCATCGCCGATCTTAACGCCCAGTTGAAGGCCGCCGAAAAGAAGATTGCTGACTACGAATCCGCAGCAATTCGCGAGCGTGTACCCGCACTACTCGAGTCGGTGGTCGCCATCCGTTCCACAAATGTCATCGCTGCCGACCTGGGCACCCTCGGGCGCGTGGATGATTTGCGTGAACTGGCTACTGTCATCCGCGACAAGATGCAGTCGGGCGCAGCCGTTGTTGCTCTTGCCGCAACGGTCGACTCCAAACCGAGCCTCATCGTTGCGACAACTCAGGGCGCGCGCGACGCTGGCCACAAAGCGGGAGCGCTTGCCAAGACTGCGGCATCTGTTCTTGGCGGTGGTGGTGGTGGTCGCGATGACATGGCTCAGTGTGGCGGCACGGATGCTTCTGCTATCGCCCAAGCGCTTGAGCACGTCGTATCGAGCCTGCGGGGCTAAGTGCGTCACGGGCGACGCTTGGGTATTGACGCGGGCAAGGCGCGCGTCGGTGTTGCGATCAGCGACCCCAGTGGAATGCTCGCCACCCCCGTGGAAACGCTTCAGCGCGCGGACATTGACCTTGTCGACCGAGTCGTCGCTCTTGTCGAGGAATATCACGTCATTGAGGTCGTTGTCGGCTTGCCACTGAATCTCAGTGGCACCTACACGCCTTCAACCGAGGATGCCCTCGCACTCGCGCGCGATCTGCAAGCGTCACTCGACATCCCCGTTGTCATGCTCGATGAACGACTGACCACGGTGTCGGCTCACGCGGCGCTGCGAGAAACTGGAAAAAAGCAACGCGGCACGCGTTCAGTTATCGACCAGGTCGCCGCTGTTATGGTTTTACAGCACAGCCTGGATTCTGAACGAGCATCAGGCATGCCAGCGGGAAAGCCTCTCGCGGACTGCTAAGGAGCGTACAGGTGTATTACCCCGACGGCGATCAGGACCGACGTGTGCGTCACGCGCGTCCGAGCCGTCGACGCCGCGGCCTTGTGATCAGCCTGCTGTTAGCTGTCCTACTCGTCGTCGGCACAGGCGGAGTTCTCGTCGCCAACGGCACCGTGAGTTCATGGTTGCATCCCGTTGCCGATTACAGTTCGGCGGGAGTCGGGTCGATCGAATTCACGATCAGTGAGGGCGATATCGGTGAGGATGTTGCGCGAAATCTCGAGAAGGCAGGAGTCACCAAAAGCTTCGATGCGTTTTATCGACTTCTGCTGAAGACCGAACCTGCACCCGTATTTATCCCCGGCGTGTACAGCCTGAAAAAGGAAATGTCTGCGCAGGCAGCGCTCGAGGCTCTTCAAAATGCCGACAATCGACTGGTGAATCAGGCGGTTATTCCTGAAGGAACAATCCTCCCTAAGGCTCTCGCAATTCTTGCCGAGAAGACGAAGCTCCCTTTAGCTGACTTCACTGCCGCTGCGAGCAAACCCCAATCCTTTGGTCTGCCTTCACAAGCAAAAACTCTCGAAGGATTCTTGTTCCCCGCAACCTACAACTTCAGCCCAAATCAGACAGCAACGGAAATCTTGCAGCAGATGGTCGATCGTTGCTTCGCCGATTTGGACCATGCCGGCGTCGCCAAGGCCGATCGCTGGCACGTGGTGACGTTCGCGTCTCTGGTTCAGAAGGAATCCGGATCGGTTAAAGACATGTACAAGGTGAGTCGTGTTTTCACGAATCGCCTCAATGAGTCACTGTGGCCATCCGGGCTGTTGGAATCTGACGCGACCGTGGCGTATGGCACGGGTCACACGAACATGATGAACACAACCCAGGCCGAGAGGTCTGACGCGGGCAATCCCTACAACACGTATGTGCATCCGGGAATGCTCTTCGCGCCGATTTCGAATCCCGGAGCTGATGCGATTGACGCGGCACTTCATCCTGTTTCCGGCAAGTGGCTGTTCTTTGTAGCAGTGAACTTTGACACCGGTGAAACAGTGTTTTCGGAAACTCTGGCACAGCACGAAAAGGCGGTTGCGCAGAGTCAAGCATGGTGGCAGGCGCATCCTGAGTACCAATAATCTCGCCGTCGTCGGGTCACCGATTGGCCACAGTAAATCGCCGCTGCTGCACGCGGCGGCTTATCGCGCGCTTGGCCTCGACTGGAACTATGAGAGACACGAGGTGCGCGAAGGTGACCTCGCCGATTTTCTCGCAGGTCTCGATCAGAGTTGGCGAGGTCTTTCGGTGACGATGCCGCTCAAACGCGATGCGTTCGACTTGGCAAGTTCTCGCGACGCGCACGCCCAGTACACCGGAGCGGTCAACACCCTGGCGTTGAGCTATGAGGGTGGTCATCGAAATGTCCATGGCTTTAACACGGATGTGTTCGGAATCACTCGCTCGCTCCTTGCGGCAGGTTGCCACGGCATTGACCACGGCGTGATTCTTGGAGGGGGAGCGACGGCGGAATCGGCGCTCGTTGCCCTTGACGAGTTGGGCGCCGGCTACGTGACCGTGGTGCTGCGCAATCCTGCTAAAGCGAATGACCTGCTCGCGCTCGGCGAGCGTATCGGTATAGACGTTCGCGTCGCCTCCATGAGCGATTTTGCCCTCGTGGCTCCCGCATCCGTTGCTATCTCGACGGTCCCCGGAAGCGCCGATATCTCCCTCGACGCACTGAAGCGACTCGACGGTGCTGTGCTGCTCGACGTTGCATACGACGTGTGGCCAAGTCCGCGCTCTCAGGCGTGGGCAGAGCGTGGTGGGCAGAGCGTGAGCGGCCTTTCGATGCTCGCTTTTCAAGCTCTCAAGCAGGTGCGCATTTTTGTGGCCGATGCTCCGGATTCTCCGCTCTCTGATGAGTCGGTTGTGGCCGCAGCGATGTTTGCAAGCGTCGGCTTGGGTGAATCCGGTCTGTAGTTGCCTGTGCCAGACTTAAGGCATGCTTCGTTGGCTTACTGCAGGTGAATCTCACGGTCCGGAACTCATCGCCGTTATAGAGGGACTTCCTGCTGGCGTGCCCGTTTTGCGCGATTCAATTCAAGAAGATCTGCAGCGTCGTCGCCTCGGTTTTGGCCGCGGTGCACGCATGAAGTTCGAACAGGATGAGCTCTCGATTTCCGGTGGTGTTCGCCACGGTCTGTCCCTTGGTGGTCCGGTCGCGCTGCGCATCGGCAACACCGAGTGGCCCAAGTGGGAACAGGTCATGAGTCCTGACCCGGTTGATCCGGAAGTGCTCAACAGCGGACGAGGAGCGGCGCTGACGCGTCCACGCCCCGGTCATGCCGACCTGGTGGGCATGCAGAAGTACGGCTTCGATGAGTCCCGTCCCATTCTTGAGCGTGCCAGTGCTCGAGAGACCGCGGCGCGTGTTGCCCTGGGCGCCGTCGCACGCAGTTTTCTCAGTGAGCTAGGCATTACGCTCGTCAGCCACACGGTCGCTATCGGTCCGGTTGCTGTTCCTGCGGGCTCACCCCTACCAACCGCCGCCGACGTCGCCACGATTGACGCCGACGAGGTTCGTTGTTTCGACGCCGACACGAGCAAACACATGATCGCCGAGATTCAGGATGCTCACGACACCGGTGACACCATCGGTGGTGTCGTTGAGGTGAATGCCTATGGGCTTCCGCCGGGGTTGGGTTCTCACGTGCACTGGGATCGTCGTCTTGATTCGCGCCTCGCCGGAGCGCTGATGGGTATCCAAGCCATCAAGGGCGTCGAGGTCGGCGATGGATTCGAAACGACTCGTCGTCGTGGTTCCACGGCCCACGATGAAATGGTCCCGGGTGCTGACGGGATCGTTCGCGAAACTGACCGCGCTGGGGGCATCGAGGGTGGAATGTCGACCGGAACCGTGTTGCGTGTGCGCGCTGGTATGAAACCGATCGCCACTGTCCCTCACGCGCTCAAGACCATTGACGTGTCGACCGGTGACGTTGCTCCCGCGCATCACCAACGCTCAGATGTTTGTGCCGTGCCGGCCGCGGGTGTCGTGGCCGAGGCGATGGTTGCGCTAGTTCTTGCTGAGGCTGTGCTTGAGAAATTCGGTGGCGACAACATCGTTGAAACTCGTCGCAACCTCGAGTCGTACCTCGCGAACATTCCCGCCTCGCTGACCACCGCACGTGACTAACGTGAGCGCAAAAGTCGTTCTGATCGGCCCCATGGCGGCCGGCAAAACCAAGATTGGAAAGCGCGTTGCCAAGATTTTGGGTGCGCCGCGCTACGACACCGATAAGGTCTTTGTTTCACAACACGGTGAAATAGCACAATTCTTTGAGACCCATGGTGAACCGGCCTTTCGCGCAATCGAGTCTGCGCTAGTTCGTGAGACGACTGCGGAACCTGCGGTGGTGAGCCTCGGCGGGGGAGCAGTTCTCGATCCCGCATCGCAGGAACTTCTCGTCACGCTCCCGGTTGTGTATCTGACCGTTTCCGCTGAGGCTGTCGCTTCGCGACTTGGCGAGGGAAAGCGTCCGCTGGTAGCTCACGAGGGTGTCACCGCCTGGAAGCGAATTTTTGAGGCGAGACAACCGATTTACGAGCGTCTTGCCTCCCGCACCTATGACACCTCGCGGGGTAATCTCGATGAAATCGCTGACGACATCGCCCACTGGGTGGCAAGTGACTACCAAGCATCAAAAAGGGATGGGCTGTGACTGAAAACACCGTCATCAGGGTCACTGGCGGCCGTGAGTATGACGTCACAATTGGACGTGGACTCGTCAATGACGCCGAGACGCTCGACGCGGCACTCGGCGGTGGCGTTGCCAAGGTGCTCATCGTGCATCCGCAATCACTCCGCGAGCAGGCAGAGGCGTTGCGGAAACTTCTTGGTGCCAAATACACCGCATTTCTCGCTGAGATTCCCGACGCTGAGGCCGGTAAGCGCGTTGAAGTCGCTGCGTTCTGTTGGCAGGTTCTGGGTCAGGCAGATTTCACGCGCGCTGACGCCGTGATTGGTCTCGGTGGCGGTGCTGTCACTGATCTCGCTGGTTTTGTCGCAGCAACGTGGCTTCGCGGCGTTCGTTTGGTGCAAATCCCCACTTCAGTGTTGGGCATGGTCGATGCCTCGGTCGGTGGGAAGACGGGCATCAACACCAACGAGGGTAAAAATCTTGTCGGCGCCTTCTACGCTCCGCACGCTGTGCTCTGTGACCTAGACATGCTCACCTCGCTCCCACGCAACGAACTTCTCGCTGGCTTCGCAGAAATTGTGAAATGCGGCTTCATCGGTGACGAAGAAATTCTTGAGATCCTCGAGCGCGACGTTGATGCCGCCACGAATCCTGAATCGCCTGAGATTCGCCGACTCATTGAGCTGTCGGTGGGGATCAAGGCACGCGTCGTGAGTGAAGACTTCACGGAGCAGGGGCAGCGCGAAATTTTGAACTACGGTCACACGCTTGGTCACGCGATCGAACACGCTGAGCGTTACCAGTGGCGCCACGGAGCAGCGATTTCAATCGGTATGGTGTTTGCCGCCGAGCTCTCGCGCATGACTCAAAACTTGCCCGACGAGGTCGTCGAGCGACACCGTCGCATCCTCTCGTCGCTGACACTGCCCACGGAGTATCCGCTGGGTCGCTGGGATACACTCCTCGCGACCATGCGCCGAGACAAGAAAGCGCGAGGGTCCATGCTGCGCTTCATCGTGCTCAACGATGTCGCAAAACCCGTAACGATCAACGTGCCCGACACCTCAGTGCTGTTCGCTGCCTACCAAGAGGTCGGCAACTAGACTTAGGGCATGTCTCGCGTACTCGTTCTCAACGGACCTAACTTGGGGCGTCTCGGTACGCGTGAACCTGACGTTTACGGCTCGTTCACGCTTGCCGACGTTCAGAGCGCCCTCAGCGCGCAGGCGTCTGGGGTTACAGTCGAGGTCCGCCAGACCGATTCAGAGCCCGAGCTCATGTCATGGCTGTTCGAGGCAATCGACACCAAGACGCCCGTGATCTTGAACCCGGCAGCCTTCACGCATTACAGCTACGCGCTTCGTGACGCGGTGGCGCAGGTAACTAAGGCCGGTATCCCGCTCATCGAGGTGCACATCTCGAACCCGCACGCACGGGAGACGTTCCGTCACACGAGCGTTATTTCCGCTGTCGCTACGGGCGTCATCGCCGGATTCGGTATCGACTCATACGCGCTCGCGCTCACGCAACTCACGCGTTCCTAACTCCTCTACAATCAAGGATGGCGCTCTCACAGGGCGCCCTTCTACTGACACGAAAGCACGAATACTCATGGCAACTACCGCAGACATCAAAAACGGCGTCGTTCTTCGCATCGACGGTGCCCTCTGGACCATCATCGAGTTCCAGCACGTCAAGCCGGGCAAGGGCGGAGCGTTCGTGCGCACGAAGATGAAGAACGTCATGACGGGCAAGGTTGTCGACAAGACCTACAACGCTGGTACCAAGATTGAGACCGCGAACGTGGATCGTCGTGACTTCCAGTACCTGTACAACGATGGCGCTGAGTTCGTCTTCATGGACAAAGACACCTTCGAGCAGATCAACGTCTCCGACGCAATCGTCGGTGACGCAAAGAACTTCTTGCTTGAGAACCAGGATGTTCAAATTGCACTTAACGATGGCAACCCGCTCTACATTGAGCTTCCGGCCTCGGTCGTGCTTGAGCTCACGTACACCGAACCTGGCCTGCAGGGTGACCGTTCAACTGGCGGCACCAAGCCCGGCACGCTCGAGACGGGCTACGAGATCCAGGTTCCGCTGTTCCTCGAGTCGGGTACCAAGGTCAAGGTTGACACTCGCACGGGTGACTACCTCGGTCGCGTCAACGACTAGTGAGCGCTCGCTCGAAAGCGCGTAAACGCGCACTCGACATTCTGTTCGCTGCCGATATTCGGCAGGTTCCCGTCGCTGATGTTCTCGGCGAAGAGGCGTCACGGGCGGCCAGCGAGCCGGACCGCGAATCATCGTGGCTCTACGCCCGTGAAATCGTCGATGGCTATATCGACCACAGCGTCGAAGTCGACGAGGCGATTCAGACCTACGCCCGTGGCTGGACGCTCGAGCGCATGCCCAGCGTAGACCGCGCAATTCTGCGCGTGTCAGTGTGGGAATTGCTTTACAACCGTGAGGTGCCCGCTGCCGCTGTCATCTCAGAAGCCGTTGAGTTGGCCACCGACCTTGGATCGGATGATTCGCCACGCTTCGTAAACGGACTTTTGGCAGCTGTGGCAGCGACGATTTCCTGATAACCTAAACAGAACTTAGACAACCTTTAAGTCCGTCCAGAGAGGCGGGGAAGGGGGTCAGAATGACTGCAACACTCCTGCAGCCGGCTGACATTACGCGCGCGCTTACGCGTATCGCGCACGAGATTCTTGAGGGCAATAAAGGCACCTCGAATCTCGTTCTTCTCGGCATCCCGACTCGCGGTGTCTATCTTGCTCAGCGGATCGCGGCGATTCTCGAAAGCATCGACTCGTCGAACGCGGTGAACGTTGGATCACTCGATGTCACCATGTACCGTGACGACCTGATGCAGAACCCGACTCGTGCCACAGCTGAAACGGATGTTCCGGTCGACATTGACGGCAAGACTGTCGTGCTCGTGGATGACGTGCTCTTCTCAGGTCGTACCGTGCGCGCAGCCCTGGACGCTCTGACTGAACTCGGTCGTCCGAGCGTGGTGCGCCTTGCAGTGCTGGTCGATCGCGGCCATCGCGAGCTGCCCATCCGTGCTGACTATGTCGGTAAAAACGTGCCTTCGGCCCGCGGTGAGCGCGTCAATGTCTCACTCGCCGAGGTTGACGGCGACGATTTCGTTACGATCGGTGAGGTGGCCTGATGAAACACCTTCTGAGCACACACGGACTTGCGCGCGAAGACGCAATCGCGATTCTGGACATCGCTGAAGACATGGCTCAGTTCGGCCACCGCGATGTCAAGAAACTCCCCGCCCTGCGTGGCAAGACAATTGTGAACCTCTTCTACGAAGACTCCACGCGCACCCGCATTAGTTTTGAAGCGGCCGAGAAGCGATTGAGTGCCGATGTCATCAACTTCAGCGCTAAGGGTTCGAGTGTTTCCAAGGGGGAGAGCCTCAAAGACACGGCCCAGACCCTCGATGCCATGGGCATCGACGCGGTCGTGGTGCGACACTCCTCGAGCGGTGCGCCGCACCTGCTGGCGCACAGCGGCTGGATCGACGTTCCGGTCATCAATGCCGGTGACGGCACGCACGAGCACCCAACTCAGGCTCTGCTCGACGCGTTCACGATGCGCAAGAAGCTCAACGGTGATTCATCGCGCGGTAAGGGCCTCGACGGGGTCAGCGTTGTCATCGTCGGCGACATCTTGCACTCGCGCGTCGCACGATCGAACATCTGGTTGCTCAACACCCTCGGTGCGCACGTGCACGTCGTCTCACCAGTCACGCTGGTGCCGTCGGCGATTGCCCAGTGGCCAGTTACCGTCTGGCACAGCCTTGATGCAGCTCTGGCATCCAAGCCCAACGTGGTGATGATGCTCCGCATCCAGTCAGAGCGAATGAAGGATGCTTACTTCCCTAATGCGCGCGAGTACTCGAGCGTCTGGGGGCTGACCGCTGCGCGCCACGCGCTGCTCGGCGACGACACCGTCATCATGCACCCCGGCCCGATGAACCGGGGGCTCGAAATCTCGAGTGAAGCGGCAGATTCTCCGCAGTCGGTGATTCTCGATCAGGTCTCAAACGGAATCTTTGTACGCATGGCAGTGCTTTACACGCTGCTCACTGGAGCGAAAGGTGACCTCGCATGAGCTCATCCATTCTGATCACGAACGCAAGCGTCATGGGCGCCCCGGTTGAAAACATCCTGATCAAGGATGGTGTCATCGCCGGTCGAGCTGTTGCGGCAGACACGGCAGCAGATGTGGTCATCGACGCCGGGGGAGCCATTGCGCTTCCTGGTCTGGTTGACCTGCACACGCACCTGCGGGAGCCCGGCTTCGAGCAGAGCGAAACGGTTTTGACTGGCACGCAGGCCGCTGCAGCCGGCGGATTCACCACGGTCTTCGCTATGGCTAACACCAACCCTGTCGCTGACTCGGCAGGAGTTGTCGAGCAGGTCAAGAGCCTCGGCGATGAAGCGGGCTACGCCACTGTTCGTCCCATCGGTGCGGTCACTATCGGACTTGCTGGTGAGCGACTGGCTGACATCGGAGCCATGGCTGAGTCGCGCGCTCAGGTCACCGTGTTCAGCGACGACGGAAAGTGTGTTCACGACTCGCTACTCATGCGGCGTGCCATGGAGTATGTGAAGACCTTCGACGGCGTCATCGCTCAGCACGCTCAGGATCCGCGTTTGACCATCGACGCACAAATGAACGAGGGTGAGGTCTCTGCTCGACTCGGTCTCAACGGATGGCCGGCAGTTGCCGAAGAAGCAATCATCGCCCGCGACGTGTTGCTGGCTGAACACCTTGACGCGCGCCTGCACATCTGCCACCTGTCGACGGCTGGTTCGGTTGAGATTGTGCGTGCCGCCAAAGCCCGAGGTGTAGCTGTTACGGCCGAGGTGACGCCCCACCACCTGCTGCTCACGGATGTGTCGGCCGAAAACTACGACGCGCGCTTCAAAGTCAATCCGCCACTGCGCACCGAAGCCGACACGCTCGCACTCCGTGACGCAGTCGCCGATGGAACTATCGACATCGTTGCCACCGACCATGCGCCGCACCCGATCGACACAAAAGACTGCGAGTGGGACCATGCTGCCTTCGGCATGGTGGGCCTGGAAAGTGCGCTCCCGATTGTCACCAAGACGCTCATCGAGACGGGCAAGCTCGATTGGGTTGGTGTCGCACGCGTACTCAGCCAGACACCGGCACGCATCGGCAAGCTCGAGGGTGCTCGCGCCTTGGCTGTTGGTGAAGTCGCAGACATCGTGATCTTTGACCCCAAGACATCGCGCACTTGGGGCGTCACAGACCTCGCCGGTCGATCGACGAACACGCCATTCAGTGGCATCGAACTCCCGGGTCGCGTGCTCCACACGATTCGCCACGGATACTTCACGGTGACCGATGGTGCCGTGGTTAGCCCGGAGAGCGTTGCCGCAGCCGCAGAACAGGATCGCCGTGGATAAGGTCATCGGCGGCGCAATCGCGCTTGCCATCATCGTCATCGCTCTCACGGCAATGTATTTCGCTTGGCGCGCACGTTCTGCGCGCGCGGCGAAGTTTGTGTTGCCGGCTATCGATGCGGGTGAACCCTCGCTCGTCGTCGACGTTTTCTATGTAGCGACAACCTTGGGGGATAACCAGCTTGAGCGAGTCGCGCTACCCGGACTTGCCTACCGTGGCTACGGTTCCGTTGCCGTCAGTGAGTCGGCACTTGGTCTCACTCTCAAGTCGGCAGATCGACTCGTTATTCCTCGTCGCAGCGTGACTAACGTTGGCGTGACGACAACGGTCATCGACAAGGTGGTCGAGAAAGACGGCATCGTCAGTATCCGATGGAATGCCTCAACGATTACCGGTGAGACAACTGAACTGGCCACCCACCTCCGCTTACCCCGCGCCGCAGATCGCGCTGACCTGCTTGCCGCGCTGGGTTCCACGAACGCACTCAAAGAAAAAGAAGGATCACTGTGACGCTCACGCGAGATAAAGCTGTTCTCGTTCTCGAAGACGGAAAAAGATACGTCGGACACGCCTACGGCACGAAGGGCGTTTCTTTTGGCGAAATCGTTTTCGCGACCGGCATGACCGGCTACCAGGAGACACTGACTGACCCGTCGTACGCAGGACAGATTGTCATCATGACGGCGCCGCACATCGGCAACACGGGCGCGAATGACCTCGACATGGAATCCCGTCGCATTTGGGTGTCGGGCTATGTTGTGCGCGACCCATCCCGCATCGTCTCGAACTTTCGCGCCGAGCGCAGCCTCGATAACGACCTCGAGCGTGAAGGTGTCGTTGGCATTTCTGGCATCGACACCCGCGCCTTGACACGTCACATTCGCTCGCAGGGTGCCATGCGCGCCGGCGTGTTCTCCGGTGCCGAATTCGAATTGGATGAGGCCACACAGCTCGAGCGTGTTCGCTCCGGTGAGCAAATGGCTGGACGCAATCTCTCGGCTCAGGTCTCGACCGAGCAGCCCTACGTGGTTCCGGCACAGGGTGCGTCGCACGGAACCGTCGCAATCCTCGACCTCGGAGTGAAAACCTCCACGGTCAACTACATCGCCGAGCGGGGCTTCGATGCGCACGTACTGCCGCAGAGCGTCACGGCTGCTGATGTGCTCGCGCTCAACCCGGTCGCGCTGTTCTTCAGCAACGGCCCGGGTGACCCGAGCGCGAGCGACCGTCACGTCGAGCTGCTGCGGGAAGTGCTCAAAGCGGGTGTGCCGTTTTTCGGCATTTGTTTCGGCAATCAGCTGCTCGGTCGCGCACTCGGTTTCTCCACCTACAAACTTCCGTTCGGGCACCGCGGCATCAACCAGCCGGTTCTGGACAAGTCCACCGGGCGCGTTGAGATCACCAGCCAGAACCACGGATTCGCGGTAGATGCTCCCATCGACGGTGTCATCGAATCGCCGGCCGGCTTCGGCCGTGTTGAGGTGAGCCACTTCAGTCTCAACGACCAGGTGGTCGAGGGTCTACGCTGCCTCGACCTCAATGCCTTCTCGGTGCAGTATCACCCCGAGGCAGCCGCTGGTCCGCACGATTCCAACTACCTCTTTGACCGATTCCGCGACATGGTCCTCGCGAACAAGACCGCAGGAGCTGCGAACTAATGCCACGCCGTACTGACATCAATTCTGTTCTCGTCATTGGATCCGGTCCGATTGTTATCGGTCAGGCCTGTGAGTTTGACTACTCCGGTACACAGGCATGCCGTGTGCTTCGTGAAGAGGGCATCCGCGTCATTCTGGTCAACTCGAACCCGGCGACGATCATGACCGACCCGGACTTCGCGGACGCTACCTATGTGGAGCCGATCACGCCCGAGGTCATCGAGTCAATCATCGCAAAGGAGCGTCCCGACGCGATTCTTCCGACCCTCGGTGGACAGACCGCGCTCAACGCAGCCATGGCTCTGCACGAGAATGGCGCTCTCGAGCGCTACAACGTGGAGCTGATTGGTGCCAAGGTCGAAGCCATTCGTAAGGGTGAAGACCGCCAGTTGTTCAAGGACCTCGTTCTCGCCGCCGGTGCCGACGTGGCACGTTCGCATATCGCTCACACCATTGAGGAATGTCTCGAAGCTGCGAAAGACTTGGGCTACCCCATGGTCGTGCGCCCCTCGTTCACCATGGGTGGTCTCGGTTCGGGATTCGCGTACAACGAAGAGGACCTGCGCCGCATCGCTGGCGACGGCATTCAGTCGAGCCCGACCAATGAGGTGCTTCTCGAGGAGAGCATTCTCGGCTGGAAGGAATACGAGCTCGAGCTCATGCGTGACACTGCCGACAACACGGTAGTCATCTGCTCGATCGAAAACGTCGACCCGGTCGGCGTGCACACGGGTGACTCGATCACTGTTGCGCCGGCACTGACGCTGACCGACCGCGAATACCAGAACCTGCGAAACATCGGCATCGAAATCATCCGCGCTGTGGGCGTCGACACCGGAGGATGCAACATCCAGTTTGCGGTCGACCCTGAAGACGGTCGCGTGATCGTCATCGAAATGAACCCGCGTGTTTCGCGTTCGTCCGCACTGGCGTCGAAGGCAACCGGATTCCCGATTGCCAAGATCGCTGCCAAGCTCGCCGTTGGCTATCGCCTCGATGAAATTCCCAACGACATCACGCGCGTCACGCCGGCGAGCTTCGAGCCGACGCTCGACTATGTCGTCGTCAAGGTTCCCCGTTTCGCCTTTGAGAAGTTCCCCTCGGCAGATGCCACGCTGACCACGACCATGAAGTCGGTCGGTGAAGCGATGGCCATCGGTCGCAACTACTCGACCGCGCTTCAGAAGGCGCTTCGCTCGCTCGAAAAGCGGGGGAGTAGCTTCCACTGGGGTGACGAGTCGCGCACCGTGGATGAGCTGTTGACGATTTCGCGAATCCCCACCGATGGTCGCATCGTTACTGTGCAGCAGGCGCTGCGCAAGGGCGCAACACTCGAGCAGGTTTTTGAGGCAACCAAGATCGACCCCTGGTTCATTGACCAGATCGTTCTGATCAACGAGGTGGCCGATGAAATCGCTCGCGCGGCCATGCTCGACGAGGACGCCCTGTGCCTGGCCAAGGACCATGGCTTCTCGGACGCGCAGATCGCCCAGTTGCGCAATCTGACCGAGTCTGACGTGCGTCACCAGCGTTACGGGCTCGGTATTCGACCCGTTTTCAAGACCGTAGACACGTGTGCTGGCGAGTTCCCCGCGCTCACGCCGTATCACTACTCGAGCTACGACCAGGAGACCGAGGTCACTCCGTCAGAGCGCAAAAAGGTCGTGATTCTCGGCTCGGGTCCGAACCGTATCGGCCAGGGCGTCGAGTTCGACTACTCGTGCGTGCACGCGTCATTCGCGCTGTCCGACGCCGGCTACGAAACCATCATGATCAACTGCAACCCCGAGACCGTTTCAACTGACTACGACACGAGTGATCGTCTCTACTTTGAGCCGCTCACACTCGAAGATGTGCTCGAAGTCATCCACGCTGAGTCGCAGTCGGGTGAGTTGGTCGGTGTTGTCGTGCAGCTCGGTGGCCAGACCGCACTCAGCTTGGCGAACGGCCTCAAGGATGCGGGGGTGCCGATTCTCGGCACGACGCCTGAAGCTATCGACCTCGCTGAAGAGCGAGGTGCGTTCAGCCGCATCCTCGATGAAGCAGGCTTGCTTGCTCCCAAGAATGGAACGGCGACCGACGTCGAGTCGGCAATCGCTGTCGCCGAGAACATCGGTTACCCGGTTCTCGTGCGTCCGAGCTTCGTGCTCGGTGGTCGCGGCATGGAGATCGTGTTCGACACCCCGAGCCTGCGTGACTACTTTGTGCGCATCGCCGACTCGGCCATCATCGGGCCGGGCCAGCCGCTGCTCGTAGACCGCTTTCTTGATGACGCGATTGAAATCGATGTCGATGCACTCTTTGACGGAGACCAAATGTACATCGGTGGCGTCATGGAGCACATCGAAGAGGCAGGTGTTCACTCGGGCGACTCGGCTTGCACCTTGCCTCCGGTAACGCTCGGTCAGTCAGATATCAACCGCGTGCGTGAGGCTACCCTCGCCATCGCCGAGGGCATCGGCGTGCAGGGTTTGCTCAACGTTCAGTTCGCCATCGGCGCCGGAGTTCTCTATGTGCTTGAGGCGAACCCTCGCGCAAGCCGCACGGTTCCGTTCGTTTCAAAGGCACTCGGCATTCCGCTTGCGAAGGCAGCGTCGCGCATCATGCTCGGTGAGTCGATTGCCGATCTGATTGCTTCGGGGCTTCTCCCTGAGCAAGACGGTTCCATCGTGCCTGCCGGTTCGCCGATCTCGGTCAAAGAAGCGGTGTTGCCGTTCAAGCGATTCCGCACGCACGCTGGTGTCATCGTGGATTCCATCCTCGGCCCCGAGATGCGTTCGACCGGTGAAGTCATGGGTATCGACCGCAACTTCCCGCTCGCGTTCGCGAAGAGCCAGGATGGCGCCTACGGCGGACTCCCCACGCAGGGTTCCGTCTTTATCTCGGTCGCGGACCGCGACAAGCGCGCCATCGTGCTTCCCGCGTTGCGTCTCACACAGCTCGGCTTCACGATCGTGGCGACCGCGGGCACTGCCGAAGTGCTCGAGCGCAACGGTATTGCGGCTCGCGTAGTCGCTAAGGTGAGCGAAAAGAGTGGTCAGGCGACCATCGTGGAACTCATCGACCAGGGTGAGGTTGACATCGTCATCAACACGCCGTCTGGTCAAAGTGCTACCGCAGACGGCGTCGAGATTCGCACCGCAGCAATCGCGGGGGACAAGCCCTTGTTCACCACGATGGCGCAGGTTTCGGCGGCGGTTGCCAGCATCGACGTGCGTCGTGAAGGCTTTAGCGTGACCAGTCTTCAGGAATACTCGACGCTGCGCGCCGAGCGTTTGGCGGCGTCCCGATGACCACACAGCCAGGATTCGCAACTCGCTTGAAGCACTCCTTCGGCGAGTTCGGCCACCTGTGTGTAGGAATCGACCCGCACCCCTTCCTGCTGAAGGCTTGGGGTTACGACGACGACATCGCGAGCCTTAAGGAGTTCTCGCTGCGTTGTCTTGATGCTTCCGTCGACCAGGTGGGACTCATCAAGCCGCAAGTGGCTTTCTATGAGCGCTATGGCTCGGCCGGTTTCGCTGTTCTCGAGGACCTCATTCGTCGAGCACGCACGGCGGGCATCCAAGTGATCTCTGACGCCAAGCGGGGCGACATCGGTACGACCATGGACGCATACACCGCGACTTGGCTTGGTGCCGGTTCCCCGCTCGAGTCCGATGCGGTTACCGTCTCGCCCTACCTCGGTGTCGGTGCCCTGCAGAGTGCATTTGCCACCGCGGACGCGAACGGTAAGGGTGTTTTTGTGCTCGCGGCAACCTCAAATCCTGAGGCCGCTGGTTTGCAGAAGGCTCACACCGACCATGGGACGAGCGTTGCAGCAAATGTGCTCGCTGATGTTGCTTCGCGCTCGCTTGCGGCCACCGATCCGGGCTCATTTGGCGTAGTTCTTGGAGCGACTCTTCGACTCGAGACCTTCGGCATCGACACGGCCAGCATCTACCCTGTACCAGTTCTCGCGCCGGGATTCGGTGCCCAAGGGGCCCAGGTGCGAGACGCCAAGGGTCTCTTCGGCGCACTCGCTCAGAACCTCATCGTGGCGCAGACACGTAGCATCCTCGAGGTCGGCCCCGACGGCGTGCGCGAAGCAATAAAGCGTGAACAGGCAGAAACGGCGGATGCGCTTGCCTGAAGCTCCCATGCCCGAGGTTGACCGCGCTGCCGCGTCTGTGGCTGCGGTTGCTATTCGGCGTGCGCGTGCAGCAATCAAAGATTCGGTTGCCGCGGGTGAGCGATCACCGGTGGATGTTGCCGCGGTTGCCTTTGCCGATGCCACCACGGTAGAAGGGTCGATGCGAGTCAAGGACTTTTTGAAAGCACTGCCATCGGTGGGGGTAACCAAGGTTCCGGCGATTCTCGACCAACTCGACATCTCTGACAAAAAGCGCCTCGGTGGTCTCGGCAAGCACCAACGCGTTGCGCTAGCTCGATACTTGAACGCCTTTGTCACGCGCCGCAATATCGCTAACCAGCCAAAACTTGTTGTGCTTGCCGGCCCGGCCGGTGTTGGCAAGGGAACGGTAGCTAAGGCGATTCTCGAGAGGCATCCCCATGTGCACCTTTCGGTGTCAGCGACGACTCGCGAACCTCGACCCGGTGAGGTCGACGGGCAAAGCTACTACTTCGTCACCCACGACCACTTCGACGCACTCATCAACTCCGATGAGTTGCTCGAGTGGGCGACCGTTCACGGTGTGAACCGTTACGGCACCCCACGTCAGCCGGTCATCGCCGCACTCGAAGCCGGCCATCCCGTGCTGTTGGAAATCGATATTCAGGGCGCGCGCCAGATCAAACTGGCGATGCCGGAGGCGCGTCTGGTCTTCATACTTCCGCCATCGTGGGAGGAGTTGGTTCGTCGACTCGAGGGGCGTGGTACCGAAACGCCTGAGGATCAAGCGCGTCGACTTGCTACTGCAGGCACTGAGATTTCATCCGCTCACGAGTTTGATGTGCGGGTAATCAATGACGAGGTCGAGCACGCGGTGAAACTCGTCGTAGACTTAATGGGACTTAACAAGGAGCTTCACTTATGAGCGCACGTACCGAAGGCATCATCGAGCCACCGATTGACGACCTGCTGACCAAGGCAGAGTCAAAGTACGAACTGGTTATTTTCGCCGCTAAGCGTGCACGCCAGATTAACGACTACTACTCGGACCTTCACCAGGGCAGCATGTTCGACAATGTCGGACCGCTGGTTGACTCGAACATCGATGACAAGCCACTCTCTGTCGCTCTGCACGAAATCAACGCAGGCAAGCTCGTTCTCAACTCGAACGTCGCCAACTAGGTAGTACGCCTCGGCCCATGGCCTCGCATCCTTTACGCATTGTCGTCGGTATCACCGGCGGCATTGCTGCGTATAAGGCCGTTTCTGTCGTGCGCGCATTCGTCAAAGACGGGCATCACGTGGATGTCATTGCGACCGAAGCAGCGCTTGAGTTTGTCGGTCGGCCAACGCTCGAAGCGATGAGTCGTAATCCAGTGCATGTCGGCCTCTACGACGACGTCGCACAGGTGCGTCACGTAGCGCTGGGGCAACAGGCGGACGCGGTGGTTGTCGCACCCGCTACCGCTAACACTTTGGCATCAATCGCGGCAGGACTCGCACCTGACCTGCTCGGAAACACCATTCTTGCTCGACGCGGACCACTCGTCGTCGCGCCGGCAATGCACACCGAGATGTGGGAAAACCCCGCGACGGTCGCCAACATCGCGACTCTGCGCGCACGCGGTGTAGTCGTGGTTGGCCCCGGCGTTGGAGCTCTCACCGGTGATGATGCGGGCGCAGGTCGCATGAGTGAACCGGATGAGATTGTCGCTACGGTTTATGCCACGGTTTCGGCAGTTCAGCGAGATTTCGCTGGCAAGCGCGTGCTCGTCACTGGCGGAGGCACTCACGAACCTCTCGACCCAGTGCGTTTTCTCGGCAACAAGTCGACCGGGCACATGGCTGTTGCGCTCGCTCAGGCCGCGCTCAGTCGAGGTGCAAAGGTTACGTTCATCGCAGGCAACGTCAGCGCACAGATTCCAGGCGGTGTTGACGTGATTCCGGTTGAAACCGCACTTCAGATGCACGAGCGGGTAATGGGTCTCGCTGGTGTGCAGGATGTTGTCATCATGGCAGCTGCCGTTGCCGATTACCGTCCGGAGAGCCCTAGCGGTACCAAGATCAAGAAGAACAGCACGAACGACACTCTCGATGTTCGTTTCGTTCGAAACCCGGACATCCTGGCTGATGTTTCATCGGCAGACTTAGGTGCAACGATTGTCGGCTTCGCCGCAGAAACGGCATCCAGTGAAGCTGAGCTCATTTCATTAGCAACGAGCAAACTTGCTACCAAGGGTTGCGACTTCCTTGTCGCTAACCGTGTCGGCGACAACCTCGGCTTCGGTGCCGGCGAGACGTCCGTCGTCATCCTCAAAGCGGGCGGCAGTATCATTGACACTGTTGAGGGATCGAAACTGTCGGTAGCTAACCGTATTCTCGACGCAATCAACTAACGTGCCACTCCTCACCGCGTGCACCTCGACGCGGGGCATTACGACTTAGCGAAGTAAAGGACTTCTCATCGTGAACGCTCTGCGACTCTTCACCAGTGAATCAGTGACCGAAGGCCACCCCGATAAGGTCTGCGACCAAATTTCGGACGGCATTCTCGATGCCATTCTCGAGCAGGACTCGACCGCACGTGTTGCCGTCGAAACGCTCGTCACCAAGGGACTCGTTCACGTGGCCGGCGAGGTAACCACCGAAGGTTATGTCGAAATCCCGGACATCATTCGCGACACGGTTAATCGCATCGGTTACACGAGTTCGAACGTTGGGTTCGACGGTAATAGTTGTGGCGTCTCTGTTTCCATCGGAAGCCAGTCACCTGAGATTGCTGATTTGGTTTTTTCGAAGGCTGAGCAGGGTGCCGGCGACCAGGGCATCATGTTTGGGTACGCATCGAACGAAACCACTGTGCTCATGCCGACTGCGATTCACCTCAGCCACCGACTCTCGGAACGCCTCGCTCAGGTGCGACACGACGGCACGCTCGCATTTCTTCGCCCTGACGGTAAGACGCAGGTCACGATCGGCTATGACGGTAACACTCCGGTCAGCGTCGAAACTGTTCTGATTTCAACACAGCATGATGACGTGGATGTGGTCTCGCTTGGCGATGTGCGAGCGGCCGTTGCAGAAGTCGTGATTGGTCCTCTGCTGGCGGGTCTCGATCTCGACACGAGCAACACTCACGTCATGGTCAACCCGATGGGATCCTTCGTTCAGGGTGGTCCCGGTGCAGATGCTGGGCTCACCGGTCGCAAGATTATCGTCGATACCTATGGTGGGGCAGCGCGTCACGGTGGCGGTGCGTTTTCGGGTAAAGATCCATCGAAGGTTGACCGTTCGGCCGCTTACGCGATGCGTTGGGTGGCGAAGAACGTTGTTGCGGCCGGTCTCGCTGACCGATGCGAGGTTCAGGTTGCCTATGCAATTGGCGTCGCGGAACCGGTCGGTGTCTATGTTGAAACTTTCGGCACCAACCAGGTCGCCAATGACTCAATCGAGCGTGCGATTCGCGAGGTCTTTGACCTGCGTCCCGCCGCCATCATTCGGGATTTGGATCTTCTGCGTCCGATCTTCCAGTCGACCGCCGCATACGGACACTTTGGCCGCGAACTTCCGACATTCACGTGGGAGCACACAAACCGCGTTGACGGTTTGAGGAGTGCCGCGGGCCTCTAATGCCAGGCGCGCCTACACTCTACGCGCGAGTCATTCTCGACTCGCCTCTACCGCAGCTCGATCACCCGTTCGACTACGCCGTTCCTGAGCGTTTGCGCGGGGAGATTCGCGTCGGACAGAAGGTGATCGTTCCGCTCCGCTCCGGCAAGCGGCGTTGTGATGCGTGGGTTATCGACCTCGTGGACGAAAGCGAGTTTGGTTCGAAGGCGGCCGACGTCGAGAGTATTGTTTCACCGGTCGAAATACTGCCGTCGGCGCTTTACGAGCTGGCGCGCTCAATCGCCGATCGTCAGGCAGGTTCTGCAGTTGACGTGCTTCGGCTCGCAATCCCCGCGCGCTATGTGCGAGCAGAGTCTGCGTTTCTCGCCCTCGACCGTGTCGTTGCGCCTGCGCATGTGCCTGCGCGTGAGCCCAGTGCAGATAAAAGCTATGTGCAGCATGCCGGTGGAGTTTCTCAGCTGACCACCGGTCAGTGGGTTCCGCGCTGGGTCACAGCCTTCGTGGAGCGGGCCGCCGCCCAGCTTGACTTGTCTCTTTCGACTGTGTGTGTGGTCCCAGATTTTCGAGACATTGAGCACCTGATGAGCGCTGTCACGGCAGCAGGATTGTCAGAGCACACCGTGCGACTTGATGCAGGTATTTCCGGACAGGAGCGCTGGGTGAACTATCTGCGCATCGTGTCGGGGGAGTCGCTCATCGTTGTCGGCAATCGCTCGAGCGTGTACGCACCCGTGGCGCACCTCGGGCTCATTCAGATCTGGGATGACGCCAACGACAGTTTTCATGAGCCCTTGGCGCCGTATGCACATCCTCGCGATGTCGCGCTCGTGCGGCAGTCACACACTGGCTGTTCGCTCGTTTTCTCATCGCTCGTTCCGTCGCCGGCGGTTGCCCGTTTGGTGAGCCTGGGTTTTCTCAAACACGATGCTGAGTCTCGTAGGCCACTGAAAATCATCCCGACCGATTCGATGGCGCAAGACTCAGGTTCTGCGCGAATTCCGCCCGCGGTATTTACCCAAGGGCGCGCAGCGATTTCTGAGGGGTCTGTGCTCGTGCAGGTCGCGAAGCCGGGCTATGCGAGCACACTGCGTTGCGCCTCGTGTCGATCACGAGCGGCATGCACGCACTGCGCAGGTCCGCTGCGACAGGCAAAGCAACAAGGGCCGGTTTCGTGCCGTTGGTGCGGGCGGATTTCTACGCAATTCTCGTGCGGGTCATGTCATGGTCACACACTGGCTCCTGGGGCTAGCGGAGGCGAGAAAATTGCAGAGGAGCTTGGACGGGCATTCCCGGGCGTTCGTGTACTCCCAGTAGACGCCAGTGCTGACGTCATCGTGGTGGAGGGTAAAACCCTGGTGATTGCTACCCCAGGCACTGAACCTGTGGCCGCCGGCGGGTATGCAGCTGTATTCGTGCTTGACGGTGAACTCGCGCGTGGACGTGAGGATATTGACGCCGACGTCGACGCCCTCAACCAATGGATGAGTGCGGCCGCCTTGGCTCGAGACAATGCCACGGTTTATGTCTCGGGGACGGGCCCCGTTCTCGGCCGCGTCATCGCGACGGGTGACGCGATGAACTTCGTGACCTCGGAGCTCAGCTCACGTGAAGCGTTAGCGCTCCCACCAGCAACGCGGGTGGCGGTGATCACCGCCACGCCACAAGTGTTGGAGAGCGTGCGTGCCACTCTCGAGGCACTGCCTCATCGCAGTGTGCTCGGACCAGTCGGCCTCGATGCCGACACAGCCCGGCTCATCCTCACGTTTGACTATCGCGATGGCGCTGCTGTTGCCACGGCGCTACGTGCACTGATCGTGACCACAGCAACGGTTCCGCGTAAACCGACTCCGGCAACAGCACCGACGGCCAAGCCACGAGTCTCTAGACTGAGTGTTCGAATGGATGACGCGTGGCTCACGCTGAACTAGTGTCGCGAGGGAGTTGAACGTGAAAATCATCTTCGCTGGTACGCCCGAAACTTCGGTCCCTTCGCTTGCCGCTCTTGTCGCTGCCGGACATGAAGTCGCCCTTGTCATCACGCGTGACGATGCGCCGACGGGACGCAAGCGCGTGCTCACTGCCTCGCCAGTCGCTGTCTGGGCCGAAACGCACGGACTGACTGTGCTCAAAGCAAACCGCCTCGGCGACGACGAGATTGAGCGCATCATCGAGGTTGGTGCCAAGTTGGGTGTTGTCGTGGCCTACGGAGTCATCCTCAATCAGAGTGCTCTCGACGCTCTAGCCCGGGGTTGGATCAATCTTCACTTTTCGGAGCTTCCGACCTGGCGGGGAGCTGCTCCGGTGCAGCGAGCGATTATGTCTGGAGCCACGCAGACAGCGACGACTGTTTTTGAACTCGTCGCTGCTCTCGATGCCGGGCCGGTGCTCGACACCGAACAGTGCGTGATTGATGCGGACGACACGGCCGAGGTGTTGCTCGAGCGGTTGAGCCGCACGGGTGCACAGCAGTTGGAGCGCGTCGTCGACGCACTGGAAGCCGGCAGCCTGACCGCTCACGAACAAGTCGGTGAACCGACCTACGCCGCAAAGCTCTCGCAAGAAGATGGCGCATTCCGCGCGGAAGAAAACGGAGCCGAGACCTACAATCGCTTTCGGGGCGTCACCTCAGAACCCGGTTTCTTTTTTCTTGATGGCGATCAGCGCATCAAAGTGCTTCAAGCACAACTTTCGGCGGCGCGGGTAGCGGTGGGTGAGCTCGCGTTCGAGGACGGTCGGGTGTACCTCGGAACGCAATCATTGGCACTTGAACTGCGCCATGTGCACCCTGCGGGAAAAGTACCCATGAGCGCAGCCGACTGGATGCGCGGCCGCGCATCTCGGAAGGCATAAGTGGCAAGCGCAATTACTGCACGCTCTGTCGCACTCGATGTGCTCGTTGCCGTCGAACACGATGACGCTTATGCGAACCTGCTCCTCCCCGTCAGTATCAGGCGTGCTGAGCTGGATTCGCGTGACGCGCAACTCGCAACCGAGCTCTGTCACGGCACTCTGCGTTGGCACGGCTTTTACGATGCCATCGCCAACGAGGTGGGGTCGCGAACTATTGATACCTTGCACATCGTGGTGCGCAATGCCATTCGACTCGGCATGCATCAAATTCTTGGCATGCGCGTGACATCCCACGCCGCAGTCAACGAGACCGTTGCGCAAGTAAAGGCCGCGAAGTTCGAGTCAGCGGCTGGTTATGTCAACGCGGTACTGCGTCGTGCGAGCGAGCGACCACGCGATGAGTGGGTCTCGATCCTCACCTCACAAGCAAAAGATGAGGTCGACGCGCTTAGCCTGACGACGTCGCATCCCGCATGGATTGTCCGTGCCCTTAGTGCTGCCCTTGACTCGGACAACCGCTCGGGTGAACTTGTCGACCTCCTCGAGGCGGACAATGCTCCGACACCGATTGGGCTTATCGATCTTGACCTCGAGCACCCAGTGGATGCCGAGGGTCGCTCGCCCGCGCGCTACTCACCGCGCGGCTTTCACCTTCTTGGGGGAGGTTCACTGGCTCGCGCGACCGAGGGTAGTTCCGGTCTCGTGCGTGTACAAGACGAGGGTTCACAGTTGGCGGCTCTTGCTCTCGTCAATGCGCACCCCATCAGAGCCAATGAGCGGTGGCTTGACATGTGCGCCGCACCGGGGGGCAAAGCTGCCGTACTCGCTGCCTACGCTCGCGAAGACACCACAGTCACCGCGAACGAGAGCAATCCTTCGCGCATCTCGCTGCTCGAATCCTCATTGGCTCCGTGGCCGGCCGTGTCGATCACCAACCGTGATGGGCGCGAAATCGCTGACGACGGGCCCCAGTTCACGCGCGTCTTGCTCGACGCTCCCTGCAGCGGACTCGGCGCTCTGCGACGTCGCCCGGAATCCCGCTGGCGCAAGACTCCTCGTGACATTGCCGCGTTGACTGCGCTCCAGCAACAACTTCTCGAGGCGGCCTGTGACGCACTCGTGGACGGCGGACTCGTGGCATACGTAACCTGTTCGCCGCACAGCGCGGAAACACGAGCAATCGTGAACCAGGTTCTCAAACGGCGCAGTGACATGGTTGAGTTGTCAGTCAGTCCGGTGCTCGACGCCTTTACGCGAGAGCCAGTGACGAGTACCGGCGACGACAAGTCCGTTCAGTTGTGGCCGCACGCACACCACACCGATGCGATGTTTATCGCACTGTTGCAAAAGACCACGAAGTAGGCTCTCGATATGGCAGTGCGCATCAACCCGAGCATCCTCTCGGCGGACTTTGTGAATATGGAGCGCGATCTGCAACTCATTGCGAACGCTGACTTTGCTCACGTTGATGTGATGGACAACCATTTCGTGCCAAATCTCACCTTCGGCCCGCAGATGGTCGAACGTATCCAGGCGACGTCGCTTGTTCCGCTTGATGTTCACCTCATGATTGAGGATGTCGACCGCTGGGCACCGGGGTACGCCGAGATTGGCGCATTTAGTGTCACGTTTCATGCAGAGGCGACCGACAAGCCGGTCGACCTCGCTCGCGTTCTACGCGCGCGAGGCGCGCGCGCCGGGCTGGCCGTCAAACCGGGAACGCCAATCGACGACTATCTCGACCTTCTCCCCGAATTTGACCAAATTCTGGTGATGACTGTCGAACCCGGTTTTGGCGGACAAAAGTTTATGCCGCTTGTCATGCCAAAACTGGAACAGCTCGTCGCTGCACGCAAACGCCACGGAGTCGATGTCTGGCTTCAGGTGGACGGCGGTATCACAACTGAAACGATTGCGGTCGCTGCCGAAGCTGGTGCTGACACCTTTGTTGCAGGTTCCTCCGTTTTCGGCGCCGAAAATGTGCCTGATGCCATCGAGCAGCTTCGCGCCGTGGCTGCGTCACATCAGCACTGACTCAGCACGATAACCTTGAAGGGTGAAGACCTTCGACAGCCTTTTTGCTGAACTGCAGGCGAAAATCGCCGAACGCCCTGCTGGCTCGCGCACCGTCGCGGAGTTTGACGCGGGCGTGCACGCCATCGGCAAGAAGATCGTCGAAGAGGCCGCGGAAGTGTGGATGGCCGCCGAGCACGAGGGGCGCGAGCGCACCGCCGAAGAAATATCGCAGCTGCTTTACCATTTGCAGGTTCTCATGCTCGCCGCCAACATCTCACTGGACGACGTCAACCGTCACCTCTAACTTTCCCTAAAGGATTTCTCATGCTCCGTGTAGCCGTTCCCAATAAGGGCTCACTCTCCGAAACCGCAGCCGCCATGCTCGTCGAAGCTGGTTACGGCACCCGTCGCGACGCGCGTGACTTGCACTTTGTCGACAAACGAAACGATGTCGAGTTCTTCTACCTGCGTCCCCGTGACATCGCTACGTATGTCGGCAGCGGTGCGCTCGATGTTGGAATTACCGGACGCGATCTGCTTCTCGACTCACAGTCTGAGGCAGGCGAAATTGCTGCGCTCGGCTTTGGCGACTCAACGTTCCGATTCGCGGGGCCCGTGGGTCAGTTTTCGGATATTGCAGAGCTCACCGGAAAGCGCGTCGCGACCAGCTATCCGAGCCTCGTGGCTGACTTTCTTGCCGCACGTGGTGTATCCAACGTGTCGGTCGTGCGCCTTGACGGTGCAGTTGAATCGGCGGTGCGTCTCGGTGTAGCCGATGCGGTTGCCGACGTCGTGTCGACCGGTGGAACTCTCCGCCAAGCCGGTCTCGAGATTTTCGGCCCGGTTCTGCTCGAGTCCACCGCGGTACTGATCAGCCGAAGCGACAAGACGGACCTTGCGACCACGTTGCTTCGTCGGCTGCAAGGAGTCATCGTGGCACGCGAGTATGTGCTCATGGATTACGACGTGCCCCGCGCACTACTGGAGCGCGCCTGCGACATCGCGCCCGGCATCGAATCTCCGACGGTTTCGCCGCTTCACGACCCCGACTGGGTTGCCGTGCGCGTCATGGTCCCGCGCATTGACACCAACCAGGTCATGGATGCTCTGTATGACCTGGGCGCTCGCGCAATCTTGGTCAGCTCAATACACGCTGCACGCCTGTAGACGTTTATGAGCGTTGCAATTCGCATTATTCCCTGCCTCGATGTTTCAAACGGGCAAGTGGTCAAGGGCGTCAACTTTGAAAACTTGCGTGTAATGGGCGATCCCGTGGAACTGGCTGCCAGCTATTACGCTGCAGGGGCCGATGAGCTGACTTTTCTGGACGTGTCGGCGACGGTTGATGAGCGGGCAACGATGTACGACGTCGTCGCGAGAACTGCCGAGCAGGTTTTTATACCGCTGACGGTTGGCGGAGGTGTGCGCAGCGTCGATGACGTCGCTCGGCTTCTCGCTAGCGGGGCGGACAAGGTCAGTGTGAACAGCGCTGCTATTGCGCGCCCAGACCTCCTCAATGAGATTTCGACCACCTACGGGTCGCAGGTACTTGTAATGTCGCTCGACATCAAGCGAGCCGATCACACCGCGAGTGGATTCGTTGTCACCACGCACGGTGGCCGAAAAACCACAGACTTGGATGCCCTGGCCTGGACTCGGGAGAGCATCGAACGCGGCGTCGGAGAACTTCTCGTCAACTCCATCGACGCCGACGGCACAAAGGCAGGTTTTGACATCCAGCTCATCGAGGAAATCCGCGCGCTCAGCACGGTTCCCGTCATTGCGTCGGGTGGTGCCGGTTCCGCTTCCGACTTTGTGCCGGCCGCCCAGGCAGGCGCCGACGCCATTTTGGCAGCGAGCATTTTTCACTCGGGTGAAGTGAGCATCGGCGCGGTCAAGAAATCCCTCGCCGACGCCGGATACGCTGTCAGATAGCAGGACGAAATTGAGACATGGCCGAAGTGAAATTTGATTCCAATGGGCTCGTGCCCGCCATCATTCAAGATGTCGACACGAGTGCCGTTCTCATGCTCGGCTACATGAACTCAGAGTCTCTGGCCATGACGCGCGAAACTGGTCGTGTTGTCTTTTGGTCGCGGTCCCGTCAGGAGCTATGGCGCAAAGGCGACACGAGCGGCAACATCCAACTCGTGCGCTCTGTAGCTGTGGACTGCGACGGTGACACGCTTCTTATTGCGGTCGAGCAGGTCGGGCCCGCGTGCCACACCGGCACAATCACGTGCTTTGACGGACGCGCTCTCGAGGCCCGCACGGACGTCACGGTGGAGGAATCTCGATGAGCTCTTCAGCGACGACCACATCGCGCACGCAGTTCGAGGATGCGCTCGGTGAGTCGTGGAACATAGTCCCGGTCATCCGTCAGGTTTTCGCAGACGGTGAGACTCCGGTTGCCATCTACCAAAAATTAGCGGCAAACAAGCCCGGTAGCTTTTTGCTCGAGTCAGCGGAACAGGGCGGGATCTGGTCTCGTTTCAGTTTTGTTGGTATTGACAGCTTCGGAGTCTTGACCGAACGTGACGGCTCAGCAGTCTGGGTTTCGGACGCGATGTCTGATGCAGACGTATGCGGGGGAGACCTGCCCACTAAGACGTTAGATGCTCTGCGCGCCATCTATGGCCGCTGGTCGGCGAAGCCGGTCACGGGGTTGCCGGCGCTGGCCTCTGGTCTTGTTGGCTACTTGGGTTGGGATGTTGTTCGTCAGCTCGAGCACCTGCCGAATGTGCCCGTGAGTGACGTTGATACGGCCGAGGTGGCACTGAGCTTCGCTCGCGACCTCATCGTGCTCGATCACAAGTGGGGCACGGTTCTGCTGGTTACGAATGTTTTGACGCCGGCGGGAGTCGCTGCCAACGACGCGTGGACGGAAGCACAATCACGTCTCGACGCACTGCAGAGTGCTCTTGCCGCTCCCGCACCCGTGTTCCTTGCCGAAATTGATCTCACCAGTCGTCCCGAGGTCAACTTCCGCATGGAGAAGCAGGAATTTCTCGACGCGGTAGGGACGAGTAAACACCACATCGTGGCCGGCGACGTCTTTCAGGTCGTCTTATCGCAGCGTTTTGACGTCGCGAACAATGCATCGGCCACCGATGTGTACCGTGTGCTGCGCTCGCTTAACCCGAGCCCGTACATGTATCTCCTCTGCCACCGTGACCAGTCGGGCAAGCTCATCCACGTCGTGGGCTCGTCACCCGAGGCGCTCGTCAAAGTACAGTCCGGTCGCGTCTTCACGAAGCCGATCGCGGGTTCGCGGCCGCGCGGAGAAACTCCCGAGGCGGATGCCGCTCTCGCCGACGAACTCTTGCTCGATGCTAAGGAACGCGCCGAACACCTCATGCTGGTCGACCTTGCTCGGAATGACCTCTTGCGCGTGTGCCGGGCTGGCACGGTCGAGGTTGCTGAGTTCATGAAGATTGAGCGATTTAGTCACATCATGCACATCGTTTCGAGCGTCGAGGGTGAACTGTCCAGAGACGCTGATGCGGTTGACGTGTTCAGTGCGACATTCCCCGCGGGCACGCTTTCGGGTGCGCCCAAGCCGCGAGCGCTTGAGATCATCGATGATCTCGAACCTTCTGCTCGCGGGGTCTATGGCGGTGTCGTCGGCTACTTTGCATTCTCGGGCGATGCTGACCTGGCCATTGCGATCCGAACTGCGGTTCTCGTCGGCGATCGTGCCTACGTACAAGCTGGCGCTGGCCTCGTGGCAGATTCTGACCCAGAAACGGAATACCAAGAGACCGTGAACAAGTCAGCCGCTCCGCTTCGCGCCGTGGCCATTGCAAATCGACTTACACACCTCAACTAGTCATGGCTCGTTTCCTGACACAGCGGATGCTCGCTCTCGTCATCCTTATTGCATCGGCTCTGGTGTTATTGGGATGGACGCAACAGTGGGTGAGCTGTGTCGTCAATTCTTCGGAAATACGACAACCAAGCATCGCGCTCACGGGGCAGGAAGCCACAGTGCTTCCGGCAGGGCTCGCTCTCGTGGGATTCGCGCTCGCGCTCCTGTTACTCATGGCCTCCCGCCTGCTCGGGTTTGTCATTGGCGGTCTCGCACTCGTGCTTGCCTTATCGGGGCTCGTCTTGTGTATTTCGTTCGTCAGTGACCCCATCCTGTTTACGCTTCCGGCACTTTCTCGACTCTCAGGGATTGCCGATGACGCAGTGCTGCGCTCGTTCGTCACTTCCTTCGCCGTTGGCTGGGGCGTCTGGGTAGCGACGGTGGCTTTCGTTCTTGTTGCGCTGGCAGCGGGCATCGTCCTTGTGCAGGCCCGTCATTGGGGTGTGCGTCGTTCTCGATTTGAACGTGTGACGACGAGCCGATTGCATCAGAGCGGTCCGGTTTCCGGTCAGAACACCATTGATGCATGGGACGACATCACCCGCGGTGGCGATCCGACCGCGTAAGATAGAACAAGAAATTACGACCAAGGAGCATCATGAGTCACGGCCCTAACGATCCCGGTGAAGGACACTCGCCCGCTGCGTGGACCGCAGTAGTAATCATGTTGGTGGCTTTCACTGCCGGCACTGTTTTCTTCGCGATGGATTTGCCCGTTCTCGTCATTGTTTGTGCGGTTATTCTTGCCCTCGGTCCGTTCGTGGGGTACCTCATGGCCCGCGCGGGATACGGCGTGAACGGTCCGAAGTACACGCCCAAGGCACACCACTAACGTGCTGCTCGCTGAACTCACTGAAGGTTCGGCGCATGACGCTCAGCGCAGAGCTGAGTCGGTATCTCTCGCCCAGGTAGAAAAGCATGCGCTCGAAGTATCGGCGCCGCTCGACGCGCTCAGTTTCTTGGCTCCAGCCGCACACATCAAAGTCATCGCCGAAGTGAAGCGCGCGAGTCCATCACGCGGTGACATGGCCAGCATTCCTGACCCCGCAGCTCTAGCGAGCATTTATGAACAGGGCGGCGCGAGCGCAATCAGCGTTCTCACCGAAGAGCGACGATTCAAGGGATCGCTGGATGACCTGCGCGCTGTGCGCGCACGAGTGTCCGTTCCGGTGTTGCGTAAAGACTTTGTATCGCTTCCGTATCAGGTCTTTGAAGCCCGCGCCGCTGGGGCAGACATGGTTCTGCTTATCGTTGCTGCGCTGGAGCAGCCGGTTTTGTCTGAACTCTACGAACTGATTACGAGCTTGGGTATGACCGCGCTCGTCGAGGCACACTCGGCCGACGAGGTGGACCGAGCCGTCGGGCTCGGCGCGAAGTTGATCGGCGTCAACGCACGCGACCTCAACACCTTCGAACTGGACCGCGAATTGTTTGGCTCGGTGGTCGATCGCATTCCTGCTGGCACCATCCGCGTCGCCGAGTCTGCCGTACGCACCGCAGACGACGTGAGGCACTACCGTGCTGCTGGCGCTGATGCGGTTCTTGTCGGTGAAGCACTCGTGACAAGTGACTCTCTCGCTACCCTGCACTCGTTTTTGGAGATCTAATGGCGCTACGCGAAGAATTGGGACCCTACTTCGGCGAATTCGGTGGTCGGTTCGTACCGGAATCGCTCATTGCGGCACTCGACGAGCTCGCCGCTGCCTATGAGCTAGCGAAGCAGGACCCGTCGTTCCAGCTGGAACTTGCTCACCTTCACGCGACCTACACAGGTCGGCCCTCGATTATCACGGAGGTGCCTCGTTTCGCCGAGCACGCAGGTGGAGCCCGCCTCATCCTCAAGCGTGAAGACCTCAACCACACGGGAAGCCACAAAATCAACAACGTTTTGGGTCAGGCGCTCCTCGCTAAGCGGCTGGGCAAGACGCGTCTCATTGCTGAAACGGGAGCAGGCCAGCACGGAGTAGCCACGGCCACCGCGGCAGCACTGTTCGGCATGGAGTGTGTTGTCTACATGGGCGAGGTCGACACGCAACGACAGGCGCTCAACGTGGCACGGATGCGCCTACTCGGCGCGGAGGTCATCCCGGTCACCCACGGTTCGCGCACGCTCAAGGATGCGATTAACGAGGCACTTCGTGACTGGGTGACGAATGTCGACCACACGCACTACCTCCTCGGCACCGTCGCTGGTCCGCACCCGTTCCCAGTCATGGTGCGCGACTTCCACAAGATCATTGGTGAAGAGGCGCGGCAGCAGGTTCTCGACCTCACCGGAAAGCTTCCTGACGCCGTTGCCGCCTGCATTGGCGGCGGGTCTAACGCCATCGGCATCTTCCACGCATTTTTGGACGACGCATCTGTGGGACTCTACGGCTTTGAAGCCGCTGGTCGAGGCGTGGACACACCCGAGCACGCGGCCACGCTTACGTTGGGTCGCCCCGGCGTCTTGCACGGCGCACGGTCGTACATGCTTCAGGACGCCGACGGGCAGACCATGGAGTCTCACTCGATTTCTGCGGGCCTCGATTATCCCGGCGTTGGGCCGGAACACAGCTGGCTGAAGGACCTCGGTCGTGCCACATACCGTGCGGTGACCGATGACGCGGCCATGAGTGCGTTGCGTCTCTTGTCGCGCACCGAGGGAATCATTCCTGCGATCGAGTCATCGCACGCGCTTGCCGGGGCACTCGAACTCGGAAAAGAGCTCGGACCGGACGCGGTCATCCTCATCAACCTGTCGGGCCGTGGAGACAAAGACATGGAGACCGCGGGCAAATACTTTGGTCTTATCGATGGAGAGGTCAACTAGTGTCACGCGTTGAACAAGCCATCGATGGTGCAGTCGCAGAGCAGGGCGGCGCGCTCATTGGTTACCTGCCGCTCGGTTTTCCCAATCTGGACACAAGCATCGAAGCGGCCATCACCATGGCGCGTAACGGCTGTGACGTGCTCGAGCTGGGTTTGCCGTATTCGGATCCCGTCATGGATGGGGCCGTTATTCAGCAGGCAACAACTGTTGCCCTAGCCCAAGGTTTTCGCATCGATGATGCCTTCACGGCTCTGAAGGCGATCACCGCCGAGATAGACACCCCAACACTCGTCATGACGTACTGGAATCCGGTCATCGCTTACGGTCTCGATCGTTTTGCTGACAACTTAGCAGCATCGGGGGGAGCAGGGCTCATCACTCCTGACCTTATCCCCGATGAGGGTGCCGCTTGGATTGCAGCCGCAGACGCGCGCGGTCTCGACCACGTATTCCTCGCTGCGCCGTCATCGACGGATGAACGACTCGCACAGTCCATCGAGGCCAGCCGTGGTTTTGTATATGCAGTCTCAACCATGGGCATTACCGGTGCTCGTTCCGGTGTTGACAGCGCCGCTAAGGCGCTCGTCGCTCGTCTACGCGCGCACGGAGCCAAGCACGTCGGCGTTGGACTCGGTATTTCGTCGGGGGAGCAGGTCCGGGAGATTCTCTCTTACGCAGACGGGGCGATTGTCGGTTCAGCCCTGGTCAAGGCGCTCATGGATGGCGGCGTGTCGGCTCTTGCTGAAAAGACCCAAGAGCTTGCGTCGGGCAAGCCCAATCGTGGAGGTAACTAATCATGGCTGAAGCAGTGTCTGTGCTCGCGGCAATCCCGAGCCCCCCAATCTCCTGGCAAAGTTTCCAGCTCGGTCCGTTGACTATTCACACCTACGCGGTATGCATCATCGTGGGAATCCTGCTCGCGCTCTGGGTCGCCAGTGTGCGCTTCACTAAGCGTGGTGGACCCAAGGGGGCCACATTGGACATGGCCATCTGGGCTGTCCCGTTGGGCATCATCGTGGCGCGTTTCTACCACGTCATCACGCACCCCAACGACTACTTTTTCCCGGGCGCGAATCTGCTCAAGGTGTTCTACATCTGGGAGGGTGGCAATGCGATTTTTGGCGCTCTCCTTGGTGGAGCGCTCGGCATCTACATCTGTTCACGCGTCATCGGTGTGCGCTTTTTGAGCTACGCCGATGCCATGGTCCCCGGTCTTTTGCTCGCCCAAGCGGCTGGTCGCTTTGGCAATTACTTCAATCAAGAGTTGTTCGGCCTGCCGACGACGCTTCCGTGGGGTTTGCAGATTGATCGCCCTAATAGCGCGATTCCGATTGGGCTTCCCGACGGAACCCTCTTTCAGCCGACTTTCTTGTATGAAATCATCTGGAACCTGCTGGGCATTGCCGTGATCCTCTTTCTCGAAAAACGCACTGACCTGCGCTGGGGGCGTGCACTCGCTCTGTATCTGATGTGGTACGGCATCGGCCGTTCCTGGCTCGAGGAAATGCGCCTCGATCCCAGCGAGACCTGGATGGGGCTTCGAACGAACACCTGGGCGGCCCTTGCGGCAATAGCTCTCGGGTTGGTCATCTTGGTTGTGTCGCGCCGTCGCCACCCCGGACGCGAACTCAGCGTCTACCGTCCCGGGCGTGAACCTGCGCAGACTGCAGTAGACTCTCCTGAGGGCGAACCAGCCCGTTACCACGTTGGCAAGGTCGCCTCGTCGGAAAAAGAATCGTCGAGTTCGTAGGCCACAAGTCAGTCGAAGTAGTTTCTCTCGACGCGAAAATCCGTCAGCGCGAGTAGTCGCGGTGACATCCCCCGTTTCATGTCTAGATCGCAATGTGTTCTAGCGAGGTTTTTGTTATGAGAGGAGGCCGTGCGTGACGGTCAGCTTGCCCCATCAGCGTTTCTCCGCAGTGCCTTCGGCGCAGGGTTTGTTCAATCCTGACAACGAAAAAGACTCCTGTGGTTTCGCTATGGTTGCGACTCTTCGTCAGCAGCCCGGTCACGACATCATCGATGTCGCTCTCGGTTCACTCCGTAACCTCGAACACCGTGGCGCTGTCGGTTCAGACGCCGGCACGGGTGATGGTGCCGGAATCCTCACCCAAATCCCGCACGATTTCTTCACGGCGGTTTCTGGGTTCGCGCTGCCCGCGAATGGCTTTTACGCTGCGGGTAATGCTTTTCTTCCCACCGATGCGTCCGCTCGCGAAGCTATCAAGGAGCGGTTTGCTGACATCGCGCAGTCCGAAGGACTCGTGGTTCTTGGCTGGCGTTCGGTCCCGGTCAATCCCGAGCACCTCGGAAATCTCGCCCGCGAGGCCATGCCGGCTGTTGAGCAGGTATTCGTAACCAGCGGATCTGGTCTTCTCTCGGGTATCGATCTGGACCGCCAGGTTTACCGCCTGCGTAAGCGCGTAGAGCGCGAGTGCGAGATTTACTTCCCGTCCCTCTCGTCGCGAACCATCGTCTACAAAGGCATGCTCACGACGCTCCAACTAGAGCCGTTCTACGACGACCTTCAGGACGAGCGCTTCACCTCGACCCTTGCGCTCGTGCACTCGCGCTATTCGACCAACACTTTCCCATCGTGGCCTCTGGCGCACCCGTTCCGCTTCATTGCACATAACGGTGAAATCAACACGGTGCAGGGCAACCGTAACTGGATGCAGGCGCGGCAGTCGCAGCTTGCCAGTGAAGTTCTCGGTGACGTCTCTGAACTCTTCCCGATCTGCACACCAGGTGCGAGCGATTCGGCGAGTTTCGATGAAGTCGTCGAGCTTCTGACGCTTGCTGGTCGTTCGCTTCCGCACGCCATCATGATGATGATTCCTGAAGCGTGGGAAAACCAGCCGTCGATGGATGCTGCCCGCCGATCCTTCTACGAGTACCACTCATCCCTCATGGAGCCGTGGGATGGTCCTGCAGCTGTCGCTTTCACCGATGGTTCACTTGTCGGTGCGACGCTCGACCGCAACGGTCTGCGTCCCGGGCGCTACCAAATCACTGACGACGGTTTGATCGTTGTCGCTTCCGAAATCGGTGTGCACGATGTCGCTCCGGAGCGCGTGGTGGCCAAGGGTCGCCTTCAGCCCGGCAAGATGCTCCTCGTCGACACAGTTGCTGGACGCATCATCGATGACTCGGAAATCAAGGCGGATCTCGCTGCGGCTGAACCGTGGCAGGACTGGATTGACGCCTCGCGCATCGAGCTTGCTGACCTTCCGGAACGCGAACACATTATCCACACACCGGCGTCCATCGCTCGCCGCCAGCGCACGTTCGGCTACACCGAAGAAGACCTCCGCATCATGCTCGCGCCCATGGCCAAGACCGGTCAGGAGCCACTTGGTGCAATGGGTTCCGACACTCCCATCGCAGTGCTCAGCGAGCGCCCACGCGTGCTGTTCGACTACTTTGTTCAACAGTTCGCTCAGGTAACTAACCCGCCACTTGACTCGATTCGTGAAGAGGTTGTCACGAGCATGCGTCGTGGTCTCGGTCCCGAGCTGAACCTCCTTGAGGCCACTCCGGCACACGCGCGACACGTTGTGGTCGAGTTCCCGGTCATCGACAACGACGAGCTTGCGAAAATTCAGCACCTCCACAACGCTGATGGCGTTCGCTCGACGGTCACCATCAAGGCGCTTTACCGTGTTGACGAGGGCGTTGAGTCGATGGAGCAGCGTCTCGCTGAGATTTGCGCCGAGGCGGAGGCCGCTGTCGCATCCGGTGCTGAATTCATTGTGCTTTCCGATCGCGACTCCACACACGAGCTCGCCCCGATTCCCTCGCTCTTGAGCGTCTCCGCAGTGCACCACCACCTCATCCGCAGACAAACACGTATGCGTGTTGGTCTTCTCGTCGAAGCCGGCGATGTGCGGGAGGTGCACCACGTGGCTGTTCTGCTCGGATACGGTGCCGGATCGGTCAACCCCTACCTCGCTATGGAATCAGTTGAGAATCTGGTGCGCACCGGATACATCACTGATGTGACTCCCGAGAAGGCAGTAAAGAACGTCATCAAGGCACTCGGTAAGGGTGTGCTCAAGATCATGTCGAAGATGGGAATTTCCACCGTCTCGTCATACTCTGGCGCACAGACCTTCGAGGCTGTCGGTCTCAGCCAAGAGTTCATCGACGCATTCTTTACGGGTACCGAGAGCAAGCTCGGTGGTGTCGGCCTGGATGTCATCACGGCTGAAAACACAGCGCGTCACCGCTCGGCCTATCCCGATGGTGCGGGCGTTGAACTCGTTCACGAGCGCCTCACCACGGGTGGAGAATTCCAGTGGCGTCGCGATGGTGCACCGCACCTGTTCAACCCGGAAACGGTCTTCCGACTCCAGCACGCGACACGCACGCGTCGCTACGACATCTTCCGCGAGTACACGCAACTTATCGACGACCAGTCGGAGTCGCTGATGACCATTCGTGGCCTTTTCGAGTTCAAGCAGGGCGTACGACCGCCTGTTGCGCTTGACGAGGTAGAGCCCGTTGCGTCAATCGTCAAGCGCTTCTCGACGGGCGCGATGAGCTACGGTTCAATTTCCCCTGAGGCGCACGAGACGCTTGCGATTGCGATGAACAGCATCGGCGCCAAGTCCAACACGGGCGAGGGTGGCGAAGACGTTGCGCGCTTGCTCGACCCAGCCCGCCGTTCCGCAATCAAGCAGGTTGCCTCGGGACGTTTCGGCGTGACAAGCATGTATCTGACTCACGCTGACGACATTCAGATCAAGATGGCGCAGGGGGCCAAGCCTGGTGAGGGTGGACAGCTGCCCAACAACAAGGTCTACCCGTGGATCGCGCGCACACGTCACGCAACGGCTGGTGTCGGTCTCATTTCGCCGCCGCCGCACCACGACATCTACTCGATTGAAGACCTCAAGCAGTTGATCTTCGACGTCAAACGTGCGAACCCGTCGGCCCGCGTGCACGTCAAGCTCGTTTCGCAGTCAGGCATTGGTGCCGTTGCCGCCGGTGTTTCGAAGGCGCTGGCTGATGTCATTCTCATCTCCGGTCACGACGGCGGTACCGGTGCGAGCCCGCTGAACTCGCTCAAGCACGCAGGTACGCCGTGGGAGCTGGGTCTCGCTGAGGCGCAGCAGACACTCATGATCAACGACATGCGCGATCGCGTGTCGGTTCAGGTGGATGGTCAACTCAAGACGGGCCGCGATGTTGTGGTCGCAGCGCTATTGGGTGCTGAAGAATTTGGGTTCGCAACCGCTCCGCTTGTTGTGTCGGGCTGCATCATGATGCGTGTCTGCCACCTCGACACGTGCCCCGTTGGTGTGGCGACACAGAACCCCACGTTGCGCTCGCGCTTCACCGGCAAACCTGAGTTCGTCGTCAATTTCATGGAGTTCATCGCCGAAGAGGTGCGCGAGTACCTGGCCGAGCTTGGTTTCCGCACACTCGACGAAGCCATCGGTCGCGTGGACATGATTGATTCGCGTAGGGCCGTCGCTCACTGGAAGGCTGATGGACTCGACATCCAGCCGATTCTTGACGGAGCAAAATTCGCTGCCGAGGTGCCCCGACGTCAAATGCGAGGGCAGGATCACGAGTTGGATCAGCACTTTGACCGTCAACTCATCGCTCTTGCCGCGCCGGCGCTGGCTGATGGAGCACCTGTTGCCATCGACGTGCCTATCCGTAACACCGAACGCGCCGTCGGCACGATGCTTGGTCACGAGCTGACCAAGAAGTTCGGTGAGCACGGACTTCCGCAGGACACGATTTCGATCACTCTGCGCGGTTCTGCTGGTCAATCGCTCGGTGCATTTGTGCCTTCTGGCGTGACGCTCACCCTCGTCGGTGACTCGAATGACTATGTTGGCAAGGGACTCTCGGGCGGTCGCGTCATCGTTCGCCCGCATGAGGCGTCTCCGTTCGCGGCCGAAGACAACGTCATCGCAGGAAACGTCGTTGGCTACGGTGCAACGAGCGGTTCGATGTTCATTCGTGGTCGTGTCGGCGAGCGATTCCTCGTGCGTAACTCAGGTGCAACCGCCATCGTCGAAGGCTGCGGTGATCACGCGCTTGAGTACATGACTGGGGGTCTCGCCGTCGTTCTCGGCGCAACCGGGCGAAACCTTGGTGCCGGTATGAGTGGTGGAACCGCTTACGTCTACGGACTCCAGGCGACGAACGTCAACTCAGATGCTCTCGCCGCTGGTGAGATTCAGCTTCTGGAGCTCGGCGGGGCTGACCTCGAAATCTTGCGTGACCTACTCGAGCAGCACGCGTCGTTGACCGGCTCCTCGCGCGCCGCTGAACTGCTTGCCAACTGGGACGAAACGGCACGTAACTTTGTAAAGGTGCTTCCTCGCGACTACGCAGCAGTTCTCGCAACACGTCAGGATGCGGTCGACCGGGGAATCGACCCCGACGGTGACGAGACCTGGAAGAAGATTTTGGAGGTTACCGGTGGCTGATCCCAAAGGCTTTTTGACCACGACGGAACGTGAAGTTCCGGCCCGTCGCCCTGTACCCATTCGTCTTCTTGACTGGAAAGAAGTTTACGAACCCGGAAATCCCGAGGTTCTGCACCGCCAGTCTGGACGATGCATGGACTGTGGAGTTCCGTTCTGTCACCAAGGATGTCCTCTCGGAAACCTCATCCCCGAGTGGAACGACCTCGTCTGGCGTGGCGACTACAAGTCAGCGATTGAGCGACTCCACGCCACCAATAACTTCCCGGAATTCACCGGCCGTTTGTGCCCGGCGCCGTGTGAGAGTGCCTGTGTGCTCGGCATTAATCAGCCCGCCGTCACGATTAAGCAGGTCGAGGTCTCGATCATCGATCGTGCCTTCGACGAGGGATGGGTCAAGCCTCACGAGCCGGCACGCTTGACGGGCAAGACCGTGGCCGTGGTCGGTTCGGGGCCGGCCGGTCTCGCCGCTGCACAGCAACTCACGCGCGCCGGTCACACCGTCGCCGTGTACGAACGTGACGACAAGATCGGCGGACTCCTGCGTTACGGAATCCCCGATTTCAAGATGGAAAAGCATCAGATTGATAGACGCATCGAACAGATGGAGGCTGAGGGCACGCGTTTCCGTACGTCGAAGAACATCGGCGTGGACATCACCTGGGCAGACCTCCAAGAGCGTTACGACGCTGTTGTTGTAGCTACCGGCGCGCTTAAGCCTCGCGATCTCGCTCTGCCCGGTCGCGAGCTAAACGGCGTGCACTATGCGATGGACTACCTGACTCGCGCCAACCGCGCGGTTGCGGGGGAGCAGGTCGCTGACCTCATTGATGTCAAGGGCAAGCACGTGATCATTCTGGGTGGCGGTGACACCGGTGCCGACTGCATTGGTACTGCACACCGACAAGGTGCGGCCAGCGTGACCACACTGGCCATCGGACGTAAGCCAGCCACTGACCGTGGCGATAACACTCCGTGGCCGACAGACCCGCACCTGTTCGAGGTTGCAAGCGCTCACGAAGAGGGCGGAGCTCGTGTCTACACCGTGTCAACGGTCGAGTATCTCGGCGACGACGAGGGCAACCTGCGGGCACTTCGCGTAGCCGAAACCGAATTTGCCGACGGAAAGCGTTTCCCCAAGCTCGGAACCGAACGTGAGATTCCTGCGGACTTCGTGTTCCTTGCGCTCGGTTTTACCGGTAACGACGGTGACTCCCTTGCTGACCAGACCGATGTCGCCTGGTCTGATCGTGGGACGCTCGCACGAAACCACGACTTCACGACAAACGTTCCCGGTGTTTTCGTTGCCGGCGATGCCGGTCGCGGCGCATCGCTGATTGTGTGGGCTATCGCAGAAGGACGCGCTGCGGCTGCCGCGGTGGACACATATCTCGAGGGTTCGACACTCCTACCAAGTCCTGTCGATGCAATGTCTCGGGCAATTGCTCTGTAGATTGAAACAGCTTTCATCAAACCAGTGAGACGGAAATAATGAGACGAGCCAAAATTGTTGCCACCCTCGGGCCGGCAACGTCTAGCTACGAAAACCTAAAGAAGATCATCGACGCGGGCGTTGACGTCTGTCGCATGAACCTCAGTCACGGCACTTACGACGTGCATGAGGAGATCTACCATAACGTGCGACAAGCCGCGGCCGACGCCGGTCGTGCGGTTGCTGTGCTCGTCGACCTGCAGGGTCCGAAGATTCGCCTTGGCAAGTTTGAGGGTGGCCCCTACGAGCTTGCAGAGGGTGACACGTTCACAATCACTATCGAGGATGTGCTCGGCACCAAAGAGCTGTCGTCGACCACATACAAGGGTCTGCCCGGTGACGTCAAGGCCGGCGATCCCTTGCTCATTGATGACGGGAAGGTCGGTCTTCGCGTCGTCTCGACCGATGGCACTCGTGTCGTGACCACGGTCGAGGTCGCTGGTCCGATCAGCAACAATAAGGGCATCAACTTGCCGGGCGTCGCGGTCAACGTACCTGCAATGAGTGACAAGGATGAGGCTGACCTTCGCTGGGGTCTGCGTCTCGGTGCTGACTTCATCGCGCTGAGCTTCGTTCGCGATGCAGCGGATATCAGGCGAGTTCACGAAATCATGGATGAAGAGGGGATTCGACTTCCTGTTATCGCCAAGGTCGAAAAGCCCCAAGCTGTCGACAACCTTGAAGAAATCGTCGACGCATTCGACGGCATCATGGTTGCTCGTGGTGACCTCGGTGTGGAACTTCCACTCGAGGCTGTTCCCATTGTTCAAAAGCGTGCCGTCGAACTCGCACGTCGCTGGGCAAAGCCGGTCATCGTTGCCACCCAGGTTCTTGAATCGATGATTTCCAGCCCGCGTCCGACGCGTGCTGAAGCTTCGGACTGCGCAAACGCGGTCCTCGACGGCACCGACGCTGTCATGCTCTCCGGGGAGACGAGCGTCGGTGAGTACCCGGTGCAAACCGTCAAGACGATGGCGCGCATTATCGAGTCCACTGAAGATCACGGGCTCGATCGCATTCCGGACCTCGGCACCAAGCCTCGCACCCAGGGTGGAGCAATCACGCTCGCTGCCGCCGAGGTTGCCGAATTTATTGGCGCCAAGTTCCTCGTCGTCTTCACGGAGTCTGGTGACTCAGCTCGCCGCATGGCACGCCTGCGTTGTGAAATTCCTATGATCGTTCTTACGCCGCACGAAAACATCCTGCGTCGTATGGCACTGTCGTGGGGCGTCACCAGTTTCCTGGTTGACCCCGTGACTCACACCGACGCCATGTTCGGTCAAGTGGACGACGTTCTGCTCGGTCACGGTCTTGCCGAACTTGGTGACAAGGTCGTTGTCATTGCTGGTTCGCCTCCCGGAATTGCCGGTTCGACCAACGACCTGCGCGTACACAAGATCGGTGATGCGCACTCAGCGGCAGCTCCCGCGTACGCGAATTAAGCGAACACATCTCGACAAAAGAAGGCCCTCGCTGAGCGGGCCTTCTTTTGTTTGGTGCCGGATGTGGGACTTGAACCCACACGTCTTGCGACAACGCATTTTGAGTGCGCCGCGTCTGCCATTCCGCCAATCCGGCATTCACTGCTGAAGTCTCCAGAATATCCTAGGCTGGAGTCGTGACTGAACACCCCGAAACATCAAGTACCACCCGCCGCGTCGTTGTCGCCGAAGATGAAGCGCTCATCCGCATGGACATCGTTGAGACGCTTCGGGATAACGGCTTCGATGTGGTCGGTGAGGCCGGAGATGGCGAGCGCGCTGTTGAACTCGCGACGGCTCTGCGCCCCGATCTCGTCGTGATGGACGTCAAGATGCCCAAGCTCGACGGTATCTCCGCTGCTGAGCGTCTCAACAAAGACAACATAGCTCCCGTGGTATTGCTTACTGCCTTCAGTCAGAAGGAGCTGGTCGAGCGTGCCGCCGCTGCCGGTGCACTCGCCTATGTTGTGAAGCCGTTCACGCCCAGTGACCTGTTACCCGCGATCGAGATCGCGCTCTCGCGCTACGAGCAGATTCAGGCCCTCGAAGGTGAAATTTCCGACATGGCCGACCGTTTTGAAACGCGCAAGGTCGTCGACATCGCAAAGGGCATACTCAACGAGAAAATGGGCCTCACTGAGCCTGAAGCTTTCCGTTGGATTCAAAAGGCCTCGATGGATCGCCGTCTCACCATGAAAGACGTGGCGCTCACCATCATCGATCAACTCGGCCCCAAGCCGGAGTAACGCTTCGCGCGTGCCTTACGCGTTCTTGATGAGATTCGTAATGCGCACGGTGCTCAGGCGTCTACCTGACTGATCACGAACGACGATTTCGTGCGTCGTCAGCGTGCGCCCCAAGTGAAGTGCTGTGCACTCGCCGATAACGAAGCCCTCGCGTGCGCTGCCGGTGTGACTCGCATTGATTTCGATGCCGACGGCGTGGCCAGCGAGACCTTTGCTGTGGCGATAAACATTCGCACAGATCGAGCCCATCGACTCGCCGAGCACCACGTAGGCACCACCGTGCAGAATGCCAAAGGTCTGGGTGTTTCCCTCAACCGGCATCGTGGCTAGGGCGTAGTCGGGCCTGAGTTCGTGAAACTGTATGTCCATCTTCTGCGCGAGGGGGCCGCTTGTGGCTCCGAGGAATTGCATCAGGTCAATCGCGGGGGGACGCACATCAAACTCAGCCATGAAAACCCTTGTACTCGCTTCAAATATCGCAGGAGATGCGACGACTAGTGTGGACGTATGTCCGACGAAACTCAGCCTACTCTTCTGCTCATTGACGGACATTCGCTCGCATTCCGAGCGTTCTATGCGCTTCCTCTCGAAAGTTTTCAGACCAGCGACGGTCAGCACACGAACGCCATCCACGGGTTCATTTCGATGCTCTTGAACTTGCTCGCCAAGGAGCAACCCACGCACCTCGCGGTTGCGTTCGACATTTCGCGTTATAGCTTCCGCACGCGCGAGTATCCCGAGTACAAGGGCACCCGCGGCGAGACACCGCCGGAATTCATCGGCCAGGTGCCGTTGCTGCAGGACGCATTGCACGCGATGAACATCGTGACTCTGCAAAAAGAAGATTTTGAGGCGGATGACATCCTGGCAACTCTGTCTCATCAGGGCGCCCAGGCGGGTTTCCGCGTTCTGGTGGTCTCCGGCGATCGCGACACGATTCAGCTCGTCAACGACAATGTGACGCTGCTCTATCCGTCCAAGCAAGGGGTGAGCGAGCTTACGCGTTATGACGCGGCGAAAGTGTTCGAGCGTTATGGCATTCAGCCACATCAGTATCCCGAGGTTGCCGCCCTCGTCGGCGAGACCAGCGACAATCTTCCGGGCATTCCGAAGGTTGGGGAAAAGACGGCGGTCAAGTGGATCAACGAGTATGGATCGCTCGAAGAGATTTTGCGTCGACGCGACGAGATTCCCGGCAAGGTCGGCGAAAATCTGCGCGAGTTCGCCCCGAACGCTGAGCGCAACCGTCGACTCAATCGACTGGTCACGGATGTGGAACTTCCGGTTGCTCCCACGGACCTTACCCGCGGTGAATTCGATGCTAATGCCGTGCGTGATGTCTTTGGAAAGTTGCAGTTCCGGAGCCTCCTTGAACGCGTGCTGAAGCTCAGCGGCGCAGCGAGTGGAGAGTCTCAATCAGGTGCATCGGCGCGACCCGCGAATGCTTCGGCCCCTGCTTCCGCGCCTCACCTCAGTACTGACTCGCGTGCAGACCAGCGAGGGCGAGTTGTCGCCGACCCTCCACAGGTCGTCGAGGTGCCGGCAGTGCATCGCGTTCTCGATGAGGAGCTCGAGGGCTGGCTGAAGCGAATTGATCACGAAGCTGCTCTCGGGGTTGCAGTGCACGTTGAAACGGACGGCAGTGACATCCAGTCCATCGGACTGGCGCACGGTGACAACGTCGCTCACGTTCCCTGGTCGCCACACCGTGCCGACATGGACGGTCTTGCCCGATGGCTCGAGTCGTCCACCCCGAAAGTGATGTACGGGGCCAAGTCGCAAGTGAAGGCTTTGGCCAAAGCAGGAATCGACCTGAGTGGGCTTGTCTTCGATGCAGAACTGGCCGACTGGATTATTCGAGCTGACGTCTCAAAGCGCGACGTCGATGACCTCTTCAATCGCTATTGCGCGCAGGCGGTGCGTCGGAGCGATCCCACTCAATTGATTCCGGAGGTTGAGGATATTGGCGCGGGGGGACAGGCATGGGTGGTTGCGCAATTAAGTTCTGCGGTTCACGCGGAGATGACACCAGCCGAAATCTCCGTTCTGCTCGAGATTGAAATTCCGTCCCTGTTGACACTTGCCGCCATGGAGCTTCGTGGCGTCGCAATCGATGCGCACGCATTGACGTCATTCAAGACAGAAATGCTGACGCGTGCGGACGCCGTTGCCAAAGACGCCTATGCGCTCATCGATCGTGAAGTGAATCTGGCGAGTCCCAAACAGCTTCAAGAGGTCTTGTTCGACCAGCTTGCAATGCCCAAGACGCGTGCAACAAAGACCGGATACTCAACCGACGCGGCATCGTTAGCCGATTTGCAAGCATCAAACCCACACCCGTTCCTCGCAAAACTGCTCGAGCATCGCGATGTGACGAAGCTCGCCCAAATCGTCGAAACCCTCGACGCAAGTGTCGCTCCGGACGGACGCATCCACACGACCTACCTGCAAACGGGAACGTCAACCGGGCGACTCTCCTCGTTGAACCCCAACTTGCAGAACATCCCTGTGCGCTCTGAAGATGGGCGTCGAATTCGAGACACATTTGTGGTTGGCGAGGGGTTTGACCAGCTCATCAGCGCGGACTACTCGCAAATTGAAATGCGTGTCATGGCGCACTTTTCTCAGGATGCGGGACTCATCGAAGCATTCCACTCGGGAGAAGACCTGCACCGATTTGTCGGCGCCCGAGTTTTTGGGGTGGATCCCGCCGATGTGACGAACGACATGCGCTCAAAGGTCAAAGCGATGAGTTACGGCCTCGCTTATGGACTCAGCGCGTTCGGTTTAGCAAAACAGCTGGGCATCGAAAACAAAGAAGCAAAGCAGTTGATGGCCGACTACTTTATGCGCTTCGGGGGAGTGCGCGATTATCTGCGCGGCGTCGTCGAGGATGCGCGAACTCGTGGCTACACCGAGACGCTGTTCGGTCGTCGCCGTCCGTTCCCAGACTTGCAGAGCCCGAACCGCATTCTGCGTGAGGCAGCCGAGCGCCAGGCGCTCAACGCTCCGATGCAGGGAACGGCTGCGGACATCATGAAGCGCGCCATGAACGCCGTTGAGGAAGAGCTGCAAGCAAAAAAGTTCGCTTCGCGTATCCTGTTGCAGGTTCATGACGAGCTCGTGATTGAGGCAGTCGATGCTGAAATCGATGCTGTCACTGAGGTGGTCGTACGCAACATGTCTCAGGCCGCACAGCTCGCCGTCCCGTTGGACGTGCATGTCGGTATTGGCATCAGCTGGAACGCAGCCGCGCACTAGTTCGCTCCTAAATCCGCGGTTTTAGCGAAGCAATTCGTGCGGTACGCTTGAAGGGCACAATTCCGTGCACTTCCGCATGCCCTGATGCGAACAATGCTTTGCATCCGGGCTCTATTTATGTCCAACACCAGGAGCACAACGTAATGACCCCAACCAAGTCAACCAAGCAGATCGCCATCAACGACATCGGCTCTGCTGAAGACTTCCTCGCCGCCGTAGAAGCAACCCTCAAGTTCTTCAACGATGGCGACCTCATCGAAGGTACCGTCGTCAAGATTGATCGCGACGAGGTTCTTCTCGACGTGGGTTACAAGACTGAGGGTGTTATTCCCTCCCGTGAACTTTCCATTCGCCACGATGTTGACCCGAACGAAATCGTCAACGTAGGCGACAGCATTGAGGCCCTCGTTCTTCAGAAGGAAGACAAAGAAGGCCGCCTCATCCTCTCCAAGAAGCGCGCACAGTACGAGCGTGCCTGGGGTGATGTCGAGAAGATCCGCGACAACGACGGCGTCGTTACCGGTACCGTCATCGAGGTTGTCAAGGGTGGACTCATCGTTGACATTGGACTCCGTGGCTTCCTTCCCGCTTCTCTCATCGAGCTCCGTCGCGTCCGCGACCTCACGCCCTACCTTGGTCAGCCCGTTGAGGCCAAGATTCTCGAGCTCGACAAGAACCGCAACAACGTTGTTCTCTCGCGCCGCGCCCTGCTCGTTCAGAGCCAGTCGGAGAGCCGCAGCACCTTCCTCACCAACCTCCAAAAGGGTCAGGTTCGCAAGGGTGTCGTCTCGAGCATCGTCAACTTCGGTGCATTCGTTGACCTTGGCGGCGTAGACGGTCTCGTCCACGTTTCTGAGCTCAGCTGGAAGCACATCGAGCACGCCTCTGAGGTTGTCGAAGTTGGACAGGAAGTCACCGTCGAGATCCTCGAAGTGGACATGGAGCGCGAGCGCGTTTCACTGTCGCTCAAGGCAACTCAGGAAGACCCGTGGCAGGTATTTGCCCGCACCCACGCAATCGGTCAGGTTGCTCCCGGTAAAGTCACCAAGCTCGTTCCGTTCGGCGCGTTCGTTCGCGTTGCGGACGGCATCGAGGGCCTTGTGCACATCTCCGAGCTCTCGGGCAAGCACGTTGAGCTCGCCGAGCAGGTTGTCTCGGTCGGTGACGACGTGTTCGTTAAGGTCATCGACATCGACCTCGAGCGTCGCCGCATCTCGCTCAGCCTCAAGCAGGCCAACGAGGGTGTTGACCCCGAGGGCACCGAGTTCGACCCCGCACTCTACGGAATGCTCACCGAGTACGACGAGCAGGGCAACTACAAGTACCCCGAGGGCTTCGACCCCGCTACCAACGAATGGCGCGAGGGCTTCGACGCTCAGCGCGAGAAGTGGGAGCAGGACTACGCAGCAGCTCAGGCTCGCTGGGAGCAGCACAAGGCTCAGGTCAAGGTTGCACTTGCCAAGGAGGCAACCCTTCCTTCGGCTCCCGCTAACGCTGGCGCTGACGAAGCCGCTGCTACCTCGTTCGCTTCGGATGCCGCTTCGGCTGGCACCTTGGCTGACGACGAGTCGCTCGCTGCCCTCCGCGACAAGCTCGCAGGTAACTAAGCGATAAACGCCTTGTGTGGGGTTCGGTCCGCTGGATCGGGCCCCACACGCGTTTAAGCCCGGCACCAAAGTAGGCTAGCGGCATGCTTCTCGTTGGTTTGACCGGTGGTATCGGTGCTGGCAAGTCAACAGTCGCCGCGCGGCTTGCTGAGTTGGGCGCGCACATCATCGACGCCGATCAACTCGCGCGTGATGCGGTAGCACCTGGCTCGCCAGGACTCGCGCAGGTTGCCGCCACGTTTGGTTCTGAGATTCTCGATGCGACCGGTGCCCTCGACCGTGCCGCGCTCGGTGGGATTGTCTTTGCGGATCACGAAGCGCGCACAAGGCTCGAGGGGATTGTTCACCCCGAAGTGTCGCGACTGAGTGGCGAAGCGATTGCCCGTTGGCGAGAGTCGGATCCCACCGGAATTGTTATCTACGACATTCCTCTACTCGTTGAATCGAAGAACGCCTACAACTTCGATGCGGTGGTCGTGCTGACTGTGCCGAACGCGACGCGCATTGACCGCTTGGTCTCGTTGCGCGGAATGTCTCAGGATGAGGCTCAACGACGCGTCGCGGCTCAGGCCACTGAGGATCAACGTCGTGAGCGCGCGGACTACATAATCGACGCGTCGACAACGCTCGAGAATACGCTCGCTCAAGTTGACACGGTCTGGTCTCAGCTCCAGGCGCGCAACTCGTAGCATTGGGTTATGGACACTCGACGCTCGCGGAAACCGTTGAAGGTCGTGAGTGAGTACCAACCTAGTGGTGACCAGCCCGCGGCGATAGCTGAGCTGGCAAGTCGCATCAACGCTGGTGAAACCGACGTCGTTCTTCTCGGTGCGACCGGAACCGGAAAATCTGCAACGACTGCCTGGCTCATCGAACAGGTGCAACGTCCCACGCTGATTCTCGCGCACAATAAGACGCTGGCAGCTCAGTTAGCGACGGAAATGCGCGAGCTATTTCCCGAAAACGCTGTTGAGTATTTCGTTTCGTACTATGACTACTATCAGCCCGAGGCCTATGTGCCGCAAACGGATACCTTCATTGAAAAGGACAGTTCCGTCAATGCCGAGGTTGAGCGTCTTCGGCACTCAACCACGACCTCGCTTCTCAGTCGCCGTGACGTCGTTGTGGTGGCAACCGTCTCCTGCATTTACGGCCTCGGTGCTCCCGAGGAATATCTCAAGGCGATGCTCGCTCTGGACGTGGGACAAAAGATGTCGCGCGAGGCAATTGCGCGTCGCTTCGTTGACATGCAGTACGCGCGCAACGACATCGACTTTTCGCGCGGAAACTTTCGGGTGCGTGGAGACACTATCGAGATCATCCCGATGTATGAAGAGCACGCGATCCGCATCGAACTTTTTGGGGACGAGATTGATGCGCTCTACACATTGCACCCGTTGACCGGCGAGGTTATCGAAAAGCTGGAGAGCGTCGCGGTCTTCCCGGCGTCACACTATGTGGCCAGCCAAGACATCATGAAACGTGCCGCTGGAGATATCCGCAATGAAATGGAAGTCCGCGTGGCTGAATTTGAATCGGCGGGCAAGCTTCTCGAGGCGCAGCGCTTGCGCATGCGCACCACATTCGATCTTGAAATGATTGAGCAGATTGGATTCTGTTCGGGGATCGAAAACTACTCTCGGCACATTGACTACCGTGAACCGGGGGAGCCACCTCGTTGTTTGCTGGACTATTTTCCCGACGACTTTCTGTGTGTCATTGATGAGTCACACGTCACGGTTCCACAGCTCGGCGCCATGTACGAGGGGGATTCCTCACGTAAGCGCACTCTCGTGGAACACGGTTTTCGACTGCCCAGTGCGCTCGATAACCGCCCGCTACGATTCGATGAATTCAAAGAGCGAGTAGGTCAGACGGTCTACCTGTCGGCGACCCCTGCCAGGTATGAGCTCGAACGTGCTGACGGCATTGTCGAACAGATCATCCGTCCGACAGGACTGGTCGACCCACAAGTCATCGTTAAGCCGGCGGTCGGACAAATTGATGACCTGCTCGAAGAAATTCGCCTGCGCGCTGAGCGCGACGAACGCGTTCTCGTAACCACTCTGACCAAAAAAATGGCCGAAGAGCTCACCGACTTTTTGACTGAGGCGGGAGTGCGGGTGAGGTACCTTCACTCTGACGTGGACACTCTTCGACGTGTCGAGTTGCTCACGGAGCTTCGCCAGGGCGTCTACGACGTACTCGTCGGTATCAACTTGCTTCGCGAAGGTCTTGACCTCCCCGAAGTGTCGCTGGTGTCGATCCTCGACGCCGATAAAGAAGGCTTCCTGCGTTCAACGACGTCCCTCATTCAGACCATTGGCCGTGCTGCTCGCAACGTCTCGGGCGAGGTGCACATGTATGCCAGCACGATGACTGATTCGATGAAGCGTGCAATCGACGAGACCACCCGTCGACGCGAAAGACAACTCGCCTACAACCGCGAACACAACATTGACCCGCAGCCTTTGCGCAAGAAGATTGCCGACATTACAGCCATGCTGGCGCGAGAGGAGGCCGACACCGCTCAGCTCATGTCCGGTGCGTCATCAACCTCGCGAACGAAGGTGAAAGGCACCGGCATCGGCGCCGAGGGCGTTCGAGCCCTCGAGGGCTTGATCGCGGATTTGAACGGGCAGATGCTCGAGGCTGCCGCTGAATTGAAATTCGAATTGGCGGCGCGATTGCGGGATGAACTCGCTGATCTGAAGAGCGAGCTTCGGCAAATTCACAAGGCGGGACACGCATAGGATTGAGCCATGGCGGCTCAGTCTCACTCTCACCTCAGCGTGCGCGGAGCCCGCGTACACAACCTTAAGAACGTCGATCTTGAGATTCCGCGCGACAGTCTCGTTGTCTTCACTGGGCTTTCCGGCTCGGGTAAGTCATCGCTTGCCTTTGACACCATTTTCGCCGAGGGACAACGCCGCTATGTTGAGTCGCTGTCCGCATATGCGCGTCAATTCTTGGGACAGGTGGATCGCCCCGACGTCGACTTCATCGAGGGACTAAGCCCGGCTGTTTCGATCGATCAGAAATCCACCAACCGCAACCCTCGTTCCACCGTTGGCACGATCACCGAAATTTATGACTACATGCGTTTGTTGTGGGCACGAATCGGCAAGCCACACTGTGCTGAATGCGGTGAGCTCATCCAATCGCAGACAGTTCAACAGATTGCCGATCAACTCGTCGGGTTGGCCGATGGCACTCGATTTCTCGTTGTCGCTCCGGTCGTCGAGCAAAAGAAGGGAGAGTTCGTTGAGCTATTTGCAGAACTCTCCAGCGCCGGTTTTGCGCGGGCCTTGGTCGACGGCGAACAGGTTTCACTGACTGAACCTCCGGTGCTCAAGAAGTCCTACAAGCACGACATCGCGGTCGTGGTAGACCGTCTCGTGGCTTCAGAAGAGATGCTTGACCGTCTCACTGACAGTCTCGAAACGGCCCTCAAATTGACCGGTGGCGTCGTCAACATCCACCTCGTCGACAACGAGCCCGCAGAAGTTCTCACGTTTAGTGAGAAGTTGTCCTGCCCAAACAGCCACGCTGTTGCGCTTACTGAAATTGAACCGCGAACGTTCTCCTTTAACTCACCATTCGGGGCTTGCAGCGAGTGTTCCGGGCTGGGCACGCGCATGTCGGTAGACGAGGAACTTCTACTGGCCGATGACACGTTGTCTATTGACGAGGGAGTCATCGTGCCGTGGACCAGCCAAGGTAAAGGTCTCTACCAGTACTACGACAAGCTACTCACGGGTCTTGCTGCCGATCTTGAATTTAGCCTCAGCACCCCCTGGCGCGACCTCCCGGAGGAGGTTCGCGAAGCCGTGCTCACTGGCAACAACTACTCGGTCAAGGTGAAGTGGAAGAACCGATACGGTCGCGAAATGACCTACAGCAGTGGTTTTGAGGGCGTCGTTCCCTACATTGAGCGCCAGTACATGCAGGCTGATTCTGATGTGCAGCGCGCGCGTTGGGCCGAGTACCTTCGCGAGGTGCCGTGCCCGTCATGTGAAGGACGCCGCTTGCGTCCGGAAGTACTCGCAGTCACGGTCAACGACAAGTCAATTTCTGATGTCACAGATTTGTCTCTTGCCGATGCGGCGACGTTCATGGATGGGTTGCACCTGACTGAGCGCGAGGCACACATTGCTGCCCAGGTCTTGCGTGAGATACGCGCGCGCCTGACGTTTCTCATTGAAGTCGGCCTGAACTATCTCAACCTTGCGCGTTCGGCGGGGACACTGTCGGGTGGCGAGGCCCAGCGCATCCGCCTTGCGACGCAGATTGGCTCGGGCCTGACCGGTGTGCTCTACGTACTCGATGAACCCAGCATCGGTCTGCACCAGCGTGACAATCGACGACTCATTGAGACGCTCATCAAGCTGCGGGATCTCGGTAACACGCTCATCGTCGTCGAACACGACGAAGAAACAATCCGAACTGCAGACTGGCTCGTTGACATCGGGCCACGCGCAGGCGTCGAGGGCGGAGAAGTTGTTCACTCTGGAACCTATGAGGAACTGCTAGCCAACGAGCGCTCTATTACTGGCGATTTCTTGTCCGGGCGAACTGTCATTGAGATACCCAAGAAACGTCGCGCCATCGACAAAACCCGCTTGATTGAGGTGGTGGGAGCTCGCGCAAACAACCTGAAGACCGTCGACGTCACGTTCCCCCTCGGTACCCTTACGGCCGTCACGGGCGTCAGCGGCTCAGGCAAATCAACGTTGGTCAACGACATCTTGTATAAGGTTCTCGCCAACAAACTCAATGGGGCCCGCTCCGTTGCAGGCAAGCACACGCGCGTCACCGGTCTCGAGCACCTCGACAAGGTCGTGCACGTTGATCAAAACCCGATTGGACGCACTCCGCGTTCGAATCCTGCAACCTACACGGGCGTTTTCGACAAGATTCGCGCCTTGTTCGCAGAGACCACAGAGGCAAAGACCCGTGGTTATCAGCAGGGGCGATTCAGCTTCAACGTCAAGGGCGGTCGCTGCGAGGCCTGTTCAGGTGATGGCACGCTCAAGATCGAGATGAATTTCTTGCCTGATGTCTACGTGGACTGCGAGGTTTGTCACGGTCGCCGCTACAACCGCGAGACACTGCAGGTGCGCTACAAGGGCAAGAACATCGCTGAAGTGCTTGACATGCCGATCGCCGAAGCGGCCGAATTCTTTGAGCCGATTTCGAGCATCCACCGGTTCTTGCAAACGCTCGTGGATGTCGGACTCGGCTACGTTCGTCTGGGGCAAAGCGCAACCACACTCTCGGGTGGTGAAGCTCAGCGTGTGAAGCTCGCCACTGAACTGCAGAAGCGCTCAAACGGTCGATCCATCTATGTTCTCGACGAACCAACGACGGGCTTGCACTTCGAAGATGTCCGCAAGTTGCTTTTGGTGCTCAACGGACTCGCCGATAAGGGCAACACGGTCATCGTCATCGAACACAATCTCGACGTCATCAAGTCCGCCGACTGGATTATCGATATGGGCCCCGAGGGTGGTTCGGGAGGGGGAACCGTTGTAGCGGTGGGAACTCCTGAGCAGGTGGCGAAGAGCGCGACCAGTCACACCGGCGCGTTTTTGGCCGAAATTCTTTAGCGAGGCGCCATGGCTGACGAACTGCCATACCGTCCAAGGACCGGCGACATCCCCACGTCACCCGGGGTGTACCGCTTCTTCAACGGCGACCGAGTGTTGTACGTCGGCAAGGCCAAGAATCTTCGCTCTCGCCTGACGAGCTATTTCGCGCCGCTCGTAACGTTGCATGAACGAACGCGGCGCATGGTCACGACGGCCAATCGCGTCGAATGGGTGATTGTCGGGAGCGAATTTGAAGCGCTCCAGCTCGAATTCACGTGGATTAAGGAATTCAACCCGCCATTCAATATCCAGTTCATGGATGACAAATCGTATCCCTACCTGGCCATCGGGCTGGGGGATAAAGTTCCGCGGGCCTATGTCACTCGCCGCAGAGGCCACAAGGGGGCAGTGTATTTCGGTCCCTACACCAAGACGTGGGCGATTCGAGAGACGCTGGACACCATCCTTAAGCCGTTCCCGGTGCGCACCTGTTCTGACGCGACGTTCGATACAGCTAAGCGCAACAAACGACCGTGCTTGCTGGGCGATATCGGAAAGTGTGCAGCGCCCTGTGTCGGTCGCGTCACTGACGAGGAGCACAAACAGATTGCGGTGTCAATGTCCCAGTTCTTGCAGGGGAAAGACGACAACGTTATCGCTGCACTCGAGGAGCGTATGTCTGCGGCGAGCGCAAACCTCGACTTTGAGCGAGCAGCCAAGCTGCGCGACAGCATCGTCGCACTTCAGACAGTTGCCGAGAAGTCAGTCGTCGTGTTGCCCTCCGAGGTGGATGCGGATGTCTATGGTTTGGCCCGCGACGCAGTGTGCGCCGCGGTGCATCAGTTCATCGTGCGCGGTGGTCGCGTTCGCGGCGCGCGCTCATGGACGGTAGACATTGATGATTCCGTATCATCGG